>JADMIO010852271.1_pt1 | contig 100983 bp, 91 predicted proteins | sample 8958161 | NCBI WGS metagenome assembly JADMIO01 (sample SAMN16585339, study PRJNA669376) | soil metagenome | isolation source: Crop rotation soil | place: USA: Cullars Rotation, Alabama | collected 2011 | reverse complement strand
CGCGACAACTTGTCCACGTGGAATTCTAAGCTTAGGATCCCAATGTGCTGGAAAGGCCGTCCACTCTGTCCATCTCGTCCATCTGCCGGGCCGTTGGCCCTGAAACCTGCGATGCGCCCTCGCCCATCAGTCCCCTTCGTCCCCTTGGTCCTTTTTGTCCCATAACTGCAACCGCCGTTCACCCCCCCACCGGCCCCCGCGCGCAAATCACATTCTGCGAACCACCCGCCGCCGCGAGATCCTCCACCGGGCTGCCCATCGGCGTGAGGTCGCCGCGGTAAAAATACTGGTAACCGAGCCCTTGAAGAAAACCGATGAGTTCCGGCGCGCTGTAACCGAACGCCGCGGTCCACTCGGCGCAGAACTCCAGTTGGATGGGCGGATGCAGCTCCGCGAGCGTCTGCTTCGCGCCGCGCAGCGCCAGGAGCTCGGCCCCTTCCACGTCCAGCTTGATGAAATTGATGCGCCGGACCTGCTCCATGGTCGCGTATTCGTCCAGCGTGCGGATCTGGCACTCGAAGGTCTCGTGGCCCGGCTTGGACCACGAACCGGCGGCGTGCGTCTTGAGCGAGGCCTGGCCGAAATCCCCGGCGGGCACGTGGATTTGCGTCGAGCCCCGCGCATCGCCCAGCGCGAAGTCGTTCAGCGCGACATTCTGGAAACGGCACTCGCCCACCACGCGCTCGCGCAAGGCGGCGACGGTCGGCGGCACCGGCTCGAAGGCGTGGACCTGCCCGTTTTCCCCGACGATGTCCGAGAAGAGCAGGGTGAGATCGCCGCGATTGGCCCCGATGTCGAACACGATGTCGCCATCCTTGACGAGGCGCAGGAGCGTCTTCTTCTCGGTGTTCGAACTGCCGATGGCGCCCAGCACCTGGCGGTAGAGGGCGGGGCGGCGGGACAGCAGGTAATTAAGGGTCCGCTTCATGAGCCGGCGTTTGGTTCGGTTCGGTCCTCAAATCTGCCGCGCCGGGCGTGGACTGTCAAACGCGCCGGGCACAACGCGACGAAATATGATGCTTCGGGGTGGCGGAGTGCGCCCGTCCCCGGGCGCAGCAACGTCCGTGTCCAGGCGGCTCTGGCAATGGCCCGAAATCCTCGGACTGTCCGGGTTGCTGCGCCCGAGGACGGGCGCACTCCATCGCTCTCGCCAAAAACACAACGCGGTTCCGGACACGTTGGCCCGGAACCGCGCTGGCGTTCTATTTCAGGATCAGGCGGGCATCACCGCCTCGGCCTGGCCGATGGATTGTCCCACCGTCTGCCCGCAGGCCAGTGGCGGCTGCTCTGGCAGCTCTGTCCACCGGCGCGTCCGGCGACGGGGCGTCTCCCAGAAGGGAGCTGTCTCCCGCGCTCCACCTCCGGTGTCATGGACACCGAAGTAGCGGCGCGAGTGCTCCAGCATTTGTGCGAGGTATGCATTCATAGGTTCAACGATGCCGGTGGTTCAACCCTTCGCATTCTTGCCTTCGATCACGACGTATTGGACGCCGCCGCCGCTCCACACGCGCATCAAGGCGCGGTTGTTTGCAGCCTGCTCCGCCAGCTCGACTGCCTCGCTGGCGCTGGTCACCGGCTTGCGGTTGATCTCGAGGATCACACTGCCCGGGCGCAATCCAGCCGCAGCGGCGGAAGAACCGGCAGCGACATCCGTCACCAGCGCGCCGCGCACGTCCGCCGGGATCTTGAACTGGCTGCGCGCGTGCTGGTCGAGGTCTTCGAGCGTCACGCCCGCGAGCGCGTCCGTATCTACGCGCATCGAGCGGTTGAAGCGCCCGTCCGCTTTCGCGATTCCATTCTCCGGCATGGCCGCGAGCGTCACGCTCATGGTCTTCTCCTTGCCATCGCGGATGAGCTTGAGCGCGGTCTTCGTCTCCGGCGCGGTCTGCGAGACCATCAGGCGCAGGTTGCGGCTGTCCACGACCTTGCGGTTGTTGAACTCGGTCACCACGTCGCCCTCCTTCAAGCCCGCCTTCGCCGCGGGCGAATTCTTCGTCACCTCGCCGACGAGCGCGCCACTGTTGCCGGGCACGTGGAACTCCTTCGCCAGCTCGGGCGTGAGCGGCTGGATCATCACGCCGAGATAACCGCGCGTGACCTTGCCATCGGCGATGAGCCGTTCCATGACGTTGCGGGCGAGGTTCACCGGCACCGCGAAGCCCACGCCCTGGTTGCCGCCGGTGCGGCTGAGGATCGCGGTGTTGATGCCTACGAGGCGGCCGCCGGCATCAATGAGCGCGCCGCCGGAATTGCCGGGGTTCACCGAGGCATCTGTCTGGATGAAGTCCTCGTAATCCACGATGCCCATGCCCGCGCGGCCCTTGGCGCTCACGATGCCCATCGTGACGGTCTGGCCCACGCCGAAGGGATTGCCGATGGCGAGCACGACATCGCCCACGTCCACATTGTCGCTGTCCGTCACGGTGATGGCCGGGAGCCCTTTGGCCTCCACCTTGATCACCGCGATGTCCGTGTGCGGATCGGTGCCGATGATCTTGGCGGTGTAAGTGGTCTGGTTGTCATTCAGCGCGACCTTGATCTCATCCGCGCCATCCACGACGTGGTTGTTCGTCATGATGTAACCATCTTCGGACACGATCACGCCGGAACCGAGGCTGCGCTCCTGGCGCTCGCGCGGCACGCCCTGCTGGCCGCCGCCGAAGCCGAAGAAGTCGCGCAGCATCTCATCCTGTCCGCCCATGCCGCGCGCATTTTCCTTCACCGTGCGGCTCGTGAAGATGTTCACGACGCTGGGCGAGACGCGCTTGATGACCGGCCCGAACGTGAGGTTCGGCTGCGCGAGCGCCGTGGCATCGGTCTTGATCTTGGGTTGCGCGGCGTTGGCGCTCGAGATGAGGTCCCGGTCGCTGAAAAACACGCCGAGGCCGAGGCCCAGCGCGAGTCCGCATGCGAGTGTGGTTCTGGTTGCTGTTTTCATAAAGTTATTCTGTCTGCGATTGCCTTCACAGGTTCGCCCTTCCATTCAGCACGCGGCGTGCAAATCGAAGAGCATCCCGGAATGCCTTTGTTTCAAATGATTTGTGCATTTCACCGCACCACCGGTGCCGCCGCGCGTGGGAAAATCTGTCACAACTGGCTGGCACAGTTTTCCCAGCGATCCGTCCTGGCATAGGGGCACGACGGTGCGAGGCATCAGGGCAGGGGAATGCCGTTCCGACGGCTTCTCCTTGGGACCGAGGCGGGCTTCGTGCCCGTCGTCACGGTTGAGTCATTCGTGACTGGCTCACTCCGGCGTCACCGGTGGTGCTCTGAAATATCTGACAGGGAACCAGCGCGGCGGTTCAAAAAATATTTTAGCGGTGGCGTTTTTCAAAACGCCTTCTCGTGAACTGTAGCAGCGGACGTGAGTCCGCTCCAATTTCATTGATGCGCAGATGTATCGGATGGAGCGGACTCACGTCCGCTGCTACAAGGTGCATTGAGGCGAGCGTGGGGAAATATTGCAGTCGCATGATGAATGCATTAGGTGCATCTCAACGCTGGGAGGCCGGCTTCCCGCAGGGCTGAAAGCCCGTGATGTCATAGCCCGGGGTGGAGCGAACAACGTGAGCGCAGCCCCGGGTAGGAAATCCACAACGTCGTCGAGCGCTGTAAGCGCGGCACAAGGAATGGCTGCAACCATATCTGTGACGGCCTTGCAGGCCTTATGGCCAAGGTTGGGCCGTTTTCCCAGGCCTGCGCTCGCGGACTCGCTTCCGCCTGGGCTATGACATCACGGGCTTTCAGCCCTGCCGAGGGGCTGTTCCCAACCCTTCCGCCGTTTCACAACTTGTCCTTGAGAACAGTGATGGGAAGCACCCGGATGCCTTTGCCCGTTCAGAAAGCGATTTGCCCTTCGTCTCATCTGTGATAAAACACTGGCGTTACAAAACATCAACCCGTCCCACTTATGGCCAAAGCGAAGAAAACCAAATCAGCGGCAAGCATCGTGTGGTTCGAAATCCCGGCGGATGATCTCGGCCGCGCGCGCAAATTTTACGGCAAGCTCTTCGGCTGGAAGATCAATGAGTTCCAGGGAATGAAGGACTACCTGCACATTGATACCGGGGGCCACGACAAGTCACCCGATGGCGGCATGATGAAGCGCAAACACCCAAACCACGGTCCCACGAGCTACGTGAGCGTGCCCTCCGTGACGCGCCACATGGCGAAGGTGGAAAAGCTCGGCGGCAAGGTTTGCATGCCCAAGACCGCCGTGCCCGGCATGGGCTACTTCGCCATCTGCATGGACACCGAGAACAACATGTTCGCCCTCTGGGAACTGAATGATAAGGCGAAGTAAAAAATCCATGTCGAGCTGGCTCAGGTGACCACGCATGCGAATCTCTCTTCAAAGCGCCAACGGCGCGGAATCCCTCAGCTCAGGGCAACGCCCTGGGAAAAGGCAGCGCCCCGGCAGCGGCCTGAAGGGACGCGCTATCGGGCGTGACCATCGCTCCCCTTCAGGGCGCAAAAATTCTCTCCGCACCTCCCCAGCCCGTTGGGCTGGGCTGAGGAATCACGGCCCGTTGGGCCTCTCAAAATGAAACAATACGATGGCGTTATTAAATAATTGTCCTCACCACCGCCGCCCGTTCGTCGTAATGATGAAATGAACATCACTGAAACCATCATCAAGTCATTATGAGCCAGCCTGCGCCCAACGAATACCTGCTGCTCGCCCGGAGCGAAGAATGGTACAAGCAGCTTTCACCCGAACAGGTGCGCCAGTTGGTGGAACGGAATAATGCGTGGGTCGCCCGTTTGGCGGCTGCGGGCAAGATCAAGGGCGGCCAGGCGCTTGAACGGCAGGGCACGCTCGTCTCCGGCAACCCGCCGCGCGCGGTGTCGGACGGCCCGTTTGTGGAATCCAAAGAAGCCATCGGCGGCTATCTGCTGCTGCAAGGAGTGACCTACGAAGAGGCCGTGGAAATCGCCAAGGCCAGCCCGGGCCTCGCGTTTGGCGGTGCCATCGAGGTCCGGCCCGTGGCCGCGGAATGCCCCGTGACCGCCCACGCCCGCAAGATCTGCGGCGAACTCCAACCGGCGGTCGCATAACACCCCATTTCCGATTTCATCCAGCCGTTCACCCTCAACCACGCAAAAAAACGCCATGAGCAATCCCATCAACAAAAGCTACATGCTGATCTTCCGCAGCGAGGATTGGTACAAGGGCCTTCCGCCCGAGCAGATCCAGCAGATCGCCGATAACTGGATGGCGTGGTTCAACCGCCTCAAAGATGAAGGCACCGTGGTATCCGGCGCTCCGCTGGAGACGCAAGGCCGCATCGTCTCCGGCAAGGGCGGCCGCGTCGTGTCGGATGGCCCCTTCGCCGAATCCAAGGAAACCATCGGCGGCTATTTCCTGCTGAACGTGCCCGGCCTCGATGAGGCTGTGGCCATCGCCCAGCAATGCCCCGGCCTGCCCTTCGGCATCCGCGTCGAAGTGCGCCCCATCGCCGGCGAATGCCCCGTCGGCGTCGAGGCCCGCAAGGAACTCCAACTCGCCCACGCCTGAGCGCCATTCCCTCAACTCTCATCTATCAACCCTCAACTCCCTGCATATGCCTCAATACGTAGATGGATTCGTCATCCCGGTTCCGAAGAAAAAGCTCGATGCCTATTTCCGCATCGCCAAAAAGGCTTCCAAGATCTGGTGCGAACACGGCGCACTCGTTTACAAGGAATGCGTCGGCGACGACCTGGATAGCAAGTTCTGCATGCCGTTCACCAAGGGCATCAAGACGAAGCCCGGCGAGACGGTGGTGTTCTCCTTCGTCGTCTACAAATCGCGCAAGCACCGCGACAGCGTGAACGCCAAGGTGATGAAAGACCCGCGCATCCAGAACATGTGCGACCCGAAGGACATGCCCTTCGATTGCAAGCGCATGCTCTACGGCGGCTTCAAGGCCATGGTCGAGGCGTGAGCTGAAACGATGCCGGTGATCATGCGCCACGACAACGAACCCATGGCGTCAGCACTGCCAACGGGCGCTGAATGCCGCATCCCCTCTCCCCGAGGGAGAGGGCAGGGTGAGATTGCCCCCACCCAGAACGATTCGCGCCTTGAACCCCTGAACCACTATGGCGTCGGCTGTGCAACGAGCGCTGAATGCCATTCTCCCTCTCCTGGGGGAGAGGGCCGGGGTGAGGGCGGGCTTTTCCGAGCATCCCTGCTCGCACTTCTTTTCCCGGTTCATGGGGAGGGGGAACGAGACGTTCCTTGTCTGGCGGCGTCGATTTCTTTCACCAGCCTCGAACCGGTAGCCCGCTGTTTCGAGAGCGCACCGCGCACCTCCCTTGTCCCGCAGGGACAAAACATGAATAGCCGTGGGCGCCAGCCCACGGTGAAGCAGCGCGGTGTCTTCGACCCTGAAGGGGTCGCACCTTTCCCCCCAAGACGAACATATCCAAGCGCCTGGATGCGCCGGACCATGCCAGAATCGCCCGCGCGCTCGCTCCCTCTCTTCCGCGCGGCGCGGAGGAGAGGGTTGGGGAGAGGAGGCGCTTGGGAAAACGCAACTGTCAGCGAAGTTCTTTCGCACCACCTCTCCCCGGCCCTCTCCCCCATCAGAATGGCGGAGAGGGAGTCCGTCTTCGGTATCGTCTGGGTCTCCGGCGTTTTTGACACATCTCCCTTGTCTTTCACCCCATCCTGTTTATGAACGACACCCCTGCCACCATCCGCCCCTTCACCATCTCCCGGACCTTTGAAGCCCCGCTCGCCCGCGTCTGGCAGGCGTGGACCGAAGTGGAAAACCTCATGCAATGGTTCGGCCCCAAAGGCTTCTCCATGTCCTCCGCCAAACTGGATTTCCGGCCCGGCGGCGCGTTCCACTACTGCCTGCGCGGACCAAACGGCAACGAGATGTGGGGCAAGTTCACCTATCGCGAGATCGATGTGCCCAAGCGCATCGTGCTCGTGAATTCGTTCTCCGATGCGCAAGGCGGCATCACGCGCCATCCCTTCAGCCCTACGTGGCCGCTCGAAATGCTCTCCACCAGCACCTTCAAGGAGGAGGCGGGCCGCACCACCATCACCCTTCACTGGCTGCCGCTCAATCCCGACCCGCAGGAACTCGCCACCTTCGACGGCGCGCACGACGGCATGAAGCAGGGCTGGACCGGCACCTTCGGCCAGCTTCAGGAGTTCCTGGCGAAAACGGAATCCGAGAACCGCACCTGATTTTTAGGGTGAAACATGCAACCAACGCCGGGGCAGACGCGCGATAGCGCTTTGGAGTGCGGTGACCTGTCACCGCTTTTCCCGCTTCACCGACTGGTCGGTGAAGCAGAGCCGCGAGGCAGCGGCTCGGGGAATTCCCGCCGTTTGCCTTCGCATCCAACGCATAAAGTGAGGCGATTATATGGATGGCAACCCATGTGAAGTAAATCTGCTCGCTGAGATAGTGAATGGGAAGCGGGTCTATGAAGCCGTGCCAGCGGTTGATCTGGAGAATCGAAAATTTAGGCTGACCGCATCACCAGGATTTGCGCCCGGAGTTGCTAGCGGAGACGAAATCGAGATGGTTCCAGAGGAATGGCTGGGATACCGCGTCTTACGTCGGAGCGGCAATATCTGTGTCCAACTCTTCCTGCATCCTTGTGAAGAAACTGAGCGGTGGAAAATCATCAAGATGGTTGAATCGACTGGCGGGTGGCTTGATGGTGGCAAGGATGGTGCCGCCGGGCATCTGCTTATCTTCACGTTTCCCTTCTCCACTGGATTTGGTCGCATCGAAGAGGTGATGGATGAAATCCAGATGAAATCAAAGACGGATAGGTGGGTTTACGGAAACATCTACAGTCTTGAGGATGGCAAAACGCCACTGAACTGGTGGCTGCAAATGTGACTACAGAGACGACCTCCAACCGATGCGCTCAAAAACTTTCTGGATGCCTATTAAAAAATGATGTCCTAGTTGCCTCTGTACGTTCGTCATATCTTTGAACACGCGCATGCCCGCGACCAAAACCAGTCCTCAAACGGTTGATGAGTATCTCGCCGCCGCAAAACCGGAGCAGCGGCCGGGGCTCGAAAAATTGCGCCAGACCATCCGCGCCGCAGCGCCGGGTGTCGTGGAAGGCATCAGCTACGGCATGGCTGGCTTCAAGTTGAATGGCCGCCCGCTCGTCTATTTCGGCGCATGGGCGAATCACTGCGCGCTTTACGCCGCCAGCCCGGCCACGCAGAAGCAGTTTGAAAAAGAACTCAAAGGCTTCGTGGTCAGCAAAGGCACGATCCGTTTCACGCCGGAAAAGCCATTGCCTGCGGCCCTCGTGAAAAAGCTCATCAAAGCGCGCATCGCGGAGAACGATTTGCGCGTCAAAAACAGTAAATCTCAGGCAAAAACCAAACAGGTGAAATCATGAGCAGCATACGAGTCCTCGTCGGCACCAAAAAAGGCGCCTTCATCCTCACCGCCGATGGCAAGCGGCAGAACTGGGACGTCAGCGGCCCGTTCTTCGCGGGCTGGGAAATGTATCACCTCAAAGGCTCCACCGTGGACCCCAACCGCATCTACGCCTCGCAGACCAGCGGCTGGTTCGGCCAGATCATCCAGCGCTCGGATGATGGCGGCAAGACGTGGCACACGCCCGGCAGCAAGCCCGAGGATTTGAAAGGCCCGGAAGGCTTCCCGCGCGGCGAGAGCAACAAGTTCGCCTACGAAGGCGAGGTCGGCACCCACCTGTGGTACGACGGCACGCAGCACCCGTGGGAATTCAAGCGCGTCTGGCACATCGAGCCTTCGCTGACGGACCCCGATACGGTGTTCGCCGGAGTGGAAGACGCCGCGCTCTTCAAGAGCACGGACGGCGGCAAGACGTGGAAGGAGCTTTCCGCCCTGCGCCGGACCAAGGGCCACATCTGGCAGCCCGGCGCGGGCGGCATGGGCCTGCACACGATCGTGCTCGATCCCACCAACCCCGACCGCATGTTCATCGCCATCTCCGCCGCCGGCGCGTTCCGCACCGATGACGGCGGCAAGACCTGGAAGCCCATCAATCGCGGCCTAAAGTCGCCCTACGAACTCCCCGATCCCGATGCCGAGGTCGGCCACTGCGTGCATCGCATTGCCATGCACCCCGCGCGCCCCGGCGTGCTCTACATGCAGAAACACTGGGACGTGATGCGCAGCGATTCCGCCGGTGACCTGTGGAACGAAGTCAGCGGCAACCTGCCCAGCGATTTCGGCTTTCCCATTGATGTCCACGCGCACGAGCCGGAGACCATTTACGTCGTGCCGATCAAGAGCGACTCCGAGCACTTCCCGCCGGACGGCAAGCTTCGCGTCTATCGCAGCCGCACCGGCGGCAACGATTGGGAACCGCTCACCAAGGGCCTGCCCCAGGAGAATTGCTACGTGAACATCCTGCGCGACGCCATGGCTGTGGATCAGCTTGACCCTTGCGGTATCTACTTCGGCACCACTGGCGGCCAAGTTTACGCCTCCGCCAACCACGGTGATTCCTGGAACCCCATCGTCCGCGACCTCCCGCCCGTCCTCTCCGTCGAGGTCCAGACGCTGCCATGATGCATGCGAAGCAAATAAATCCGTTCGCGCAAATGATCACAGTAGCTTCGAATTTTTCTGAAAAGGTGACGGATGCCTCCCTCTCTTCCGCGCCCAAAAGCGCGGAGGAGAGGAGGCGCTCTTGAGTCTTTCATCACGCGCGCTTCAAAAAGTACGCCTTAATCCTTTGAACACCACGATGTCCGCCTTGCAACGAACGCTGAATGCCATTCTCCCTCTCCCCAAGGGAGAGGGCCGGGGTGAGGGGGAACTGCATATTCTCAACCCGATTGCTTCGATCCTCTCCCGGGTCTGGATGCATTTGAATTTCACACCTCCGCACCGATGATCCGCGTCGTTCTTCCTTATCATCTCCGCACCCTCGCGCGTGTTGAGGCCGAAGTGTGGCTCACCCTCGAAGGCCCGGCCACGCTCGGCGCGGTCCTCAATGCCTTGGAGGAGAAGTATCCCATGCTGCGCGGTACCATCCGCGATCACGGCACGCTCCAGCGCCGCCCCTTCATCCGCTTCTTCGCCTGCAAGGAAGACTACTCGCTGGAGCCCGTGGACAAGCCCCTCCCCGAAGAAGTGGTGCAGGGCAGGGAACCCTTCATGATCGTCGGCGCCATGGCCGGTGGATGATCAGCCCTTGCCCTTCCCGCGCTTCCACAACTCGTAGTGATATAATGCCACCACCACGAGGCTGTGCTTGATCTTGCCCGAGGCGATCAGCCCGGGGATGTCCTTCACCGGGACCAGTCGCGTGAAAATATCCTCGCCGTGATCAAACTCCGTCGCGTGCTTCATGGTGCAGTTCGGCACCATCACCGTGTAGCAAAGGTTGTTCTGGATCGCGGGATTGGGAAACACCTCGCCAAGCAGCACTCCGGCCTCGCCTTCGTAGCCCGTCTCCTCGCGCAATTCCCGGCAGCCCGCCTCCACTGGCGAGGGCTCGCCCGGATTCATCATGCCGCCCGGGATTTCCAGTTCGATCGTCTCGGACCCATGGCGGAACTGCTCCACCATCACAATGTGCTCATCCGGCGTCACCGCCACCACGTTCACCCAGTTCACGCACTCCAGCACGTAGAAGTCGTGCTGGTGCCCGGTGCGGGGCGAAGTCTTCACGTCGGAGCGAACCTGAAAAATGCGGTAATCACCCTTCGGAGTGGATGATAGCTTGGGCCACGGCTTGATCATGCGCGCGCACACTCCGTACCCCGCGCATAAATGTCAAAGCAGGAGTGGCCATACCCATGGCATGATGCGCGCGCCCCCTCTCTCACTTTCCCACCCTCCCACTTTCTCCTCTGCCTCCCTTTCCCCGGTTGCGTTCAGCGCGGCCCTTCACTAGCCTCCGCGCCATGCCAACCGTGGCCGAGACCCTCCGGCAGGCGCGTCAGGCGAACGGGCTGTCGCTGAATCAGGTGGCCGAGATCACCAAGATTCGCACAGACCACCTGCGCGCGCTGGAAGAGGGCAATTACAACGTCTTCGACGCGCCGGTGTACATCCGGGGCTTCGTCCGCACGTACGCGAAGCTGCTCAAGCTCGATGTCAACAGCGTGCTCGAACTGCTCACCGTCGAGCTCGGCCAGACCGAACGCTTCAGCGCCCCCCCGCCCCTGGCCCAGCGCAAGAAGGGCATCCTCGATGCCGTCACCCTGCAGCTTTCCAAGGTCAACTGGACCATCGTCGGTCCGATCCTGGTGGGCCTGGTGATTCTCGTCGTCGCGGTTGTCAGCTATCAAGCCTGGCGCCGCCACAAGACCGCCGACCCCCTCGCGACTCTCGGTTCCGGCCAGTACACGCCCCGCCCGGAATTGAACGACGTCTACCTCCCCGTCACCACGAACTCCGCCCGCCGCTAAGGTGATGTGCAAGGTGGCGTTTGTCGCGCTGCGACCAACGCGCCCGCGCCAGCGGGCGCTTCGGGCTGGCTGCCGTCAATTAAACTGGCACCGCCCGCACGCCCCGGGATTCCCCGTGCAGGCCGGTCCTTGATCAGCCCCGGCCTCCGCGCCTGCCGCCGCAAACGTCGAGAGCTTCTTCTTCAACTTTTTCGAGCCGCAATGCGGGCACGCAGTCCCCTTCCAGCGCGTCGAGCGCACCAGCACTTCGCTATCGCGCTCACACTTCTCACAATGAAATTCGTACAACGGCATGCCCGCAGTCTAGCAGCCTCCTCCTTCGATGTTCAATGCCTGCCTTTCCGGTTTGCTGACAGCCAGCACGGGATCTCCGTCTTTTGCAGGAGGCGACGTGAGGAGACTCACTCTTCAGCCGTTCGCCGCAGGCGAATGCTCCCCTCGTGACACAGTGTACTTCGCCTGTGCTAGAATCCGGCGTTCGATGTTCAATGTTCCGTGTTCGATGTTCGTCTCCCATCTCCCCCTCCCACTTTCCCACCCGCCCACTTTCACCGCTATGCGGGCAACTCCCGCTTTACACCGCCGGACCCCTTTGCCACGCTGCCGCCAATATGGTTAAGAAACTGCTGCCCCTGTTGCTCCTGCCGCTCCTGTTCGCCGGTTGCTCGACGATCACGAACCTCACCCCCGCGCAGATGCCGCGCAAGGCCTCCGGCCTCTACCTTGTCGAGGCCAAGTGGGACACGCGCGAACAAGCCCTGCGCGAAGGCACCCTCGAACCCAAGGTCATGATCGGCGACCAGTTCATCCCCATGCAGCAGACCCGGAACATGGCCAACCGCTGGGAGGCGCTCATCGCCATCCCCGCCGACAAATCCTCCATTCACTACCGCTACAAGTTCGACTACGAAGTGAACGCGATCCCCAGCCCGGAAAAAAGCAGCAAGCTCTCCGCCGAGTACCAGTTGAAGCTGGTGGATTAAGTGATGGGGGGCCGGATTTCGAATGACGTGTGTCTGGCTGAGGTTGTCCGTCGTTGAACGGGCGCGTTTCTGAAGATGTCAGAAATGGCAAAGGCCTGATCATGTACACTCCGTTTTTCGCCAGCGATTTTGGCTCAGTCGGGCTTATAGAAATCATGGCAAGTTGCCTCGGTGCGGCCTGTTTGCTTCTGGGGCTGACCGTCATCGCCGCCCTGGTTCGCCGCCTCCGACCGCTTGCACCATGGATCGCATGGCTGACTTGGATTCCGACTGTGGCCGGCTGGCTCGTTTATTCCTTGGTAAAAGGCGCGAAGTTCAATCTGGTGGTCCTGTTGGTCGCGTCACCGGCGCTGGCTGCCATGGTGGTGAGACATTTTGCGCTGAAGCGGCTGGAGAAAGACCACAAGGACTGAACGCCGCCGTCTCTCAGACCGCAATCCATTCGTATTCAAAACCGCCCTGTGCTACGGTCGGGGCACCAGAACGCGATCATGATTCCTTCCCGGCGACTTTTCCGCGAGCGGTGTACGTTCATATCGTTCATCGCCGCCACGCTCTGCCTCGCCATCGGTATCGCCTTGTGGGGTGAAAAGAACCCTCGCACCGGCTCGGAAGCCAAATGGTGGCTGCTGGGGATCGCCGCCTTCCTCTATTTGATCGCCTTCTGGAGCTGGCCGCGCTCGCACCGCCGCCGCCAGCATCGCCGGTCGCCCCTTCCCCGGATTCCGCCGCCCGGCGCATGAACCTAATTCTACATTGTCACATTCCGAAGAAAGAAGCTGGTGCCGCTGATAAACGCGGTGAAGAAGAATTGACCGCGGATCGCGCGGATTTCACGGATGCAAAACCTCATTGATAGCGCCACGGCAGATGCCATCTTCCCAAAATATCTTTTTATCCGCGTCTTCCGCGCCATCCGCGGTTAAAACTCCCTGCTTCAACAACCCCTTTCTCTCATTCGTTTGCCCCCATTCGTTTGCCAAAAATCCTTGGGCCAACAATGTGACAAAGTAGAGCTAAGCCGCCGCTTCGTAAAGCTTCCGGAAATCCGCCACCGTCAGCGCGCGCGGATTGAAATTCGCCGTCCACTGCTTCGCCGCGCTTTCTGCCAGCGCGTCAAAATCAGGATTTTTTGCGCCCGCATCGGCCAAGGTCCGCGCCAGCCCGGCGGCGCTGAGCAGTTGATCCAGCTTCTCCACCAGCGCCTCCACCGCCTGCTCCACGCCATCGCTCACGCACGCGATTTCCGGCGCGCTCGCCAGCTCCGCGTAAGCCTGCGCCGTCGCGGCATCCCCGGCATTGAAGCGCACCACGTGCGGCAGCATCAGCCCCACCGCCTCGCCATGCACGATGCTGTGCATGGCCGTGAGCGGGTTCGCCGCCGAGTGCGCCGCGCCCAGCATGGAATTCTCGATCGCCAGCCCCGCCAGCGCCGCGCCCAGCAGCATCTGCCCGCGCGCCTCGACATCACCTGGCTCGGTTAACACCCGCTCGAAACTCGTCACGCACAGCTTGAAGGCCTCGCGTGAATACATCTGCGAAAGTGCATTGCCCTTCTTCGTCACCGCCGTCTCCACCGCGTGCGCGATCGCATCAATGCCCGTGCACGCCGTGACCCGGCGCGGCTGCGAAACCGTCAGCGCGGGATCGAGAATGGCGATGCGCGCGGCGGCTTTCGGGTCCAGGCACGCCATCTTCTGGTGCGTCTTCTCATCGGCGATCAGTGCGGCGCTCTGGCACTCGCTGCCCGTGCCCGCCGTGGTGGGGATGGCGATGAGCGGCAGCATCGCTTTCGCGGCCTTGCCCACGCCCCAGTAGTCCTTCATTTCGCCGCCGTTCGTGAGGAGAAAGTTGCACCCCTTCGCCGTATCCATCGAGCTCCCGCCGCCAATTCCGATGATGGCGTCCACGTTCTCGGATTTCGCGACTTGCAGGCAGCGGTCCACGTCCAGCGTGGTGGGGTTCTCGCGCACATCGTCAAAGAGCACCGTGTACAATCCCTCCGCCCGCACCGCCTGCTCCACCCGCGCGGCATGGCCCGCCTTCACGATGCCCTTGTCCGTGACCACCAGCACGCGCCGCGCGCCCAGCTCCGCCGCCAGCTTCCCCGCGCGCTCCACCGTGCCCGCGCCGAAGACGATGCGGGTGCGCGGAGAATGATCAAAAGCCGCCAAAAGTCCCGGCGAGGTAACGACGTGTTGCATGCGCGCCTTTAGAGACTCAAAAGGCGGCCCGTATGTTCAAGTCTGGAAAACGAAAACAGCGGGAAATTTTCACTGCGGATTTCACGGATGACTGCGGATTCGGAAGAAAATGCAATCGAAACACTTTGAAAATGTGCTGTCGTAATCACTTCTGTTCCCAGCGCCAACGGCGCGCAATTCCTCAGCCCAGGGCATCGCCCTGGGAAAGCGCGTCATTCCGCCAGCGGTCTGAAGGACCGCGATATAATGCGGCCACGAACCAATCCCCATCACCACCCCACTGGTTCACAACGAATGCCCGGGCACCGAACACCTCGGGCGTTCGCCCAGCGTGCCAATGAAATAGTTGCTGCCGGAAGAAGGGCATGTGGGCGTGAATTTCATGTAACCGGAAAGCCCGAACAGATCTTCAGGGGTGGGCGTGTTGACGACTTCCATATGGTGCTCCAATCCCCATTGCTCCTTCGCACCCTCAATCATGCGAAGTTGGTTGATGCAAGCATTGCGTGCCGTATGGCGCGGCCTGTTTCCAAAGAAACCAAGGGCACCGACCACTGCCACGCCCAACATGATCAAGACGAGGTACATGATGATCAACTGCTCCGCGTCCGTAAACTTGTGTGTGCGGAACCAGTGAAGAATGTTCATGCGATTACAACGAATGCCCCGGAAACGAACAGGTCGGCCGCACTGTCAGCACGCCAATGGTGTATATGCCGCCCAGCGGACACTTTGGAGCCTGCTTGATATAATTGCCCGGACCATAGAGATCCTTGGGTTGAGGATGGTTCAACAAGGCCATGTTGCCCTCTATCCCCCATTGCTCCTTCGCGCCTTCAATCTGCCGAAGGTTATTGATGCAAATGCTTCGCGGGGTTTGGACCCGGGGCTTGGGTTTGAAATGCTCGTGCGCCCATGGCCCGATCACCAATACGACAAACAGCACGACCGTCAGAACATGCAGTGTCGTGATTTGTCGCAGAATGCGAAGACAGATTGCTTTCACACCAGGAGTCCGTGCTTCACAACGAATGCCCCGGCACGGAACACTTCGGGTACGCTCCGAGAGAGCCGATAAGGTAGATGCCACCCGAAGGGCACGAAGGAGTCTGCTTGATATACGCACCGGCACCGTAAAGATCATCCGGGGTGGGCGTATCCGTGGTGCTTTTCTTTGCTTCGAGCATCCACTGTTCTTTGGCGCCTTCGATCTGGCGCAGATTGTTGATACACGCACCCCGCTGCGTGTTGGCTCTGGGTTTCACATGATGTGGCACGACAACCGCCAGTCCGAGAATGGTTGCGACCGAACAAATTACAATCAGCACATCCAGTTGAGTGAAACCGTTTGTGCGGGTGCGATGGATATTTTTCACGCCATCACTTCACATCGCCGGTTTCATGAAGACAAGCCAAGGACTGTAAAGCGCGTGTCAATGAACATGCTCCCCATCATAGTCCTGATGTGCGTCTATGGCTTCACTTCGTGCTCTGTAATGCTGCGATGTCAGCCCTGCAAACTGCGCTGAATGCCGCATTCCCTCTCCCCGAGGGAGAGGGCAGGGTGAGGGGGAACGAGACCTTCCCTTTCTCACCTCTGTGACCTGCGAATCCCGCTCTTCTTCGCAGAGGCCGCCGCTTCTGCTTCACAACGAATGACCCGCCACAGAACATTTCGGGCGCGCTCCAAGCGAGCCAATCACGTAGGTTCCGCCCGAAGGACATGTCGGGGTCTGTTTGACATACCCGCTGGCACCGTAAAGATCATCCGGGAGGGGCGTGTCCGTGGTGGTTTTCTTTGCTTCGATCCACCACTGCTCCTTGGCTCCTTCAATCTGGCGCAGGTTGTTGATGCAGCAACCTCGCGGGGTGGCCCTGCATCGGGAGGTAAAGGGAGAGCGAATCGACTCCCATGGCTTGAACGGTGAAAAAGCCGCAATGCCCGCCGATGCAATGATGGCCATGCAAAGGCCCGACGTGTTCCATGCCGTGACTCTCATGCCACCATCCAACTTCGCCACGTCTCCCATCGCAAGAACTGGACTGTAAAGAGCCTGTCAACTCATCCAACGCGATCTCCCTCTGGAATCCGTGCTATCCGCGAAATCCGCGGTCAAAACTCTCTTCTCTCATTTAACCAATCACCCATTTAACTCATTTAACTCACCCAAACCTCACCCCCTGCCCGGCGGTCAGAATCACCTTGCGGGCATCGGCTTTACGGGTTTCAATTTGGTACTGAATTTGTGGCTGATTCCGCGCGCTTGACGCACCGGAACTGGTTGCAAACTTCGCCCTGATCACAGTCGAATTTGATCGTGTGGAAAAGAACTGACCTGCTTGGAAGTCGGCTCGTCCTGCCATATGAAAACAAAAAAAATCCTCATCGTGGATGACGATGTCCTCGTCTCCAGCATCTATCGCAGCAAACTCCAGGCGGAAGGTTACGAAGTGGAGGTGGTGGAGGATGGCGAGAGCGCGCTGGCGTTCCTGAAAAGCAGGCCGCCGCAACTGGTCCTGCTGGACCTGGGCTTGCCCACCATCAACGGCCTTTCCGTTCTCAAGGCCATCCGGTCCAATCTGGCGACGGCCACCCTGCCCGTGGTGGTCCTTTCCAATGCTTACGCAACCGCGCTGATCGAAGCCGCGTGGAAGGCGGGCGCCAATGAATGCCTCTCGAAAGCCAGCACCACGCCGCGCCTGCTCCTGGATGTGATCCACCGCCTGCTGCCGGGGTCGGTGGGGTTGCCCGAGCCGCTGGCCGCGCAGGTGGAAAGCGTGAAGCCAGCCCCGGTTCCGGCAAAGAAAATCCCGGCTCCGGAAAAAGAAATCCCCCGGACGCCGGTGCCCGAGATCGTGATGCCCGTGGCCTCCGACTCCCTGTTCCAATCCCGGGTTCAGGCGGCCCTGCTCAGCCACGCTCCGGGTCTGGTCGAGGATTTGCGCAAGCGTTTGCGCCTGCTGGCCCGCCAAAACCCGGCGGACCAGACGCACACGGACCTGGCCGATTTTTATCGCGCCGTGCATTCGCTGACCGGGCATGCCGCCAGCGCCGGGTTTACGTCCATCGCCCATCTGTGCGCCGCACTCGAGGCCCTGATCAAAGAACTGCAGGATAAGCCCAAGAAAATCGGGCCTTCGCCCCTCCGCACCGCCGCCCAGGCGGTTGATTCCCTGGTCCGCCTGTTCGAGCAGGAGCGCCTGCAGCAGATCACCGAGCCGCTCCCGCCCCTGGTCCTCGTCCTGGATGACGACGTGCTCGCCCGGCGCACACTTTGTGTCGCCCTGGACAAGGCCCGGCTGCGTTCCATCAGCGTGGATGATCCCGTGGTCGCCCTCCGGTTGCTGGAGGAAAACGCGTGCGACCTGATCTTCTCCGACGTGGAGATGCCGAACATGAACGGCTATGAATTCTGCACCAAGGTCAGGGCCCTGAAACAGCACCGGCACACCCCGGTGATCTTTGTCACGAGCGCCTCCGATTTTGAGAACCTCGTGCAATCCACGCTGAGCGGCGGCAATGATCTGATCGCCAAACCGTTCCTGCTGGTCGAACTGGCGGTCAAGGCGCTCACCCACGTGCTGCAAAAGCCGTCCGTCAGCAATCACCCCTCCCCGGAATCAAAGTGATGTCTGCATCATCGCCGGGCGCATGTTGAGGCACTGTCCGCGGACGGCGGCTGTGGCGCAGCCCAGCCGCAGATTCCAACGAACCAGCTATTCGTTTTGGTGACCAAGGAACTGGCGAGCGCATGGGACCGCGCGCGCAGCGCTTTGGAGTGCGGTGACTTGTCACCGCTTTTTCCGCTTCAGCGACTTGTCGCTGAAGCAGAGCCGCGAGGCAGCGGCTCGGGGAAGGTGCAGGCGGAAGATTTTGCAACCGACTCGGGGGTGGTCAAACCTTGACGGCCATCTCCGCGCCCAATGGCACCCATAGGGATATGCTGAAGCGGAAAGTCATTCCCCGAACCGCACCGACGCGGTTCTGCTTGGGCGACGAGTCGTCCAAGCGATGAAAGCGGCGACAGGTCGCACGCACTCCATAGCGCTGCGCGCGTCGTCTCATGCGCCGGTGGCAAGTCTATCCTCCGGGTGGTTCCTTGGCAGCAGCCTCGACACTGCATAACGATTGGCAATTTCCAAGCATCCCGGTAACGAACGTTGCTGCGGCTGGTCGCCGCGACACAGCCGCGCTCCGGTTGCGGGGGCAGTGCTGATGCGCCTCGGTCAGCATCGCCCGACGCAATCCCCCCTCTGGAATCCGTGCCATCCGCGAAATCCGCGGTCAAAACTCCTCTTCCGATTCCCTCTCTGTGCCACCTCCGTGTCCTCAGTGGCTCTGTGGTGGTCATTTCCCAACCCGAAACTGATTAAAACCTCACCACCTGCCGCGCCACTTCGCCTCGATCCAGCGCATCAAATCCCTCATTGATCTGCCCCAGTTGCAGTTCACGACTTTTCAAAAGCTCCACCGGCAGCAGCCCTGCACGATACATGTTCAGGAAGCGCGGGATGTCCCGCTGCGGCACGCTCGTGCCCATGTAGCTGCCCATCAGGATGCGCTCTTCCGCGACGAGATTCAGCGCGGGAATCGTCAGCTTGCGGTCCGGATGCGGCAGGCCGATGGCCACGGTCTTGCCCATCCGCCGCGTCGCCGCATACGCGTCCGCAATGACTTTCTCGCTGCCCACGACCTCGAAAGCCGTCTCCACCCCGCCGCGCGTCAGGTCGCGGATCACCTTCACCGTGTCGTCATGTCCGCCCTTGACCGTGTGCGTCGCGCCGCACTTCTTCGCCAGCTCCAGCTTATGCTCCAGCGGGTCCACCGCGATGATCGGCCACGCCCCCGCCGCCTTCGCGCCCATGATCGTGCTGAGCCCCACGCCGCCCATGCCGAACACCGCCACGGAGGAGCCCGCCTCCACCTTCGCGGTGTTTAACACCGCGCCCACGCCCGTCACGATCGCGCAGCCGAACAGCACGGCGATCTCCAGCGGCACGTCCTTCTCGATCTTCACCAGCGAGCCCCGCGCCGCCACGGTGAACTGTGAAAAGCCCGACACGCCCACGTGATGTTTCACCATCGTGCCATCCGTGCGGCAGAACCGGCACTCGCCGCTGAGCAGCGTGCCCGCGCGATTCGCCGCCAGGCCGCGCTCGCAAATGGCCGGGCGCCCGCGCAGGCACATCTCGCATTGCCCGCACGTGGGCACGAAGGAGAACACCACATGATCGCCCGCCTGCAGATCATCCACGCCCGGCCCCGTCTCGCGCACGATGCCGCTGGCCTCATGCCCCATCACCAAGGGCAGGGGCCAGAGCCGCGTGCCATTGATGACGGAAAGATCCGAGTGGCACAGCCCGGCGGCGGCGAGTTGCACGAGCACTTCGCCATGGCCGGGCGCGTTAAGTTCGAGTTCCTCGATCACCAGCGGCTGGCTCTTCGCGTAAGGCGTGGGGCGGGATTTTTCAATGAGGACGGCGGATTGGGTTTTCATCGGGAGCGGCGGATCACGACCATTTGCATGTTTGTCATTTCTTCGATGGCGAAGCGCAGGCCCTCGCGGCCCAGGCCGCTCTGGCGCGCCCCCCCGTAAGGCATGTGCTCGACGCGGAAACTCGGCACGTCATTCACGATCAGCCCGCCAAAACGCAGGCGCTGCATCGCCTCGAGCACGGAATCAATGTCGCGTGTGAACACGGACGCTTGCAAGCCGTAGTCCGTCGCATCCGCAAGGCGCAGCGCTTCATTGAAATCACGGAACGGCACCACGCTCGCCACGGGACCGAAGGCCTCCTGCACCATCACCTTCATCTCCGTCTGCACGTCGCGCAGGATGGTCGGCCAGTAAATCGCGCCCTCACGCTTCGCACCCGTGAGCGTTTGCGCACCGCCGGATTTCGCCTCGCTCACCCAGCTCTCGATGCGCTGCGCCTCGCTCTCGCGGATCATCGGCCCCACATCCGTCTGTTCATTCAGTGGATCACCAATTGCGAGCGACTTGGTCGCGGTGATAAACCGTTCGTTGAATTCCTCAAACACTGTTTGCGCCGCATACACGCGCTGCGTGGAGATGCACACCTGGCCGGAGCAATAGAACGCACCGAATGCACAGCGCTTCGCCGCCCATTCGAGATCAGCATCCGGCGCGAGGATCACCGGCGCGGCATTGCCCAGCTCCAGCGTCACGCGCTTGATGCCCGCAATATTGGTGATGCGCTGGCCCACCGCGCGACTGCCGGTGAAACTCACCATCGCCACGCGCGGATCGGTCACCAGCCACTCGCCCACCGTCGGTCCGGGGCCGGGAATGAGATTGATCGCGCCCTCGGGCACGCCCGCCTGTTGCAGCACCTCGCACAACACGCCCGCCGTGAGCGGCGTGAGGTCAGCGGGTTTGAGCACCACCGTATTTCCCGCCGCAAGGGCAGGGGCGACCTTGTGCGCCACGAGATTGAGCGGAAAATTAAACGGCGCGATGGCTGCGATTACTCCGAGCGGCTGCCGATGCCAGAAACCGAAATGCCCTTCGCCCGCCGCCACCGCATCCAGTGGCACTGTCTCGCCATGAATGCGCTTCGCCTCTTCGCCCGCGATGGTAAAAGTATCCAGCGCCCGGCTCACCTCGATGCGCGCATACTTGATGGCCTTGCCCGATTCCTGCGCGATGAGCCGCGCGAGTTCCTCCCGCCGCTGCTCCAGCAATTGCACCGCCTTCAGCAAGATCGCTGCCCGCTTGTGCGCGGGCAGCGCGGCCATCACCGGCGCCGTCTTTTCCGCCGCCGCAATGGCATCGCGTACATCTGTTTCATTGGCTTGCGCGCACATGGCGATGACCTCTCCCGTAAACTTGTTCGTCACCTCCACCGCCTGCGCGCCATCGCGCCACTGCCCGCCGATGAAGAGTTTGAGGTGCATGCCGCAAGGCTAGCGGGCAAAGCAAAAGATTGCAGCGGAAAACCATACGGCCATTTCCACTCAATATGGCAGGGCGAATCAGGAGAGGCGCTCAATGACGCGCGCAGCAGCGCTTTGGAGTGCGGTGACCTGTCACCGCTTTTGCCGCTTCACCGACCTGTCGGTGAAGCAGAGCCGCGTCGGTGCGGCTCGGGGAATAGCTGGCGCTTGGGACATGCACGAGCGCCTCGGGGCTTTGGTTTCAAAGCAACGCGCACGGGCATTTCACGAACCGCACCGATGCGGTTCTGCGTGTGCGACAGGTCGCACACGCGGAGAAAGCGGTGACAAGTCACCGCACTCCATATCGCTTCGCGCGATGCTTCATGCGCTCGTTGCAGAGCGAGTCATGGGCAATGCTGACTCATTCCCCCGGCTTCACCGCCGGCCCACCTTCCGGCACCACCGTCTTCGGAACCACCGGGTCCGCCTCTTCCGGCAGCAGAACTTGCGGAATCCACTTGAGCCATTTGTCATCCACCTTGTCGTACAGGATGAACTCGGTGCCATTGGTGGCCGGCGGCGCGGAGGTGGGCGGCGTGGCGAAGGCGATTCCGCCCATGACCAGCGATTTGAACGAAGTCGCCTTGGCCTTCACGCCCAGGAATCCGAGATCCACGCTCAGTCCGCCGGCATTCCAGAACTTCGTGTCCCTCCGCACCAGCGGCGCAAAGCGCGGGGCGATTTGCGCATGCACGGTCACGCTGGCCGCATCGCGGCTCAGCGCGATCTTCTGCACCCGGCCCACCTCCATCTCGCGATAATAGACTGCGGAACCGGCAGAGATGGAATTCTGCGAGGAAGCCGTGAGCACGACCAGCAGCCCGCCTTCCGGTGTTGTGTCTGGCGGAATCTTTTCGAGGCCCACAAAGGATTTCGCCGGCTTGCCCGTGCCCGGGCGCACCTCGATGTAGGAACCGGCGACAATCGTTTCGAGCCCGCGCATCCACCCCGTGCCCGGCTCCGGGCGCACGATCCAAAACAATGAGTCTTCGCGTGCGAGCACCTTCGCGCCTTGGTTCAGGCGCACCTTCACGAGGATGCTCTTGGCATCCTCGGAAAGCTGGATGGACCGCACGGAGCCGACCCGCACCCCGCGATAGCGCACGAACGTGTGGTTCGCATCGAGCCCCGTGCCTTCATCAAAGCGAATGGTGATTGTAGGGCCGATCTCGCGAAAATAATTCACCATCATGATGCCCGCCACGACGGCGGCGATCACGGGCACGAGCCAGATGAACGGAATCTTGCGCTTCCGGCGGACCTCGGCCTGCGGCGCTTTCTCGACTATGGCTCGTTTGGATTCAGGCGTGCTCATTTTCTTCCTCCCAGATCTGGCGCGTGTCATAGCTCGACGAAGCCAGCAGCGTTAGCACCACCATTGCCGCAAAGGCCACAATCCCCGGCGCGGGCAGGATCGTGGCCATCTGCTTGAGCTTCACCAGCGAGACCAGCACCGCGAGCAGGAACACATCCAGCATCGCCCACGGCCCCAGCCAGGAAATCCAGCGGTGAATCTGCGCCCGCGTGCGCTGCCATCTCGGCCCCCAGCGGATGACGAGAAAGAGCAGCCCGACCAGCTTGAGCAGCGGCACGGCAATGCTCGCGCAAAACACCACTGCCGCCACGAAGAACATCCCGCTGCGATACAGCGAAACCACCCCGCTCCACACCGTGTTCTCGGAATAGCGCGCGAGATATTCCATCCGCAGCACGGGATACAGATTGGCTGGCACATAGAAGCAGAGCGCCGCGAGCGCAAAAGCCGCCGTGCGTGCGCGGCTGTCCGGGCGGCATTTGTGCAATGTTCCATGGCACCGGACGCACTTCGCCACGTCACCCGGATTCAACGCGGGAACCTCGTTGATCAGCCCGCAAAAGTCACAAGCCATCAGGCCGCCTTCGCTTTTCATAGCCAGAGCGGGGAAATGATGCACCCAGTTGTCGCCATGCTCTTACTAGACACGCTTTCGCAAGCACCGCCCATGGGGTTTTCCACCCAAGATGAATGAGCCGCAGTTTTGCAGTGGATTTGCGCAGGCGCTTTTCATAAGTTCTGCCATGAAATGCAGCGGATGGAGATGAGCCATTGACCGGATGAGCAGCGACATCATCAGGAAATTTCGTTCCACCTCCCCCACCTCGGAGGAAGGGCTGCTGTTTTTCAGAAAGCTCTGGCAGAATGCGGTAAGCGATCACGAAGCGACCAGGAGTCTTTTGCTGCGGGAATTTCAACAATGCGGATCACCCATCCATAGCTTTGCGATCCTTTCCATTCTTCATCTGCTGCCTGTGAACCTGCTGGAGTCTGGCATCTTCCCTGAGCATTTCGAGGGCTTGCCGCCGGGGACGATTGATCCGCAGCAAGGCATCCGTGATCGGATCGCGGGTTATAAAGCGATTTTGCGGTTCTGTTTCGACCGCACCCTCACCGTCGAGTGTGACAATGCGCTCTCTAAGTTGAACGGAAGCGTTTCTCCCGGCTCATTGGTGCAAAAGCTGGTTTCAAAATTTAGCTCCAAACCTCGCGATCCGAATGACCCTTTCGCAATGCTTCGCGAAGCCAGCCGCCAGCACGGACTGGATCCGCAGGCCATCACTTATGCGGTGGAACGGATGAGTAAATTTCACGATTATGAATTCATAACCGTCCTGCGGGCATTGCATGAATCAAACAGCGTGGCGTTCAGTTACGCCGTTTTCTCAGCCATCGAGCTGCTTCCCCGGGAAAAGCTTGATGCCGCGCTGCTTTCAAGCCTCTTTGTCTTTCCCGCCGGTTCGGAGCACGCGCTGCCGCCAGTCACCACGAAACTCGCCTGCTGCAGCATGGCGTTGATGAATTGCTTCGACAGTCGCGCATTTGTCGAATTGCAAGGCACGGATGTGTATAAGGAGCTTTTTCGGCGGACGATCAGACAGGAATTGGGGTGAAACCGCCCGGTGAGCCGGCTTAGGGCGGGCTGCATGGAAGATCCGCCGCTTTATCAAAAACCGGATTGCCCCGAACTCCCCAATCCCCTCACACTCCGCGCCATGCTTTCCAAGGTTTGTTCCGCGTCCGTCAATGGGATCGAAGCGCATCCCGTCGAGGTCGAGGTCAATGCCGGCTATGGCGAGACGATCGTGGTGATCGTCGGGCTGCCCGATGCCGCCGTGAAGGAGTCGCGCGACCGCGTGAGCACCGCCATCAGCAACAGTGGGTTCCACTTCCCGATGGGCCGCACCACCATCAATCTCGCCCCCGCCGATGTCCGCAAGGAAGGCCCGAGCTTTGATCTGCCCATCGCGCTGGGCGTCCTCGCTGCCAGCGAACAGATCGAGACCGATCAACTGGATAACTTCGCCATCGTGGGCGAGCTCGCGCTTACCGGCACGGTGCGTCCCGTCAAGGGCGTGCTCCCCATCGCCATGCGCGCGAAAGCCGAGGGCAAGGCGGGTGTGCTCGTGCCGGTGGAAAATGCCCAAGAGGCCGCCGTGGTGCAGGGCCTGCAGGTGATCCCGGTGAATAACCTGCGCGAGGCCGCGAGCTTCCTCGAAGGCACCGTGCGCCTCACGCCCGCGCGCGTGAATCTCGATGCCATCTTCGATACCGCCAGCGATGACGACCTGGACATCGCGGACGTGAAAGGGCAGGAGAGCGTGAAGCGCGCCCTCGAGATCGCCGCAGCGGGTGGCCATAATCTTTTGCTCATCGGCCCGCCCGGCACGGGCAAATCCATGCTCGCGAAACGCCTCGCGACCATCCTGCCGCCGCTCACGTTGGATGAGGCTCTCGAAACCACCAAGATTCACAGCATCGTGGGGCTGCTCGCGCCGGGGCAGGCGCTGGTCACGCGACGTCCGTTTCGTTCGCCGCATCACACGGTGAGCGATGCGGGATTGCTCGGCGGCGGCATCAACCCCATGCCCGGCGAAATCTCCGTGGCGCATCACGGCGTGCTGTTCCTCGATGAACTGCCCGAGTTCAAACGCAACGTCCTCGAAACCATGCGCCAGCCCCTGGAAGAAGGCCGCGTGACCATCTCACGAGCGGCGGGCACGATGACCTTTCCCAGCCAGTTCATGCTGATCGCCGCGATGAATCCGACTCCGGATGGGAAAATGCCGCACGAGTCGAAAAGCTCGCCGCGCGAAATCCAGGCCTATCTCGGGCGCATCTCCGGGCCGCTGCTCGACCGCATTGATATCCATGTGGAGGTGCCGCAGGTGAAGTTTGCCGAGATGTCCGCGAAGCGCGCCGGGGAGACTTCGGCGCAAATCCGTGAACGCGTCATCGCCGCGCGGCAGCGCCAGCAGGCGCGCTTCACCGGGCGTCGCATCTCCTGCAACGCCCGCATGGGCAAGCGTGAGCTGGAACAATACTGCGTGCTCGATGAGCACTCGCACGAACTGCTCAAGTTCGCCATGAGCGATCTCAACCTCAGCGCCCGCGCCTACGACCGCATCCTGAAAGTCGCCCGCACCATCGCCGACCTTGTCGGTCGCGAGAACATCATCGGCGACGATGTCAGTGAGGCGATTCAATACCGCTCGCTGGACCGGCAGATCTGGACATAGCCTCTTGCTTATCCATGTTCCAATGCAGTCGGACCGCATATCAAATGTCCAAAACTCCTTTTATTAGCACCCGGCTTCAGCCGGGTGGATTGGTCGCAAGGGTTTGCACAAAACCGTTTCAACGGTTTGTGCCTTGGAACGCTTTCCGCCCGCAGAAGCTGTTGAAACAGCTTCTGCTTCACGCTTCACGCCGCTTCACCGGGTTGAAACCCGGTGCTAAGGAGATCGGGCAAGAAACTGAGGTGATCCCAATCGGTTGTCGCAACGCGCATCCGTGATTGGAATGACGGCGTCATTCATTTAGTCTCCTCCCGTGTTTGTTGATGAACAACAAGTCGCGCGGCGCAAACGGAATCTCAAGATTCTGGTGGTCGTCATCATTTGCGCGGTGATCGCCGGGGTCTCCGCGCGCCCGGTGTGGCGCGCCATGAAACGCTTGAAGGCGGGCAAGCTCGCCACGCAAGCGGAGGCGCAGTTTGAGGCAAAGTCCTACGCCGCCGCCGTGGAAACCACCCGCGCGGCCCTGGCCTTGGACCACGGCAACGTGCGCGCCCTGTCGTCCCTCGCCCGCGCGCTCACCCGGCTCGGCAGCGAGGATGCCCTCGTGGTGTGGAAGCATCTCTGGAGCATCCGCCCGCCGCTTCCGAATGAGCGCGCCGAGGCCATCGAGCTGGCGCTGTCTCTGCGCGCGCTGACGGATGTCGAGGAAATGCTGGACCGCGCCATCAAGGAACCGCCCGTGTCCCCGGCGACCTGGCGGCAGGCGGCGGTTTACTTCGAGTTTCGCGCCGATCCTCTCCAGGCTGCGGAAGCTGCCCGCCGTTATTTGAAGGATATTTCCAAGGACGATGACATGCGGCTTTTCCTCGCCCGGCAATTGCTGGCCACCCCCCAGTTTGGCACGGTCGGCGAGGCGAAGACCATCCTGTGGCCGCTCGCCCGGGCGACGAACGCCACGCAGATCGCGGCCATGGGGCTGCTCGCGGCCCAGCCGAACCTCAGCCGCGCGGAACTGGAGGACCTCCTCGTGTGCGTCCGCTCGTGGCCGGGCACCAACATCACGGCCCGGGAGCTGGGCGCCTTCGACCTGCGGTTGCGCCTGGAACCGGAGCGTCGCACCAACCTGCTGGAGGAGGCCGTCGCTCAATTTGCCAATGGCCCGGTGGTGGATCGTCTGGCGCTCTCCTTGTGGCTGCTCGGCAAACAGGAGCCTGCCCGGGTCGAAGGCGTCATTCCTGCCGCGCTTGCCGCCACGAATCGCGAAATGTTCGTCGTGCGCGCCGATGCGCTATCGCTGGGCGGAAAATGGGCGGAACTGGATGCCGCGCTGGCCCGGCCCGGCGTGCCGCTGGAGCCCATGCGCGTTTCCCTTTACCGCGCGCGCGCTGCGAAGGAACTTCAGCACACGAACGAGGCGGTCATGCATTGGGAGCAGGCCCAGTCGCTCGCGGTTTCCAACGGCCCCGCGCTGGGTTTCCTCGCCGAGCACGCCGAACGCGTGGGCGAACTGGACCAGGCCGAGCGCGCCGCCCGCCAGCTCGCCCGCTTCCCCCGCGCCCGCCGCCCGGCCTATGCCATGCTGCTGCGCATCGCGGATGCCCGGGGCGACGCCCGCGCGCAGCGCAAGCTCATGCAGGAGATCGTCTCGATGTATCCCGACGAAATCGCCCCCCAAAACGATCTCGCGTATCTCGACGCGCTGGTCGGTGAAAATCTCCCGGAGGCCAAGCGCACGGCGGAACGGCTCATCGCGAAATACCCCGCCCGCTTCGCCCATCGCATCACCTATTCCCTCGCCGCGCTGCGTCAGCATGACGTGCGTGACGCGTGGGAAAACCTCCGCAAAGGCCAGGTGAACTGGCAGGAGATGCCGCCGAACTGCCGCGCCGTCTTCGCCGCCGTGCTGGGCGCTTATGGCGAGACGAATCAGGCGCGCGAAATCACCCGGACCCTCACCCGCGCCCCGCTCAAGGCGGAGGAGCGCGAACTGGTGAAAGCCTGGCTCGATGTTCCGGCTGCGCAGTGAATCCAATCTCAACCATTTCTTAAGCCATGACTGCCAACGAAGACGAAATCCTCGCCACCTTGCGCGCGCTCGAATCCAGCGCGCAGACGCCGCCGGGTGGGACCAAGCCGGACATTCTCGCCCTGCTTCGCCGGTTGGATGGTCTTGCCGCGCAACTGCCGCCGGATGGCGACCGCGATTTGCGCCACTACCTCCAGCGGCGTAGCTACGAGAAGGCGCGTCTGCTGCTCGAAGGTCGCGGCGCTGAGAATCAGCGCGGCAAGTGCGGGCACTGAACGCGTGCACTCATGCTGCTCGATACCATCGCCGCAATTGCGACCCCGCTCGGGGAAGGGGGGCTGGCGGTCATCCGCGTATCTGGTCCTGGAGCGCTGGTGGTGGCCAATAAATGCTTTGCCGCCGGTGGCAAGAACTCCCTCAAGCCATCCGCCGCGCCCACGCACACATTGCATTACGGGCACATCACCCGCGCTGGCCGCGTGCTGGATGAAGTCATGCTCGCCGTGCTCCGCGCGCCGCGCACCTTCACGCGCGAGGACACCGTGGAGATCTCCTGCCACGGCGGCGTGCTGGTGACGAAGCTGGTGTTCGATGCCGTGCTCGCCGCCGGCGCGCGTCCCGCCGAACCGGGCGAGTTCACGAAGCGCGCGTTCCTGAATGGCCGCATTGATCTCGCGCAAGCCGAGGCTGTCGCGGACCTCATCCACTCGCGCACGGAACTCGCGCTGGCTGCTGCGAATGAACAACTCGCCGGCAAACTTTCCCGCCGCATCGAACAGCTTCGCGATGATTTGCTTCGCACGCTCGCGCACGTCGAGGCGCACATTGATTTTCCCGATGAGGATATTGCGCCGGACACGCTGGGCCAGTTGATCGGGCGACTCGATGGCGCGATCACCTTTCTCGACGAACTTCTGCGCACGGCGGACGAAGGGCGCATTCTCCGGCGCGGCATTCGCGCGGCCATCGTCGGTCGCCCCAACGCCGGAAAATCCTCGCTGCTCAATCAGTTGCTCGGCCACGACCGCGCGATTGTCTCGCCCATTCCTGGCACCACGCGCGACACCATCGAGGAGACCGCGAACATCCGCGGCGTGCCCGTCGTGTTCGTGGATACCGCCGGGCTTCGCGAGAGCGGCGATGTCATCGAGCAGGAAGGCGTGCGCCGCAGCCGCGCGAGCGCGGACCTGGCCGAGTTGATCCTGCATGTGCTCGACGCTTCCGAGCCGCTCACCCCGGCGGATGAGCAATTTCTGTCCGAGTTCGCTGGGAAGAAGCATCTCGTCGTGGTGAACAAATCCGATCTCCCGCGCCGCCTGCCTGCGCTTCCGGTTTCCGCCGTCGAGGTCAGTTGCACCACGGGCGCAGGCATCGAAGCGTTGAAGGATGCCATCAAAGCCGCCGTGTGGTCCGGCGATATCCACGCCGAGATGCTCGAAGTCGCCATCAACGCCCGGCATCAGGACGCCCTGCGCCGTGCGCGTGAAGCCATCGAACGCGGCCGCACCGCCTTGTCCCAAGGCCTCACGCTGGAACTCCCCGCCATGGAACTGCGCCTTGGCGTGAATGCCGTCGGCGAAGTCGTCGGCAAGACCAGCACGGAGGATCTGCTCACGGTGATCTTCAGCCAGTTCTGCATTGGGAAGTGACAGCCGGCTGCGGACTGAGAGGAGCAATGGCACCTTGCTGCGCCAGTGAGGTGGAATTCGTCGCGCTGCGACGAATAGCGCCGCGCGAAAGCGGCGCAAGGAATGCCACACCGCTCTGCCTTGGTCACCCAGCGCCCGCTTCTGCGCGGGCGCGGTTGTCGCAGCGCGACAACCGCCACCTCCTCTGGGTGGGATAATCAAAAAACAAAACCCGCAGCCAATTCACATCGGCTGCGGGTTTTTGATAAAGGACTTAGTCTCGCGCTCAGGCTTGCGCCGGATTCGCCGGCTCACCAGCGGGCGCTGCCTCACCGCTGTCTTCCGGCGCGGGATCAGCAGCGGCAATCGCTTCCACTTCCGCAGCCATCGCGGCTTCGGTCGGGGCGGCGGATGCTTCCGTCGCCGCGGGTTCAGGCGTTGCGGGAGCCGGTTTCGCACCGGGCTTCGGCTCGGGCTTCGGCGGACGCGGCACCGGCTTCTTGGCCGTTTCCATGATGCCATTGGCGAATTCCAGCACGTTGCCCTGATGCAACAGCCAGTGGATGTCCGTGATCACCGCCTGCTGCTCGGGCGTCGCTTCGGAACGCACCGGCGCGGGGGCCGGAGCCGGGGCTGGCGCAGTCGCGCCTTCCACCAGCGGGGCAGGGGCCGGTGCGGGAGCGGGCGCTTCCACCTTCGGAGAAGGCGCGAGGGCCTCGATCAACTGCACGCGGGAGCAACCCGGATGCTTCTGGATGTGCTCGATGATCCGGCGGATGCCGTCTGACACCGGGGCGGCGTCGAGATCAAGATACGTCGGGCGTGCCACGGCCACATGCGTGACCGTCTTGTCGCGCTTGAAGAACTGCAATCCGCGCGAGGCAAACATCTGGCTGAGGTGCATCACCAGCTTCAGCGGGAAGCGCCGTTGCTCTTCCCACGTCATGCGCACCACGCGCGCCAGCCCTTGCGAACGCAAACCGCGCGCCTGCGGACCGGTGAGGACATGGTGTTCCACCGTGTGAATGACATTGCCCAGGTGCGTCTCCCGGAAGTGCTTTTCCACCGCGTCCCGCGTCAGCAGGCGCGCGGCTTCGGGGACGTTCAGGCACACATACTCCGTGCGCCAGCTCTGGTCCTCGATCCACTTCTTCACGATTTCCTCGTCGCGGACGATCTTCACCCGCGCCTTGTACATGTCGAACGGCATCCGGCTGAAGCGTTCGGCGTGCAGCTTGCGCAGGTTGTCCTGGTAGCCGTGGTAATTCGGCGGGCCCAGCACCGCGCCGCTCATGCCGCACTGCGCCACGAAGGTATAAACCCCCTTCGGCGCGTCGCCCTTGATGCGCTCGGTCTGGTAGAAGGTCGCAAACTGCCGGTCCAGCACATGCGCCACCGCCTCGGCCTCGGAGAGCCACAGCGAATCGTCCAGCACGCACACGAAGAGCGGCTGCACGGGCGTGCCATCCGGCTTCTTCACCACGTCGAACTTGAAGCGATGCCGCTCCGGCTTGCCCAGGATCATCTGCGCGATGTCGAAGACCGGGTAGGCCCGGCCCGTCATCTTGATCTGGCGTGCCAGCGAATCCGTGCCCTGCTCATCGGGCTGGATCATGCATTGCACCTCCGGCAGGGGAATCTCTTCGCGCCGGTCGTCCCGGCGATCGTCACGACGGTCATCGCGGCGCGGACCGCCACGGAAAGGCGGGCGTCCACCGCGATCATCCTGGCGCGGACCACGCGGTCCACCGCCCGGACCCCCTGGGCCACCGGGTCCACGCGGACCACCAAAGCCTCGCGGGCGATCACCACCGCCTCCGCCTCGGAAAGGCGGACGGCCGCCACCGGGCGGCCCATCACGGCGCGGGCCACCCCGGCCGGGGCCACCGGGACCGCGACCATCCCGGCGGCGGTCAAAGCCCCGGGAATCATCGCCGCCCTCGTACTTGGCGTAGCGGTTTGTGTCAGTGGGTTCCTTCGCCCAAACGGGGAGGAATATCTTGTCCAGGTCGAATAGACTTTCGGATTCGTTACTCATTTCGATGACGACAGGTGGCCGTTATGGGCGCACCTCGTGAAAGAATTGCAGCGTGAGCATGATAGCGGACTTCCGGGAATGCAAGCGCCACGTGTGCACTAAAAATGCCGGGCATTTTCGGTTCCCGGTTCCGGGTTGATTTGGAAAGCGGATGACTTGCGGGGATGAGAGGGGTGTGCGATGGTAAGCTGCCTGTGCATTCCGGCATTTGTGCCGGGGCAGGGTGAAACAAGGAGTAGTGAACATCATGAAAGGCAGCGCAGCCGCCAAGCTTGGTACGAGAAGGGATGAAATCTTCGACCGTTCCGTCCCCGTCGTGTTGCAGCGGCTGGCTGGCAGCACAGCCGTGCGCCGGTTGCGGAGCCAGGCCAAGGCGTGCCCAAGTGTGACCCAAATGAAAAGAAACGGAGGCGAGGTGTCATCCAGGTGGAGTTATGTGAGAAGATTGAAACGGCTGATCGCACCTTTTCTCACCTCTTTGCGGGTATTTGCGCTTATTTGCGGATATCCGGAGAAAAATTTGTGAGCAGGAAAGCCCGCAGTGGAGACGTAAGATACGCCAACCCGAAACCTCAAACCCGAAACCCGAAACTTCCTAAAAAACTCGCGAGGCATTTCCCCCGCCCATGGCTAATGCAGGGTGAACTATGAAATCTCTTACCCGCCTCCCCGCGCTGCTCCTGCTCTTGATCGCTGTGCTCGCCACCTTCGCCGCGCCGCCGCCACCCGCCATTGACCCCGCCACCGGCCTGCCGGTCACGGCATCCGCCCCAGCGTGGAAGGACACCGACTGGAAAGATCCCGAAAAAAAACTCGCGGAGGTGAACTACGACAGCATCAACATTGACGACGTCGCCCGCCAGTTGCGCCAGGAATTCAAGGACGCTTTCGACATCATCATCCCCAACACGATGCGCGACCCGCAAAATCCGGAGAACTCCCTCAACCCCCGTGATTTCCAGGTCAGGCTGCAGTTGAAGAACGTCAGCGTCAGCGAGGTCTTCAACGCCATGAACATCATGTTCGAGGGCGACAATCTTCCGTGCCACTGGGAACTGCGCCTGAACGGCAAACGCCCCACCGCCATCCTGCGCCTGGAGCAGTTGCCGCCGCCGGTCAAGCCCGCCGTCGTGCCCGTGCCGCCCGTGCGCCTCGTTTACTTCGTTGGCGACTTGCTCGGTGACGAAAAGTCCGGCAACTTCTCCATGGAACAACTCGTGAAGACCGTGACCGAAGTCTATCAGATGAGCTACGGCCCCGCCAAAGGCACCTTGCAATTCCACAAGGATGCCCAGTTGCTCGTCTTCACCGGCACGGAGGAGCAGGCCACGTTCCTTCAAGGCACGCTCTCCGCCCTGCGCCAGCGCGCCGCGCACAAGCGCGATCCCAACGCCAGTGCGAATGCTTCCGACCCGTCCGCGGTCATACAATTCACCGCCCCCGTGTTAAAATGATGTGAGACCATGAACGGATGACCGCCTCGACCACCTCCATGATCCTTCCGATTCCCGGGCAGGCCGTGCGCACTCCGGGAGAGGCTCTTCCCATGTCGCCCGCTTCACCCGCCGCGGATGCTGAGGCCCGACGCATCGCGTCCGCCGTCGGTCGTGGGGATGAGGCCGCCTTTCAGGAGCTCTACGACCGCTACCACGACCGCCTCTTCCGTTTCGCGCTCGTGCTGGGGCAGGGGGATGAAACGCTCGCGGGCGAGACCGTGCAATCCGCCTTCGTCACCGCCGCCGGCAAACTCCGCGCCATCGAAAGTGAGCGCCATCTCTGGAACTGGCTCGCCCGCATCGCCCGCCAGCACCTCGCCAAGGCCCGCCGCCAGCGTGCGCAAGATGCCACCGTGATCGCCGTGGCCGACCTGCCTGAATGCGCCGAAGTGCCGGAACTCGATTCCGTGCTCGAAGAAAATCTCGACGCCGCGCTGCTCGCCCTCGAACCCGAAGAGCGCCAGTTGCTCGAATGGTTCTACTTCGAAGGCCGCAGCCAGAAGGAACTCGCCGCCCAGCTCGACACCACGCCCAAGGCCATCTCCAGCCGCCTCGAACGCGCCCGCGCCCGCCTCCGCGCTTTACTTGCCCGCACCCTGTCCCATGAAACCTGAAAAACGCCAACTCCTCCACGACGCCCTCGACGAACAGCGCGACACCCGCCGCGCCGCGACCCTGCTCGCCGGTGGAACCATCCTGCGCCGCCGCCGCTGGCGCCGCGCGGCCTTCCGCGGTGTCGGTGTCATCGCGTTGCTGGCCGTCGCCGCCATCTCACTCCATTACTCCATCACTCCTCACCCGCAAAACCCGTCGGCCCAGGCCAAGTCATCCGTTGCGCCGTCACCAGCCCCGACCGCGCTCGCCGTCGAAAGCCTCACCGACGCCCAGCTCCTCGGCCTCTTCACCAACACACCCGTCGGCCTCGTCACCCTGGAAAACGGCAAGAAGCGCCTCATCTTCCCGCGCGACGGAGACCAGGAGCGCTACGTCAAACGCCTGTAGCTTTTTAATGTAGGAGGCGACGTGAGGAGTCTCTAACTAAGTCCCTTTGAGTCTCGCCCTCAATCTTCATCAGAGTAGTATCCCTTCATGCACCACCGCCTCGCCCTCGCCGCGCGACTCGTGATCTTGTTCTTCGCTCTTCTCACGCTCACCACCCCCGCCGCCCAGCTCCTCGACGACCGCGCCATCACCATCCGCACCATCGAGGACATCCCGCGCAAACGCGCCGCCCTCATCCAATACATCTGGGGCAAGGATGGTTTCCCCACCAACCGCCTACCCGACACCGTCCTCACCAACATCCCTTCACCTGTTAAACACCTCACCAATCTCGCGCTCGTGGATGAATTCCGCATTGAGATGGCTCCCGGTCTGCAAGGCCTCGCGTATCACTTCATCCCCGCGCGTGCCAGCGGCCAGCTCGTCGTCGTCCACCACGGCCACGCTTGCACGCTCGATGATGACCCCGCTCCCACCGATACCGGCTACGGTCTCCAGCGCACCATCAACGGTCTCCTCCGCGAAGGCCACGGCGTGCTCGGCATCTTCATGCCCCACATGCGCCCCGGCGATTGCACCGGCGGCCACGATGCGATGTTCAAGCTGCAAACCACCGGCAGCCCCATGAAGTTCTTTATGGAGCCCACCGCCATCAGCTTGAATTATTTGAAGACCAAAAGCCGCGCCGGGCAGTTCCCCGCGTACCGCGCCTTTCACATGACCGGCCTCTCCGGCGGCGGCTGGGCCACCACCGTGTATGCGGCGATTGATCCCACCATCCAGTGCAGCTTCCCCGTCGCCGGGACCATCCCGCTCTACCTGCGCTCGGGCGGTTCCATTGGCGACCGCGAGCAGTTCGAGCCCACGTTCTACGGCATCGCCGGATATCCCGACCTCTACATTCTTGGGAGCTGCGGTCCCGGTCGCCAGCAGGTGCAAATCCTCGGACGCCGCGACGACTGCTGCTTCGGCCAGGCCCAGCACGACGCCAAGGTCACCGGCCAGCCCTACGCTGAAGCCCTGCGCGAATACGAGAAGCGCGTGACCATCGCCCTCCGCTCGCTCCCGCCCGGCTCCTTCCGCCTCGAAATAGATGAGACCGCCCCCAGCCACATGATTTCCCACCACGCCATCAACGAAATCATCCTGCCCGCCTTGCGCAATGCACGGTGAATCCCACGTTCATTTGCTTGTCCCTGCCTCCGAATGTTTTGCGGATTCGGAAATTTTTTTGCGCATGTTACGAATAACGGCCACACGCATATTGCTTTTCTGCCGGCAGAGTAGTCTATTAATCGGAATCACCCAGACGTGAAAGTTATGAAACTTCTTCGTAAAGTCCTCGCAACAGCACTCCTCGCCCTCACCGCCACCGCCGCCTTCGCGCAACCGGTGAGTTCCACAAACTTCTACACCAAAGCCAATCAGGGGGCGACCACCGCCACCTGGAACGCCATGTGGACGAATAATGGCGCGATTGCCACTGGGGTCGCACCGGTGGCTGGCAACGAATACGAAGCCATCGGCAACGGGGTCGCGTTCGGAGCCAACGTCTTGAACACCCGCCTCCGCAATCTCAGTGCCGGTACGCTCCAGACCTTCCCGGGTGACAAGCTGACCCTGAGCACGAACGCGGAGTTCCGCTTTAAAAACCCCGGGTTGCAGCTCAATTTTCCGGGCATCAACGGCCAGCCCGGCCTGGTGATGAAAGGCGGCGCTTTGAATGCGGGTGACGACTCGGTTTATGAAATCCAAGGCCGGGTCCGGGTGGTCGCACCTTCGATCCTGACTCCTGCCGATCAAGGCGCGGGCGCACTCAAGCCCCTGCGGGGATTCAAGTTAAGCGCCGCGCTGGAAGGTTCGGGCGGCCTGTATTTGATTCAGGGTTCGACCACCATTCCGGCATTGGAAGTGACCGGCCTGAACAACCCCTACACCGGCACCTGGTACATCAAGTGCGGCCTCTTTCGCGCCACGAGCGTGGGCTCCCTCGGCACGGGCAACATCATCATCGACCCGGCGCTCACGGTCCCCACCACGCTCGTGAACGCCACCCTCACCGCCGGCCCGGCGCAGTTTGAAGTCATGTATGACCATACTTCCACCGGCACGCTCACCATCGCCAACGGAGGCACGATGAACCTCCACCAGAATCTTACCTTCAGTTCCATCTCCATCAACGGCACTTCGCTTTCCATCGGCACCCATCCCTTCGCGGAACTCAATGCCTCGTTCTCCGGCGTCTTCGCCTCGGGCAGCGGCAGCCTCACCGTCCAGCCGCTCCTGCCGGTACCCCTCGGCGTGACTGCCATCGGGACCAATGCGGCCGTGAATCTCTCCTGGAGCGCCGCTCTTGGGGCCACGAACTACATCGTCAAGCGTTCGACCGTGAATGGCAGCGGCCACGTGGCCATCGGCACCACCACGGGCACCACGTTTTCGGACACGACCGTCGTCAACGGTTCCACTTACTATTATGTCATCGTCGCCCAGCATCCTGGTGGCGATTCCGGCAATTCCTCTCAGGCGAGCGCCTTGCCCGTCGCTCCGCCGGCGGCTCCCGCGACTCTGTCTGCCTCGCCCGGCAATACGGTTGTGAATCTCGCCTGGTCAGCCTCCGTCAACGCCAGCAGTTATCTCGTCAAGCGCTCCCTCACCTCTGGCGGGCCCTATGCGGTCATCGCTACGAACTCCGCCGCCGCCATCATCTATGCCGATGCCACTGTCGCCAACGGCACGGCTTATTTCTACGTCGTCTCCGCTCTCAATGCCGGCGGCACCAGTACGGACAGCAGCGAGGCTTCGGCGGTGCCGGACAATGCTCCCACCGGCCTGACCGCCTTGGGCGGCAATTTGCAAGTGACCCTGAACTGGGATGATTTCAGCGGTGCCACCGCTTATCTCGTCAAGCGCGGCATCACCAATGGCGGCCCCTACGTGACCATCGCCACGGGCGTGCTCGCTTCGGATTATGTGGACACCGCCGTCATCAGCGGCCAGACGTATTTCTACGTGGTCTCCGCCATCGCCGGCACGGAGAGCGCCAATTCGGCGCAGGCCACCGTCTCCACCATCCCGGCAGTGCCCACCGCCGTCGTCGCCGTTTCGCCCGCCACGGGCCGCCAGGTGAACCTCTCTTGGGCCCAGGCCGATCCGGTCATCACCACCTTCAAGATTGAGCAATCCACCGATGGCGTGAACTTCACCCAGGTGGCCACGACTCCCGGTTCGGCTCGTTCCACCGTGATTGGAAATCTCGCCTTCTCCACGAATTTTTACTTCCGGGTCATCGCCAGCAATGCCGGTGGTGATTCCGCCGTCTCCGCCAGCGCGAATGCCACCACGCCGGCGTTCAACGCCTTCGTCAATTTCGCCGCGACGACCTTCGCCACCAACTATCCCGGGTATATGAACGACTACGGCACGGTGTTCGCCGACCGGGGTAATGGCTACTCCTATGGCTGGGATGCCGATAACACGGCCAATTCCCGCGAGCGGAACTCCGGCCTCTCCCCCGACAAACGCTACGATACCTTCAACCACATCCAGAAGCAGGTGCCCGCGCGCATCTGGGAGATCGCCGTGCCCTCCGGTTTCTATCGCGTCCGCATCGTCGCTGGCGACCCCACCGCCGTGGACAGCCTGTTCCAATTCAACGTTGAATCCAGCACTTCCAGCAGCTACTCGCCCCTGGCGCCCAATTACTGGGGCGATTTCACCGTGGAGACTTATGCCACGGATGGCCGCATCACCATCACCTCCAGCCTCATCGCCACGAACAGCAAGATCAACTTCGTGGACATTACCACCCAGATCCCGCTGCCGCCCGTGCTCGGCGCCCAGCCGCAGAACGTCACCGTGGAGGAGCATCATTCCGTCGCGCTCAGTGCCAGCGTGAGCTCCGGTTCCACGCCGCTCAGCTTCCAATGGTACCAGAATGGCTCCGCCGTCCTGGACGCCACGAACCTGAGCCTCTCCTTCTCGCAGGCCGCCTCTGCCAATGCCGGTGATTACTACGTGGTCGCTTCCAACTTCGTCGGCCTGGCCACCAGTTCCGTGGCCACCATCACTGTCATCCCGGACGTCATCGTGCCTTACGTCGTCTCCCACGCCACGCTTGATGGCCGGACCATCGGCATCAAGTTCAGCGAACCCATGGACGACCGGGCCAATGAAGTCACTGACACCTTCGGCTACATGATCAACGGCGGCGCAAATGGCGTGGCCAGCGTGACCCTCCGTCCTGGCTCCAATTCTGTCTTGATCACCCTGGTGGACCCTCTGCCGGTCAACGGGGCCTATTCCATCGAGCTGAGCGCGGCCATGGGTGATTATGCGGGCAACAAGCTCCCCGCCTCCAGCCTCGTTCTCACCGGCACCGTGGCCGGTTTCTTCGCCGGCGATGTCGGCGCTCCTCCGCTGGCCGGCTCCCATTACACCGCCGATGGCAACACCGTCACGGTAGTCGGTGGCGGCGCGGATGTCTGGGGCGCTTCGGATCAGTTCTACGTCGTGGACAAACCCATCTCCGGTGACTTCGACGCCCGCGTGCGAGTGGATTCCCTCGTCGGCCAGAACACCATCACCAAAGGCGTGCTCGTAGCGCGCGAAAGCAATGACGCCAACGCCATGTCGCTCCACATCTCCGTCGGCCCGCTGCCGCCCGGCCGTGATCTGCTCCAGTCTGGTGTGCGCGTCGGCACCACCAGCAACACCACCCAGATCGGTGTATCCTACGTCCCCGGCGGCCTGCCGAATGTCTGGATGCGCATCAACCGCTCCGGCAACACCTTTACCAGCTATCGCAGCACCAACGGCACCGACTGGCTCCTGATCGGTTCGACCGGCGTGGTTGCCTCCAGCACCATGCAGGTCGGTTTCGGCGTCACCGCCCACGATACGAACCTCCTCGCCACCGGCATCTTCTCCGGCTTCCTCGTCATCACCCCGCCGGTCATCACCGCCTCGCCCACGAACCTGGTGCTGAATTCCGGGGCCACGGCTTCGTTCAGCGTCACTGCCAGCAGCGCGGGCACGCTCTCCTATCAATGGCGCAAGGGCGGCGCGCCCATCACGACGGCCACCAATTCCACCTACGCCATCATCGGCGTCTCCGCCGGTGATGCAGCGGATTACGATGTCGTGGTGGCCAACAGCGCCGGGGCCTCCACCAGCGCCGTGGCCACCCTCACCGTGAATGTCGCGCCGCAAGCCCCCGAAATCACCGACCAGCCGGACAGCCAGAGCGTCCTGCCGGGAGCCACTGTATCCTTCAGCGTGACCGCCACCGGCACCGGGCCGCTGGGCTACCAATGGTCCTTTGGCACTTCCGCGCTGCTCAATGAAACCAACGCCACCTTGAGCCTCACCAACGTCCAGGCGGCCAGCGCGGGCGACTACTCCGTGGTGGTTTCGAATTCCGGCGGCTCGGTCACGAGCTCGGTGGCGGTGCTCACCGTTGTCCCGCCCACGCCGGTCACGCCGGTGTTTACCGCCTCGGGCGGCTTCGCGCTCTCGGTCCAATCGGTCGTGGGCAAGACCTACGCGCTGGAGTACAAGGACAGTCTGGCCGATGCGAACTGGACTCCCCTCACCGGCGTGCCCGGCAACGGCGGCCCGGTGAGCTTGAGCGATGCCAATGCCCCGGCCACCCGCCGCTTCTACCGCATCCGGGTGGATTGATACCCCCCCAAGGCATTTTTTGCCCCTGTCATCCAAGGCCGCCCTCACTGGGGCGGCCTTGTTGATTTATGATGCGGCGGCAGAGAGGTGGAATTTGTCGCGCTGCGACAAATGGCGCCGCGCGGAAGCGGTGCAGGGAACGGCGGGGTTCATCACTGTCTGTGATGTGACGTGGAACTGCTCCAGCGCCGAATGCCTTTCTCCCACTCCTTGAGGGCTGATCATTAAGGCCGGGGTGAGGGCGGTCTTTCCCGAGCATCCCTGCTCGCACTTCCTTCTCCGGTTCATGGGGAGGGGGAACGGAGCATTCCTTGTCCGGCTGCCCCAATTGGGACAATGATGAGATGCACCCGGTCGGGCGTTGTCATAAACAAAGTGCTGTTTTTCCTCGCAGCCCTGTGGTTATTTGCCCCGCATTCGCCACCCCGCCCCGGATGGGTGCGGCACGGCGGGGACATATCTTAACGTCGTTACACACATGCCATCGCAACCGAAGATTGAGACGAAGTTTCCGAAAAACGCCCGCATCCTGGTCGCGGGCGGCGGTGGATTCATTGGCGGTCACCTGGTGGATTACTTCCGTCAGCTCGGCTACAAAAAGATCCGCGCCGTGGACCAGAAGCCGGTCAAGGACTGGTATCAGCGCTTTCCTGATGTCGAAAACGTGCGCCTCGACCTCGCCGGCAAGGAAGCCTGCGAAAAGGCCGTCAAGGGCACGGACATCGTCTTCAACCTCGCCGCCGACATGGGCGGCATGGGCTTCATCGAGTTGAATAAGGGCCTCTGCATGCTCAGCGTGCTCATCAACACGCACATGCTCATGGCCGCGAAGAAGTACAAGGCCGACCGCTTCTTCTACGCCTCCTCCGCCTGCGTTTATAACGCCGATAAGCAGCGCGATCCGAAGGTCACCGCGCTCAAGGAAGAGGACGCCTATCCTGCGATGCCCGAGGACGGCTACGGTTGGGAAAAGCTCTTCAGCGAACGCATGTGCCGCCACTTCCGCGAGGACTTCGGCATCCAGGCGCGCGTCGCCCGCTATCACAATGTCTATGGCCCTCTCGGCACCTACGAGGGCGGACGCGAAAAGGCCCCCGCCGCCATGTGCCGCAAAATCATCGCCGCCAAGCTCTCCGGCAAGCACGAGCTGGAAATCTGGGGCGATGGCAAACAGACCCGCAGCTTCATGTATATTGATGACTGCACGGTGGGCACCCACGCCATCCTCGCCAGCGGCATCCTTGACCCCCTCAATCTTGGCAGCAACGAACTCGTCACCATCAACCAGCTCGCGGACATCGTCGAGGAGATCGCGGGCATCAAGCTCAAGCGCAAATACAAGCTCGACGCGCCGAAGGGCGTGAACGGCCGCAACAGCGACAATGCGCGCATCGAGAAACTGCTGGGCTGGGAGCCCTCCACCCGCCTCCGTGATGGCATGGAGAAAACCTATCGCTGGATTTACGACCAGATGACCGCCAAGAATCGCTCCAATGCCGCCCGCTTCCGCGCCTAGGATCTCCGTCATCATTCCCATCTACGGCAATGTGGGTGATGTGGATCGCCTGGTCGCTGCGTTGAACCGGCAGACGCTCAAGCCTGTCGAGATTCTGGTGGTGGACAGCAGCCCCAAGCCGCTGGAAACCGCGCCCGCGGGCACGCGTCTGCTCCGCAATCCCGACGACGTCTCCCTGAGCTGGGATTATAATTTCGGCGCAAAGCACGCCACCGGCGACTTCATCCTGAACATGCAGCAGGATTGCCTGCCCGATCACGACCGCGCTTTGCAGGAAGTGTATGAAGCCCTCACGCCAGATCGCGTCGCCGTGGTTGCCACCGTTTCGCTGCCGCCTGAGGTCTGGGAGAAATACAACTTCTGGGGCCAGGTGCTCATGGCCCGCTGGATCGGTGACGTGAAGCAGGGGATCAGCGGCAAGTTTGACCTTATCCGCAAGGAAGTCTTCGACCGCATCAACGGCTACGACACGGAGAACTTCAGCTTCGCGGGCGAGGACATGGATTTGTTCCTGCGCCTCTCGCAGCAGGGCGAAGTATTCGTCTCGCCCACGCGCGTGCTGCACCTGCACAACCAGTCCAAGCGCACGAGCGGCAAGGAACTTTTCACGAAAACCTTCCAGCTCGCGGAATCCTTTGGCGCGCTCTTTCGCAAATGGCGCTTCGGCCTGCGCAACGCCGCCTACGCCTCGCACTGGACGCATCACCTGGCCAAGTACATGTATCCGTTCCTGCCGCTCCTGCTGGTCTGGCCGGTGCCGGCGGGGATCGCCTATTTCATCCTCTCGAACCTCGCCTACGCGGATGGCTTCAAGGCGCGTTCGCCCAAGAAGCTCGTGCTGCTCATTTTGAATCCTCTGATCTTTGTGGCCGGACTGCTCGGCACCATCCGCGGGCTCTTGACGGGCAAACAACGTTACACGCAAAACAAGTAAATGCTGCTGCTGGCCTTACTCTGGTTGAAGCTCGCCGCCTACGGCGTGGCCTTCGGCCAGTGCTTCCCCGGCCTGCGACGCGCGCTCCCCATTCGCATCCTTGCGGGCCTCGCCATCGCGACCACCTTCACCCGCTGCGTCCATTTCTTCGCGCCCATCTCCTTCTCCACGCAGGTCGCGCTGGATGCGCTCGTGGCGGGCATCCTGATCTGGCGCAGGAAATCCATCCTGTTGGAAATCCGGGAGGCGTTGAGCGCCACCCCCCGGCCCGCGCTGCCGTTGCTCTTCGCCGCCGCCTTCGCCGTGCTGTTCGTCAGCAGCGCGCAATCCACCATGCAGGACTGCGGCCTGTATTACGTCCAGTGTACCAAGTGGGTGAATGAACAGCCCGCCACCCTCGGCGTCGGCTGCCTCTTCAATCGCCTCGCCAACAACTCCAGTTGGTTCACCACCTGCGCCCTCTTCAACCCCGGCGGCAAGTATCCCGCCTTTCCCACGAACGGTTTCCTCTACTTCCTCGCGCTGACCTTCCTCATCCCGCGCGGCTTCCGTGTGAAGCCTGCTGGGCCGAGCACTGATCACTCCGGCATTTTCTGTTTACTGATTACTGCTGCTGCCTTGCTCTCCCTCCCCGCCTGGCAGCTCGAATCCCCCAACACTGACGTCGTCGTCGCCCTCATCATCTGGATGCTCATCGCCTGGTTCCTGACTGCGGACGCCAGCCCTGCTCCAGCGCTGAATGCCTCTCTCCCTCTCCCCAAGGGAGAGGGCAGGGGTGAGGGGGAAGGGCGCGCCGCTTCTTCCGATGTTCACAACCCCGCTTCGATCAACCTCGCCGCCCTCACCTGCATCGCCGCCTGGCTTCCTACGCTCAAGCTGAACACCGCCCCCATCTTCCTCCTCCCCCTGTGGCTCGCCTGGCGCGCCCTGCGCCAGCGCGATTATCGCAGCATCGCCCTCGTCGTGCTGCTGCCCTTGCTCTTCGTCGTCCCCTGGCTCATCCACGGCGTCATCTCCTCTGGCTACCTCGTCTATCCGCTCTATCAGGTGGACCTGTTCAACGTGGATTGGAAAATGCCGCGCGAGTGGCTCATCTACGAAAGCCAGATCATCAAGTCCTGGGCGCGCGTGCCCGCCATCGAACCCGCCACCGTGCTGGCCATGCCTTTTTCCGAATGGTTCCCCATGTGGCTGCTCAACCAGAGTCTCATCAACAAGGCGCTCATCGTGGCGTCCCTCGTGGGCATTCCTCTCTATGCGGGTGATCTCTTGCGCCGCCGCCTTCAACCTGGTCCCAACACGCGCGTCGCCCTCGTGGCCTGCCTCGCGGGGATCGCCTTCTGCCTGCTCACCGCGCCCGATCTCCGCTTCTGCTATGGATTTCTCTTCGCCCTGCTCATCCTGATCTATCGCGAAATCGGCGGCCGCGTGCTCGCGTGGCCATGGCTCTCGCGCTGCATCGTTCCGGCCCTGATCATCATCCTGCTTCTCCACGGCATCCGGGCCAGCCGCGCAGGCGCATATCTGCTGCCACGCCACAATTACCCCCGCTCGACCCAGACGCTCACCGCTGAAGGTGTCACCATCTACACCTTCCCCTCACGCAGTGAAGTCGCGCATTCGAGCACCGGAAATCCCGACTGGGATCATTGGTGGCGCGACAGTTATCGCGGCAAATATGAAGATAGAACCTGGGCCGCCGACCTCCCCGCGAGCCCTTATCTCCGCGCCGGCCTGCAACCACGCGGCTCCCGCCTCGCCGACGGCTACCGCATCATTCCCGGCAAAGGCCCCCTGCCTCCGCGTCGTGCCGGTGACTGATTCCTCATTTGTTCATGAAAAGCCGGTGCGCTGTCATCATTCCACGATTATCCCTGATGGCGTTGCTGGGGATTTTGACAGGCTGCGTCTCCACTGAATTGCTCGTGACCAATCGCGCTGGAACTGGCGTTCATATCTACAGCGCGCATACCAAAATAGTGACAACCATTCCACCCGGCGTTACTGCGGCGGTGCCGCACACTTCAGGCGAAATGGTTGTCATCAATCAGCGCGATGAGATTTGGGAGTATGGAAATATCCAGACCCTCGTTGCCGAAGCAACCCGCCGCCGACATCACGTCAGCTTGCATGTCACGATCTCGACCAACGGTTCCCTTGTCCTTCCCTCGGGCCATCATATAGACCCGGTGAGGAAGAAAACTTCACCGCACTAAAAAATCCATCAATCCCCGACCGCCCTCTGCACGGTCCCACTCTTTCTGCTTCGGTTACCGTTCAAAAACGGGTCCCCACCCTCTATCCTCACTAACTTGGCGTCGGTAGACAGAGCCCGTATCGGGGTCTGACGTGCCGTTCAGTGTTTACAAAGGTAAGAATCGGGCAAAGTTGCGGAATATTATCAAAAATCTTTCAGACGGTGATGCTACAGGAGGGCTGGGAAGGTGTAACCCGTTATCCTGCTGCGCTATCCAAAATCCCCTTTGAAGTTGGAAATATTTGTTTTTCTCACCTAGCCTGCGCGCTTTGAAATGATTCGTCTCGTACTGTTCGACATTGATGGCACCTTGATTCACACTGGCGGAGCCGGGGTCAAGGCGTTCGACCATGCCTTCTGGACCGAGTTCCAGCTCCCCGGCGCGGCGGACCGTCTCTCCTTTGCTGGCCGCACCGACACCGGCCTGGCCCGTGAATTCTTCCGCATGAATGGCCGCGACCCTTCCGAGGCCGACCTGCGCCGGTTCTACGGGCGCTATCTCCTGACCTTGGAACAATTCTTGGAGCGCGCCGAGGGCGGCATCTTTCCCGGTGTGGAAACCTGGCTCAAGGAACTGCGCTCCCTCCCCGCGCCACCGGCAGTGGGCCTGCTCACCGGCAACCTCCGCGCCGGCGCCGAACTCAAGCTCCGCCGCTACCGCCTGTGGGAACATTTCGCATTGGGTGGTTTCGCGGATGATCACGAGAACCGCGACCACATCGCCCACGCCGCCCGCGACCGCGGCAGCCGCCATCTCCGCCGCGAACTGCTTGGTGAAGAAATCCTCGTCATCGGCGACACGCCCCTCGACATCCAATGCGCCCGCGCCATCGGCGCCCGTGCGCTTGCCGTCGCCACCGGCAGCTCCACGACCGACAAGCTGATGGAGCACAAACCCGACTGGGCCGTGAAAACACTCGCCGACCTCTCCGCCCGCGATGTCTGCGCTTGAAGCGCCCTTTTGGTCCCTGTAGCAGCCGACGTGAGTCGGCTCCAATTTCTTCCTAAAGCTCAGATGGAGCGGACTCACGTCCGCTGCTACAAAGGGCATGGGGGCAGCGTGCGCCCCCGTCTTCAATCATCGTCATCATCATCCCCCACCACCGTCACCGCCCACGCGGGATACGGTGCCGCGCTGCCCTTCATCGCATGCCACAGGATGCGGTTCAGCACATCCTCCGGGCACGCATCCACCTTCTTGAAGTTTAATCGCGCCGAGGCATACGCATTCTTCCGCAGCAACGCGTCCGAAATCTTCTTCGGCGCACCGTTCATCTCATCCAGCGGCACATTGTTGGTCAGCGACACATACGGCGTGAAGTTCGGCACGTTCGTGAAGCAATCGAACATCGGCGTCGCCGTCGCATCGAACTGGTTCATCGGCGGCAGCCCGAGAATCTGCTCGGTCGTCCGGAGGATGCTCGTGGTGTTATACTGGGTTTTCACCACTTCGCCGCGTTTGGTGTAAGGACTGATGCAAAATGCCGTCGTCCGATACCCGCTCACATGGTCCCAACCCGCCTGAGGGTCATCCTCGATGGCGAAGATCACCGTCTCCGGCCAGAACTTGCTGTGGCTGAGTGCCTCGACAATGCGCCCGAACGCCAGGTCATTGTCCGCCACACACGCCGCCGGCGTTGGCGTGCCCGCCTTGGTCCCGCTCGTGTGATCGTTCGGCAGGCAGATGATCGTGAGATTCGGATACACGCCCGTCTTCTCGCACTCGCGCAATTCGCGGATGACGAAATCCGCGCGGTACTGATCCGGCACCGACATCTCCCAGCCCACATAATTCGTCGGTTGAAACGGTCGGATGGATTCCACCATCGGGTAACTCGAGAAAATCACCTCATCACTCTCGCCGCGCCATGTGCGGTAACACGCGAGGAATGGCGGATCGCCCCGCTTCTTCGGGTCGCGCCACTTCACGCTCGGTGCCGCGAACTCGCCATAATTCCGCAGCGTCTTCCGGTTCGCGATCACATTGTCCCAGATGAAGCCCGTGGGCGCATACGCAAGCGCGTCCGCCTCATCCTCGCCCATGCCATCGGGATAACTGCGCGGAAAGCCCGCGAAGGATTTCTCCATGTAATCCGTCGCCATTGCCGTGGTGGACCATTGATGCCCATCGGCGCTGAGAATCGCCGAGCAATAGGTGTTATCCAGCAGCACAAAATCCTTCACGATCTTGTGCAGGTTCGGCGTGATGCGTTCACCGAAGATGCACAGCGAGGGATCGCCATTCCCGCGCGGATCATCGCCAAGCACCTGATCGTAGGTGCGGTTTTCTTTGATAATGTACACCACGTGCTTGAACACGCTCGGCTCGCCGATGCGCTCCGGCACTGGCCGCGCCGGTTGATTTGCGCGCGGCTTCAACTTCGTCGCCGCCATCTGCTCGTGCCGGAAGTTCTTCCAAACCTGGGCGGAGAGCTTGGTCAGTTCCCGATCCTTCGGCAGCGGTACGAGCGAGAGCGAGCCGTGATATTGGTGCGAGTTGAACCCCATCCCGCCGCTGCCCTTGTCCAGTTTCTTGGTCGGCGTGATGCCCTTGATGTTCGCGACGCACAGCAGATTGCGCGCGGGGTGAAATGCCAACGCCCCCGGAAACCACCCGACGGGAATCAGCCCCTCAAGTTTGGATTTGCCCGGATTAAAATCCACTACCGCCACGGCGTTCTGCGTGCCATTCGCGACAAACAGCCGCTTGCCCTTCGCATCAAACGCCAGCGCGTTCGGGGACGCGCCAAATAAATCCGCCGGGCTTTGCTTCACCCAGATTGTCTCCACCACCTTGTCCGTGCGCGCATCAATCACGCTCAGGTTGTCACTCGCCGCATTCGCGCAAATCACGTAACGCCCGCCCGGATGCACCGCCAGCGCCGAGGCATGGAGGCCCCTGAGAATCTCCGTAAGCACCTTGCCCGCCGACAAGTCCACCACCGTTACCGAACCCTCGCTCGCGATGAAGCGCACCGGGTCCACCCGCACCTCCGTGCCGCGCCCGGCCGGCCCTGTGAGATCGCCTGCCTGCGGACGCCGCCCGCCCCAGTTGCTGACATACGCTTTCGTCCCCACCAGCGCGACATCATACGGCGCAACCCCCACGTCGAAAGTCCGCAGCAACTTGCCCGTCACCGCATCGAACTCGCCCAGCAGGTTCGAAAGGTTGAGCGCCACATACAATCGCTTCCCATCTCGCGAAAGCGTCAGCCCCGCCGGGATTTCGTTCGTGCGCCGGGGCGCGGTCGCGCGGGGCAGGGGAATGGAGAAGCTGCCGGTCACCTTCCCATCCTTCGCCACGTCGAAGACCTTTACGCTCCCGTTCACGTTTGCCAGATACAGCCGCGTGCCATCCGGCGAGAATGCCAGCCCTGTGTAACTCACCTGTCCCTTCTTGTCCGGCTCCAGGATGTTCGGCGAAACCACATCCGGCTGCGGCTCGTTCGCCTTGTCCGAAGGCAGCGCCACTCTCTGCGAGATTTCTCCCCTCGCCGGATCAATGATCAGCACCTCGCTCGTCTTGCCCGAGACGGCGAGCAATTTTCCATCCGGGCTCAACGCCATCGCCTGCGGGCGCAATCCCGGCAGTTCCACCTGCTTCCCATAAGGCGTGAGCACCTGGTTCACCGGTGTTACGATGCGGCTGTCCTCTCTGCGCCCCACCATCTCCGTGGTGCCAGTGGCTGCCGCGGCGGAAATGGCAAACCCACTGACCAGGATTCCAGCCACAACGGGCGCAACGTGATGCAAAATCGGATGACGCATGATGATATGAGACTGAGTTTCACCGATTCCGCTTCACTCGCGCAAGGTTTGCCGCCGGAACGTTGCTAACATGCTCCATCCCCGGAGTGCGCCCGTCCTCGGGCGCAGCGACGCAATCCGTAAAAGCTCCAGCAGGCCCCGACCAATCAACTGTAGCAGCGGACGTGAGTCCGCTCCATCTGAACTGGCGGACAATTGGAGCCAGCTCATGCCGGTTACTCCAAATCGTTGGCTCAAACACATCATTTATCCGCGTCCTCCGCGAAATCCGCAGCGCTTCCCTCTCTGCCTCCCGCACATTCCTTGAATCTCCCACCGGCTTTGCTCGTCACCGCTTGTCACGCCGCGTGCGCCGGGGTTTTCCCTCGCGTTGCCTTTGCACGTCGGTGAAAGTGTCCGTTCGCGGTCGGCTCGCCGCTGCGATGTAATCAAGCATGAGAACTTTTATTATTATCCTGGTCCTGGCCGGTCTTGCCGGCGGCGGAGTCTACTTCGCCAAGGACTGGCAGGCCCGTCAGGTCAAGGCCGCCGCGCCCACGCGCGCCACCAGCGCCAAGGTGGAATCGCGCGATATCCGCTTTGCCGTGAATGCCGCCGGTGACATCGGCCCCGCCGACCAGGTGAGCGTGCGCCCTGAGATCAACGGCAAGATCGCCGAGCTGCCCGTGGACATCGGCGACAAGGTGAAGAAGAACGACCTCCTCGTGCGCCTCGATGATGCCGATTTGCAAATCGAGCGTTCTCAGCGCGTCACCCAAATCGAGGGCACGCAGCTTGAGATCATTCGCGCCCAGCTCCAGTCCGAGGATGCCCGGCGCGTCTTCGAGCGCACCAAGAAGCTCTTTGAAGAGAAACTCCTCACGCAGGAACAATACGACAAGTCGAAGACTGATTTCGACCTCTCGGTGAATGAAATCGCCGTGGCGACGAATGCCCTCGAGCGCGCGAAGAAGGAGCTGCGCCTCGTCGAGGATCGCCTCTCCAAGACCAAGCTCCTCGCGCCGTTCGATTGCACGGTGCTCACCCGTCCCGTGTCCATCGGCCAGGCGGTCAGCGGCTCGGCTGGGTTCAACAGCGGCACGGAGATCATGACCATCGCCAACCTCAACGACATGGTGGTGAACGCGCACATCAACCAGGCCGACATCGTCCGCCTGAGCGGCAATCAAGCGGTGGACGTGATGGTGGAATCGCTCCCGGGCGTGAAGATGAAAGGCGTTATCGAACGCATCGCCCCGCAGGCCACCATCAAGAACTCCATCAAGGGCTTCGCCGTCCGCATCCAGCTCAAGGAAATGGACCGCCGCGTGCGCCCGGGCATGACCGCGAATTTGACCATCCCCGTCGCCACGGCGGACAATGTGCTGAGCGTGCCGCTCGCCGCGGTGTTCACGGAAAAAGGCGAGCGCTTCGTCTATGTGAAGTCCGGTGTGTCCTGGGAAAAGCGCAACGTCACCATCGGCATCACCGACTACATGTTCGCGGAAGTGCAGAAGGGTGTGGAGGACGGCCAGGAAGTCTCGCTCGAACTGCCCGCCGAGGTTCGTGAAGCCACGAACGGCGCTCCCAAACACGGTGCCCAGGCCCAACCCGCAAAGAAGTCGGTGATGTGAAAAGTGCATCGGAACACGCACCTTCTCCGATGAAGCCTACCATGCAGAGCGAAGCATTCCTTGCCAGCGAAGGCTGTATGACATTCTCCCTCTCCCCGGGGGAGAGGGCCGGGGTGAGGGTGGACTCTCTCCCTTATACCAGCACAACTTTTCTCGATCGCTCCTTTCCCCCTCACCCTAACCCTCTCCCTTGGGGAGAGGGGACTGCGTCATTCCGCGATGATGATGCTCAAGCGCACATATCCGCGTTAACGCTTTACGGGGACATTCAACACCAGAGGATCACTCATGCCCCTCGTTGAACTGCGCAACGTCAGCAAGATCTACCAGCTTGGCGGCGAAGAAATTCGCGCGCTGGATGATGTCTCGCTAGACATAGAAGGCGGCGAGTTCATCTCCATCATCGGTCCCAGCGGCAGCGGCAAGTCCACGTTGATGCACATCCTCGGCTGCCTGGATTCGCCGACCAAGGGCACCATCAAGCTGGACGGGACCATGATTCAGGGCGCCTCGCCCACTCAGCTTGCCGCGATTCGCAACCAGAAGATCGGCTTCGTCTTCCAGTTCTTCAACCTATTGCCGAAGTTGAATGTGCTCCAGAATGTCGAGCTGCCCATGATCTACGCCGGGGTCCGGTCACGGGAGCGTAACGAGCGTTCCATGAAGGCGCTGCAAATGGTTGGGCTGGAGAATCGCGCGAAGCACCGCCCCATGCAGCTCTCCGGCGGCCAGCAGCAGCGCGTTGCCATCGCGCGCGCGCTGGTGAACGAACCCAAGATCATTTTCGCCGATGAACCCACCGGCAACCTCGATTCGCACACCGGCGAGGCCATTCTGAAACTCTTCCGCGAACTCAGCCAGCAGGGCCGCACCATCGCGCTCGTCACCCACTCGCCGGACATCGCCGCCGTGACGCCCCGCCGCATCGAAATCCGCGACGGCAAGATCGCGATCAAGGTGGACGCGCGGCTCGCCGGCCTCGAACGCATGCGGGCATGACCCTGTTCAACGCCATCCTGATCGGGTTCAAGGAAATCTGGGCGAACAAGTTCCGCTCCGCGCTCACGATGTTTGGCATCATCCTCGGCGTGGCCTCGCTCGTCTCGATGAGCGCCCTCGTCAAGGGCATGGAAAATGGCGCGAAAGCCGCGCTCGTCGAAATCGGCGGCATCGAAAAAATCCGCGTCGAGGAACAGGACCTGCCCACGTATCAGCTCCACCTCTCCGACCAGTCGCGCGGCAACACGCTGGATGATGTCCAGACCATCCGGGACAGCGTGCCGCTCGTCACGCTCATCCAGCCCGAGATGCGGGTGCAGCGCAACGTCTTCACGCGCGGCCGCAAATCCTTCAGCACCTTCAACTGCCTGGGCACCACGCCCGAGGCCATCGAGATGAACCAGCACATCATCGAACACGGTCGCATGTTCAATGATATTGATGACGAGGAATCGCGCACCGTGTGTGTCATCGGCACCAGCCTGCGCGACGAATTGTTCGGTGCACCAGAAAAGATCGGGCGCGAAATCAATCCCGTGGGCGAAACCATCGAACTGAACGGCGTGCCCGTGACCATCATCGGCATGTTCAAGCACTACGAGAGCGAGATGGACAAGAAGTTCCGTGAGATGGAGAAGGACAAGCCGAAGAACGATTCCGGCCCGAACCGATCCCGCGGCTGGGGCAGCCGCGGCGCGGGCATGGGCGGCTTCGTCTATCGTGTGAAGAACATGACGGTCTATCTTCCGCTCAACACGGTCATCAACATCTTCCGCAGCGCCAGCGGCACGAACAGCCAGCCCGATGCCCGCCTCTCCGTCATCAACATCAAGGTATCCGGCATGGAGAATCTCGAGCCCGCGCTTCAGCAGGTGAAGAACGTGATGTCCCAGACGCATCGCGGCCTGGAGGATTTCAACTTCCGCACGCAGGAGGAGTGGTTGGACAACATCAACTCCTTCATCCGCAACGCGCGTCTTTCCGGCGGCATCATCGCGGCCATCAGCCTGCTGGTGGGCGGCATCGGCATCATGAACATCATGCTCGCGAGCATCAACGAGCGCATCCGCGAGATCGGCATTCGCAAGGCGATTGGCGCGACGCAGACGAGTGTGTTTGTGCAGATCATCGTTGAAAGCACGGTCATCGCCGTCGTGGGCGGGCTCTCCGGGTTGGCCGCTTCACAGGGCCTGGTGAAGATGCTTACCATTCTCTCTCCCACGGAGAACACTCCCATCATCACCATCACCGCCATGACGATTGCCTTCGGGTTCAGTCTCGTGGTGGGTGTCCTCGCCGGGCTCATCCCGGCGATGAAAGCGGCGAGGCTCGACCCCATCCGCGCCTTGCGCTACGACTGAGCGCGTGAAGCTCGCCGAGCTATTCCCCGACGAAGACTACCGTTTCAACGTGCGCTTCGGGCGCAGCACGTTCGCGGAATACTTTGGCACGAGTGCAAATCAGGATGCCGTCCTTGCCGAACGCCGCCGCTGGTTGCAAAGCGCGCCGCAGGATTATTCTGCGTGGCTGCCGGATGCCGCACCATTGCTGGACGAGGCCATCGCCATCGCGCAGAACGAAGGTGCGCTCTCCGAATCCGCCGCCGCGCAACTCCTCGCCATTGCTGATCCCGCAGCCCGCTGCCGCGCGCTGGGCGAATTGTGGGAGCCTGATTTTCTCCTTTTGAAGGCCGATGCCGCCGGGAAGATCCGCCTGCTCGGCGGCTGCGTGTGCTTCCCGTCCTCGTGGGTGCTCGCGGAAAAGATCGGCCAGCCCATCGAGTTCATTCACGAGCCGGTGCCCGGCCTCAATGAAACCATTGGTCCGCAAATCCAGACGTTTCTCGCGCGGCTCCGTCCAGGTCCCGCTTGGTTGCGCACTAACTGGGGCCTCGCCCGGTCCAATGAGCTGAATCTCCATCCCGTTCGCGGCCTGCCGCGCATGGATGAACACACGCCTCCCTCCGAAATCTGGCTCCGCGTCGAGCATCAGGCCCTAGTGGCGTTGCCGCGGTCGGGAGGCGTCCTGTTTGGTATTCGCATCGCTCTGCATTCCATTGCAACAGTGGCACTTGAGACGGATACGGCTCATCGCCTGGCCCGCGCGTTGGAAACCATGCCGCCAGCGGTGTCGAATTACAAAGGGCTGGAACCGGTTCGGAATCGTATTGTCAGCTTTATCCGCACAAAGCATTGACAGAAAACGAGATATGATTGGATTTGGACCCTTGAAAAGACCGGGTCAAAGAAGAGGAGCTTCTAGTGCTGGATTATAAATGGCTGTATTCGAATGCCTTGCGTCTATGCATTCCAAATCCTCATGGACATCAGTCCGCCGCTGAATATAGTCGCTCCCCGTTCGTCCATTACTCTAGTTCCACAGGCTGGGTCGCTTGTGGAAGCCTGATAGTATGAACAACAGTCGCCGGTCTGAACGATACCGGCACGAAAGGTAAAACATGAAGCTCGTTAAGTCTCTGATCGCGGCGACGTTTGCACTCGCCATCATCGCCACTCCGCTCCTCGCCGCTGACAAGTCCTGCTGCGACAAGGCCAAGGACGCTGGCAAGGAATGCACGCACAAGTGCTGCGTCGATGCCAAGAAAGACGGCAAGACCTGCGAAAAGTGCAATCCGAAGAAGGAAGAGAAGAAGTAATCCTTTAACAATTCGCAAAGCGGCTGACCTGCAAAGGCCAGCCGCTTTTTTTATGGCCGAATTGGAATGGAATTCGTAGCGCTGTGACGAATGGCGCCGCGCGAAAGCGGCGCAAGGAATGCCCCCGTTGCCTGCCTTGGGCACCCCAGCGCCCGCTTCTGCGCGGGCGCGGTTGTCGCAGCGCGACAACCGCCACCTGTCACCCCGGGAAAAGTGGCTTCCCTCGACCCCTTCACCTTGCTTTAATTCCGCACCGTTTATGAGCAAAACCGCTTTGATTTTCGCCGGGCAGGGCGCCCAGGCCGTCGGCATGGGCAAGGATCTGAACGACGCCTTGCCCGAGGCGAAGGCGTGGTTTGATCGCGCCAACGCCGCTTTGGGCTACGACCTCGCCGGCATTTGTTTCAACGGCCCCGAAGCCGAACTCACTCGCACGGAAAATGCCCAGCCCGGCATCTTCCTCGTGAGCTGGGTGGCGTGGGAACTCTTGCGCGCCCGGGTGCCCGCTTTGCAGTTTCAGGCCACCGCCGGACTTTCGCTCGGCGAATTCACCGCGCTTACGGCCGCTGGCACGATGAGTTTCGAGGATAGCTTGAGCGTCGTCCGCCAGCGCGGTCGTTTCATGCAGGAAGCGTGCGATGTCACCCAGGGCGGCATGGCCGCCATCATCGGATTGGATGAAGCGCCGACCCGCGAAGTCTGCGAAGCCTCCGGCGTGACCATGGCCAATCTCAACTGCCCCGGCCAGATCGTCATCTCCGGCGCGGTGGACCGCATCACGCAGGCGTGCGAATTGGCCAAGACTCGCGGGGCCAAGCGTGCGCTGCCCCTGACGGTGGCCGGCGCGTATCACTCGCCGCTCATGGAAAGCGCGCAGCCGAAACTGCGCGACGCCCTGGCGTGCATCACCCTTCAGGCCTCGCGCGTGCCGGTCATCTCGAATGTCACCGCCCAGCCTCATGGCGCACCGGCCGACATCGCGCGCCTGCTGGTGGACCAGGTGACTTCCTCCGTACGCTGGGAGGCTTCCATGCGTCATCTGCTGGCCCAGGGATTCACGCGCTTCCTCGAGCTTGGTCCCGGCACCGCGCTCACCGGTTTCATGAAGCGCATTGATAAAACCGCCACCGTGCTCAACGTGGCCGATCTGGCTGGCCTGGAAGCCACCGCCAAGGCGCTGGCGGGCTGACCACGAATGGCCGCGCACAACTCACCCACGCCGCCGCCCGGTGGAGAAGGGCAGGAGGCCTGCCCCGGCGAAGCTGAAGGCGCGGGTGAACATTGGCGCTGGTGCCCGCGGTGCGGCCATGAATTGCATAACGAAAAGTGCAAGCTCCGCTGCCCGCGGTGCCACTATTTCATGAGCTGCTCGGATTTCGACTGACGCGCGGCCTCGCGGTTTTTGCATGCTATCCGTGACACTGCTCGGGACATTTTTCTGATTGCGATGAAGTGACAGGTCGCTAGCGTTAGGTTCAAGGTTTCCCTAATGCGAAGATGGTTTGGTTTACGAACGGAAAGTACACCCAATGAAAGTATACAAATCGAGCACCAGCAGCCTCAGTCATAGCAACAGCAGCGTCCATCATGAATCGAGCCATAGCAGCCATGGCAGTGGCAGTGGCAGCAGTCACAGCTCGGCTGGAGGGCCCTTGGAAACCGCCGAGGAAGGAGAGCCAATGCCCGAAAATCCTTCCCCGACGCCTCCGAGATCCTCGCCTTCCACCACGGAAGACTAGGCTGCGCGAATGGCGCAGTGGGGGACCACGGTATTGAAAATGTGTGATGAACACGAACGCACATGCCTGATCTGATCACTAATGCCTCCGCCCCGGCGGAGCCGTCCAGTTCGGAGAGCGCGGCCGCCGGGCCCCGCCAGCGCCTCAATGAAAACCCGGTCGGTGATGCCGGGGATGAAAACGACGATCACCGGGCGCGCCATGGCCGTCCGGAGCCGCGAAAATACCGCTGCACCCAGCCGGCCCCCTTGTTGTTCACGCAGGATCATCATCCCCTCTGGCTGGGCGACCAGTATCGCGGCCGGTCCGCGTTTCTCATTGCCGGCGGCCCTTCGTTTGCGGCGCTCAACCAGAACCTCCTGGATCAGCCCGGCATCTTGACGATGGGGCTGAACAATTCCGCCAGGACCTTCCGGCCGCATCTCTGGGTCAGCGTGGATTCGCCGGATCATTTCATCCGCTCCATCTGGCTGGATCCCACCATCCAGAAATTCACCCCCATCTGCCATACGGACAAGCCCATCTTCGACAGCGACCGGTGGGAGTTCATGGACCTGCAGGTGGGCGACTGCCCGAACGTGGTCTACTTCAAGCGCAACGAACATTTCCAGGCGGCGCAATTCCTGCACGAAGACTGCCTCAACTGGGGCAACCACAAGCGCCATGGCGGCGGTCGCTCCGTGCTGCTCCCGGCCATCCGCATCCTCTTCATCCTCGGCATCCGCCGCGTATACCTCCTCGGCGTGGATTTCAACATGACCGAGGCGGACCGGTATCACTTCGAACAATCCCGCTCCGCCGGGTCCATCAGCGGCAACACCTCCACGTATCAACTGCTCAACGAACGCTTCACCCAGTTGCGGCCTTATTTTGAGGCCGAGGATTTCCAGGTATTTAACTGCAACCCGCAGAGCCGCCTGACGGCCTTCGATCATGTCCCTTACGAGCAGGCGGTGGATCGCGTGCTGGAAGAGTTCACCCGCGTGGAGGTCGCGCGCGAGCGCACCCAGGGCCTGTATGACACGAAGACGGAGCAGAAGAAAAAGGGCATCGGCAAGTGACTAGCGGCGTCGTCTATTTCAACCGGGGGACCGGGTGTTACATCCGGCTGCTGGTTTCCCTTTACTCATTGCGCAGGCACTACGCGGGCCGGGTGGCGGTCTTGCAGGAGGGAAAACTCAAGCCGTGGATCCGCCCGTTCCTGCGTGAACTCGGCGCGGACCTCGTGGAACTGAAGCCTTCGGGAAAACCCTTGCTCGTCCAGAAAGCCTCGCTGTGGCAGGACACGCCGTACGACTGCTCCATGTATCTCGATTCGGACACCCTGGTAATGGGACCGGTCGAACCCTTTCTGGAATGGACCGCCACCCATGGTTTCGTGGCCACGCGCTTCAATGACTGGCGCACGGATTTGCCCCGCATGCGCCAGCGCATCGAGGAGTGGAGCAAGGTCGCGCCCGAGCTCATCGAACCGGCCATCCGCTTCGGCCCGGCGATCAATTCCGGCGTCCAGGGCTGGACCCGCCAGGCCGCCATTCTTCCACCTTACGAGGAACTCACTGCGCGCGGCGCGGCGGGCGGCTGCTGGAATCTGTTGCTGGATGAGATCGCCCTGCAACTGCTTCTGCCGCACCACGCCCATCATCTTACCGACTCCACCTGGAACGTTTCGGGCAAGTTCGGCAAGGTGGAGCGCGCGAACATCATCCACTACCACGGGCGCAAGCATTGCCTGCCCGACAATCCGCGCTGCGACCATTGGAAGCGCCACTACCGGGAACTGGTCCAGGCGTTTCCCCACTGGCGTGAGCAACTGGTGCAAAGCTGGGGGGACCGCCGCCTTGCCGAATTTCAAGCCCAGGTGGATTTCCCCGCCGGCCCTGCGGTCATCCCGGCGGCTTTATCCTCAAACCTTGATGCGGCCGAGCGTGCTCCTGTCCCGCGCGCGGACATGACCATCGTCACGGCCATGGACCCGGCTTTTGCCCCGAAGTTGCAGAAGAACCTGCAATCCTGGATGGAAACCCCCGGCCTGCGGGAGCAGCAATTTCTCGTCTTCGTGAATGGCTTTCACAACCCGGAGGAGCATGCTTTCCTGGACCAGTATCCGAATGTGACCGTCGTCCCCTGGGATTATCCGCACCCCGATGCCTCCCGCCGTGAGTTCATGCTGGCCGCCTTTGTTTTTGGTGCGGCTCGTTGCGTGAAGACGCCTTACTGGATGAAGCTTGATGCGGATTGCGCGCCGATCCGCTCGTGGTGGGAGTGGCCGGATTATCAGGGTGCTTCGGTCACCAGCCATCGCTGGGCCTACACCAAGATGAAGTGCAATCCCGGCGATTCCGAGCACTGGTTCAACCGGCTGGACACGGTGTTCCGCCCCGTCTCCCCCTATTTTCAAACCCGGTTCAACCCGCAGGACGAGCTCAGCCACGAGCCGGGCAACCCGCACGGCCTGCCGCTGCGCTGGAATTCCTTCTGCCACATTGAAAGCACTGCCTTCACCCGCCGCATGGCGGACTACCTCACGCGCCACAACCATGGCCGGCTGCCCGTTCCCACCCATGACACCACCGGCTGGTATTGCGCCACCATCTGGCAGGAACCCGTCCGGCTCGTGAACATGGGCGAGTGGTTTTCCCAATAGCGATCGCCATGGAGAATCGCACGCCCATCATCTCCTTCTGCATCACCTGCATGGGCCGCCTGTACCAGTTGCGGGAAACGCTTCCCGCGAATCTCGAACTTATGGCGCCCCATGCGAACGTCGAGTTCGTCATCCTGAATTACAACTCCCCCGACGAACTGCACGAATGGATGCGCGAGCAGCATCTCGATTTGATCCGCGCCGGACGCATCCGTTATGCCCTGAATCCCGCCCCTGAACGGTTTCACGCGTCCAAGGCGAAGAACCAGGCCCATCGCCTGGCCACCGGTGATATCCTGGTGAACCTCGATGCGGATAACTTCATCGGCGGCAGCTATGGCCTCATGATGGAGTGGTTTGCCCGCAACTTCGACATCTGTCTGCACATGTTTTCCGGGACTTATGGTGATGGTTCTTTTGGCCGCATTGCGATGGCCCGGAAACACTTTCTCGCCCTCGGTGGTTACGATGAGTCCTTCATGCCCATGGGTGCGCAGGACCGTGATCTGATCCGGCGCGCCCGTGCCTATGGTTTGAAGAAAATCCATGTCAGCGATTCCCGCATCGGTCATGCGCTGGTCAACGACTGGGAGGCGAAGATGAAATTCACCGGCTACACCGCGGATGATTTCCAGATGATGAACCGCGCCAACCTTTCCGCCATGCGCACCCGCCTCGACCAGGGCCGGTTCCTTGCCAATGAAGGCACTCACTGGGGCGTGCCCGAAAGCCTGGTGCAACTGTGAGCCTGCGTTCCGGCCATCCTTCCTGTGCAGGAGACGAGGTGACGAGTCTCACTCTTCAGCCGTTCGCCGCAGACGAATCGCTCCTCTTCGTGGCACAGGCGTCTCGCCTGTGTGTTTTCCTATCTATCCAATATGCCCCATGAAACTGCTCTCCCCGCGCACGGAATTCGAGTTCGACCTGAACGGTTACGTCATCTTCCGCCAGTTCCTTTCAAACGAAACTGTGCGCCAGTTAAACCAGATCATTGATGCCAGCCCCGCCGCTCAATCCGTCCCCAAGTTCCTGTTCGCCACGTTGAACCCCGCGTTTCTCGACCTGATGTCGCGGCCCGAGGTGCTCGAACTCTGCGAGGCGTGGATGCTGCCCTCTTTCAAATTCGAAAACGCCTGGGGCATCCAGTATCCCGTCGGCTACACCGGCAAGAGCCATGAGAATCTGCACGGTGGCCCGTTTGAGAATCAGGGCTACTTCCAATACCACTGGCGCGCCGGGCATCCCTTCGTGTCCAGCATGGTCTTCTCCTACATCCTCGAACCGCAGCGCCCGGGCGATGGCGGGCTGGCGCTCATCCCCGGCAGTCACAAGAGCAATGCCGCGCTCGCCGGGCGGGATGTGCAGCATGGCTTTCTGGATGGCGGGATGTCGGCGGACTGGATCGTGCAACCGGAGTTGAACGCTGGTGACCTGCTCATTCTCACCGAGGCCGTGATCCACGGCACGCAGAAATGGCAGCCGCCGGACCGCCGCCGCCGCAATCTCTATTACAAATATTCCCTCGGCTGCATGAGTTACTACCCGGCTGAGGATGCCGAAACCGTGAAGCTCCGCGAACTGGCCCGCAACGAAACCCAGCGCAATCTGTTGCGCGAATCTTATGTGGCCGATGTGCGAGGGCAGGGAGGTAAGACCATGCAGTGGCGCTCACGGACTAGGGAGTGATTATTTGCCAGCGAGACTGAATGCCTTCCCCCCTCTCCCCAAGGGAGAGGGCCGGGGTGAGGGGGAACGGCGCTTTCCTTGCCGGATTACTTCGCCCATCCCTTCCGGAATATCATCCACGCCATTAACCCGGACTTCGAAGGGCTGCGTCGCTTTCACTTCTTCTTGTCGGAAGTTTCCTTCCATTCGAGCAGATATTTTCTCCGTTGCTCTGCGAACTTCTTCAAACTGATCGAGCGGCGCGGTCCGCGCTGGCCGGCTTCTTCCATCTCTCCGCTCAGGCCTTTTTCAAACGCCTCGTAGGATTCAAGTTTGCGCGTGTCCGCCTTCACCTCGGCGCCGATCAAGGCGTAATGCTTCTCCGCCATCGGCCCGAGCTTCTTCCAATCCAGCCAGCGTTCGGCGATCTCCCGCACATAGCCGAGGTACTTGGCGCGGAACGCGGGCACGGCGAGCAGTTTCGCCGCCAGCGGCTTGTTCGTGTCACCCGCCGCCAGCAAGGGGTCCAGTTCCACGCCATTGATGCGCGGCATGTTGCCGAAATCCGGTCCACGCCGCATCGCCGGGGCATTCGTGTCCCCGGCTTCGATGCGCACCAGCCGGTCCTGGAATCTTGGCTGGCCATCCGGCGTCGGCGCATTGGTATCGCCCGGCCGACGGTCAATCCGCGTGACGCGTGGTCCGCCACCAAAGCCAGGTCCGCCCGGCATGCTGAAGGTCTCATTCACGTCATGCGGCAGGATGTGGAAGCGCCCTTTCTCATCCTCGTAAATGGCGTAATCGCTCCGGCGGATCCAGTAACCGTCGTTGTTGATCAGCGCATTTTCGAGCGCCAGGAACTTCAACGCGCCCTCCACGTCCAAGACCGGTTTCAAAGCCTCCTCCAGCTTGTCCGCCGGGGTCTCGTTCAGCACCTTGAAGAACTTGATGAGATCAGCCCATGCCTTCGGGTCATCCTTCGACTTGATCTCGTAAATGCTCTTGTAAGCGGAGACATCGTCGCCGAGATAGCTCAATCCGCCGCGTCCGCCAGGGCTGCCCGGCACCTTCCACCGTGTGCCCTTGGTGCTCTTGAAATGATCACGGGTGAAGTCCTTGTTGAACTGCTGCTGGCTCACGTAGATGCCCCAGCTCTCGCCATTGATGACCACGCGCACGAAGTTCGCCTTGGGCGCGGGCAGGCCGAACTCCTGGGCGATTTGCAGGTAGAGCACCGGACGCATGAAGGTGGGGTCCTCGTGCGAGTTCAGCAGGTTGAGCGTGCGGTAGCCGCCGAGCTCCTGGTCCTTGTGGGCGAAATCCAGCGAGAGGTTCAGCGAGCGCTTCCACCCTTCGCCCACGGCCATGTAGGAGGACATCCCCCGGAAATGCACGCCGACGTCAGAATACGTTTTGCCATCCACCAGCAGCCTGGCCGGCACTTCCACATCCGTGTCGTGAAAGTCGGACATCTCCTTTTCCCAATCCGCGTTTTCAAATTCCAGGAAGAGCGTGCGCAGTGTCGCGGTATCGTAGAGCGGTGTGTTCGGAAAGTTCTTCACGTCTGACGGGGAAACCTTCGGGCCCGGCTTCGGCGGTTCCTGATTTTCGGAGCGCCCCCGCGGGCCGAAACGGCGCTGGCCACGCCCTTCGGCTTTTTCTTTCGTGAGAAATTCACGCGCCGCTTTGCGTTCCGCATTGTTCAGGCGCTTGTCGCCGTCCTTGTCGAACTGCTTGACCAGCTTCTGCTCTTCCCGCACGCCGCCGAAGCCACCGGGGCCGCCAGGACCGCGGAAAACAGTCCGGCCATCGGGACCGGGCGGGGGACCGTTGAAATCACCGGGCGGTCCCGGCGGAAAATCCCTTAGCTCCGGTCCGGGAGGAGGGTTGCGCCGGGGTTCATCCGCGGCCTTCGCACCGATGAAACCGGAAAGCGCCAGCAACACCGCCAGCACCGGCGCTGCGTTGCGGCACGGGAGCGTTTGCAAGGCAGAGGGGGAAGGGAGATTCATCACAGGCGAGGATGGGCAGACGGGAGGGCCCGACTCAAAGCTTTTGCACGTGGAAATCCGCAAAGAGCGCGTTGCGCGTGCCGTTGCCGCGCCCGCTGTGCCAGTTTTCGTAGTCAAACAACAACACCGCATCCGAAATGGGATTCTGGCTGGTACGAGGATTATCCACGGGACGACCACCGTACCTGTCAGTCCATTCGTAGCTGATGCCATTCTGCTCAAACCGCTTTACCATGTCCTTGGGGCAGCGCAGCACGGTGGTGCTTTGCGGAAACGTGTTCGTGTTAGTTCCGTAACCGAGATAAGGAGCCAGCATGTCAGCGAGACGGGGTCTCGCGTTGGTGGCATTCTGCGGCATGGTGGGCAGCGGCTCCGCATCCGGTAGCGTGCCGTTGTGTTCATCCGCGTACAGGCGTACAGCAATGCCCAGCTGCTTCAGGTTGCTGATGCACAGGATGTCCCTGGACTTGTCTTTCGCGCGCGTCACGGCGGGCAGCAGCAGGCCGGCGAGAATGCCGATGATGGCGACGACGACCAGCAGTTCAATGAGGGTGAAGGCGAGCTGCTGGGCCTGCGATTGGGGACTGGATTCAATGTTCATGGGTGCAATCAGTGAAAGGTTCTCCCAGGGGATCAGCGTGGCGGGCCTTGTGTTTGGTCCTGCGGTCCGCGACCGGGACCGCCCTGGCGCGGGCCACCGTCCCCCCGTTCCCGGCGGTCGCGCATTTCGCGCATGCGGCGGTTTTGCTCGGCGCGCTGCTCCGGCGTGGTATTGCGGATGCGATCGAGCATGCGCTGGTTCATGTTCGGGCCGCCCGCCTGGGCGAAGCGCTCGCGGCGCTGGTCGGGACCCGCGTTCTGCATGTCCTGGAACATCTGCTGGCGCTGCTTCTGCTCCTCTTCGAGCTTCTGGCGTTCCTCGGCGAACAGAGCCTGGCGCAATTCCTCCTCCTGCTTTTCCCGCTGCTTGCGCAAGGCGTCGCGTTCTTCATCCGTCATCTCGGGGCCGCGCGGACCGTCCCGCATCACAAATTGCATCGGACCGCCGGGGCCGCGCGGACCGCCATCGCCGCGCAGTGTATACAACCTGCTCCAGCTTCGGTTGGCCTGTTTGGCCAGCTTGGCCACGGCCTCGCCGGCGGGAACTTTCTTGAGCACCAGGTTCACCGTTCCGCTCGCGCCATCTTCGAGCACCACGCGCACCTGGGCGAACCGGTTGAAGGCCTGCGAGGCAAAGGCCACGTCCTTGCTTTGGATCTGGAGGGATACGAGCTGTCCCGCGCCGGCCGGGGTTGCGCCCATCGGCCCGCCGCCAGCGAACATCATCCCCCCGCCCGGTCCGGGCCCGCCCCCGCCAAAGACCGCGCGATTCTGCAGGTTGGTCCAGCCGCTCTTCGTCGCATCCGCTTCACCACGCAGAGCCTTCTTCAGCGCAACCAGTGATTTGCCGCTCGAGTACAGGGGATAAATGGCCGCCCAGCGCGAATTGACCTGGTCGCCGATGATATGCAGCACGCTTTCGAGCGGCATTTCATGGACGTTCAACGACACTTTGCCCTGCACATTGGTGTCCAGATAAATGGTCTCCCAAGTCTGCCATTTGATCTTTTTCACCACCTCGCGGACTTCCATGTTCCGCACCTCGAGCGTCACGAGATTCCGGTGCGCGCGCACGGCGAGCCAGCCTCCATAGAGGGCTGCGACCACGACGGTGACCGCCGTGATGATGAGTATTTTCGCTTTCATGATTCGGTTTGAAATTCGTTTTGCGGTTTCCATCGCAGGTGCCGCCGTTGTTCATATATGCGCAATTTCCCGGGAAAATCCGCAAGCCGTTCAACGGCTCCGCAAGGGTTTTTCGGCCATGATTCACTGTATGAGACGGGACATCCGGGCAACCCGGCCCGTGCTTAGATGAATCAGTGAAACGCTTCCCGATTGGAAAAGTTGCGCTCCAAGGGCAATCGCTAATCGCTGCCGGCCAGCTGGCGGAACTGCGGTGTCCAACACCGCTCGACGCAACGGGTTAAAGAGGCGGGAGAATCGTCTGCTCCGCGCAGGCTCACGCCACGGCGCGTTCTTCCGCCTGCATGGCCTGCCAGAGCCGGCGCATCTTGCGGCGGGCGCGAAAGGCCTTCACCTTGACCGAGGAGATGGATGAACCGGTGATGCGGCTGACTTCTTCCGAGCTCCGCTCTTCCAGATGCAGGAGGGTGATGATCTCCCGCTCATGAGGCTTGAGGGCGCCGAGCAACTGGCCCAGCACTTCCCGTTCGGAACCATCCAGGTCCGCCGGGGCATCTTCCGTGGTGGAGGCCTGGCGTTGCACGGATTCCTCCGCCTCTTCGCTCAGGTCGGCCATGCGCAGCTCAGGCCGCACGGCCTCATGCTTGTAGTGGTCAATGCACGCATTGATGGCAATGCGGGAAACCCAGTGCTCGAGCGGCACAAGACCGGAAAACTGGTCGAGCTTTTTGAAAATCCGCAAAAAGACGACTTGAATCAAATCCTCCTCGCTGGTGCGGCGGGGCAGGTGGCAGCGCACGGAGCGGGTGATGGTCGGAATCAGCCGGTTCACCAAGGCATGGGCGGCATCCGCATCACCGCCGCGCACGCGGGCAATCCACGCGGCATCATCGGTTTCGGTGATTTCGGGCTCGCTGACCTTTGGCTCGGGCAGAGAGGCGGGCCGGGTGGCCAGCGCGGAAATCAAGCCGGGCGCAAAGTCCGGTGTCCGGCAGGTCGCGGCCTTCCATGCGTCCCCGCTCTCGCGGAAATCGCCCGGTGGCCAGATGGATGAGGCAAACTGCATGTTATCGCTTTCATAGACACATGCGTGAAATGGCAGGGAAGTCCGCAAAGTATTTTGCGAAAAGGGGGATTCCGGACGAGTGGTGGGCCGTGGGCAGCGGCTTTGCAAGGTGGTGGTTGTCGCGAAACGACAACCGTGCGCCCGGGCGCTGGCCGGAAAACCAGTCAGGAGTTCGCTCGAATCTCCTTGTGCAGGCGCACTTTCGCGTAGGTCCAGAGGTTTTCCGCCGTCCGCTTGGCCATGCCCATGGCCGTGGCCGCCTCCTCCATGGTCATGCCGACAAAATAGCGCAGCTTTACGAGTTCCGCCGCTTGCGGGTCTTCGGCCGCCAGTTGCTCCAGCGCATCGTTCACGGCGAGCAGTTCATCCGGTGGGGCGGTCAGGACGAGGGAAGACTCCACCAGTTCCTCATGCGGGGCACCGCCGCCGCGCTTCTGGCTCTGGCGTTTGCGAGCGTGCTCCACGAGAATGCGCCGCATGGCCTCGGCGGCAGCGGCAAAATAATGCGCCCGGTTTTCCCAGCGCTCATTGTTGGAAAGCCCCACGCGCATCCACGCCTCGTGCACCAGCGCGGTGGGTTGGAGGGTGTGGCCGGCGGATTCACTGGCCATCTTGTGGGCGGCTAGGCGGCGTAAATCCTCATACACCAGCGGGATCAATTCCTCCGCCGCCTTGGAATTGCCCCCGTGAATCTCGTTGAGGATGCGTGTGACTTCGTTGTTCATGCCGTTCGTCTGAATCCGCCACCCTGCCGGTCAGGGTGCTGGAACCAGGGGAAAGGTGTCACGAACCGCGATGGTAAACAAGCCTCTGACGTCCCGGGATTTCCGATTGACCTGGGCTCCCTTTCGTTTCGATAGTGGGCGCACGAGAGAGTTTTGTTCATGTTAATCATCCATCCACCCAAAAGCTTTTACACCCGGGTCATTCCAGTCCTTGGTCTTTGTGCCATGCTGGCGGCTGGCGGGATGTTTTCCGGCATGAGCATTGCATTGACCGTGAGGGCTCCGCAGCTTTTGCGCTGGAAGCATCTTTTCGCACTCCCCGTGCTGCTGTTGATTTACAAAATGCTCCAGGCTTACTGGAGCGCGGTGACACGACCTGCAGAAGTGTATGAAACCGGTTTGGAAGTCGCCGATATCAATCCCTGGCTGGTGGCGATCCTCACGTCATTAAGCGTGCTGGTTGGATTGGCTGCCGGAGCCGTGTTTGGCTGGGACACTGCCCGCTTGGCCAGATGACGGTGCTTGATCCCGGTTCAAAACTTCTTCCCAAACCGTTCCAGCAGCTTCGCGTGGATGTTCCCGAACCCGCCGTTGCTGAACACGCACACGACTTCGCCGGGGGATACTTCCTTGCGGAGATGTTCCACGATGCGGTCCGCGTCGGGCAGGTAAGCCGCCTTTTTGCCGGTGGCCTCCAGCTCGCGCATCAGGCGCGCAGGGTCAAGGCGCTCGTTCGGCGGCAACTGATCGAGCCGGGCCACTTCGGCCACCACCACTCCATCCGCGTCGGTGAAGGCCGAGACCATTTCGCTTTGGAAGATATTCCGGCGCGTGGTGTTGGAGCGCGGCTCGAACACGGCCCAGATCTTCTGGCCCGGGAAGCGCAGGCGCAGGGCCTTGAGCGTTTCGCGGATGGCTGTGGGGTGATGTCCGAAGTCATCCACCACCGTGACACCGCCGGAGATGCCGCGCACTTCCATGCGGCGCTTGATGCCCTTGAATGTGCTGAACGCGTCCTGAATCTGCTGGTTCTTGAGCCCGCAATGCTTGGCGGCGCCCACGACCGCGAGGGCGTTGCGCACGTTCAATTCACCCACGAGGTTCAGGTGGAACTTGAAGCTGGGAATCTCGAACTCCGTGGCGGTGGGGCCGAAGCGGAGGTTGAAGGCTCGCACCGCATTGTCCTCGGCGAGGCCGAAACGCTTCACCGGGCAGTGTGTGACATTGATGAGAGGAGCGAGGTTCTTGTCGTCGCCATTGGCCAGCAGGATGCCATTGCGCGGGATGAGGCGGATGAAGTGGCTGAAGCTCTTCTGGATCGCGGGCAGGCCGTCGAAAATGTCCGCGTGATCCATCTCCAGGTTGTTCACGATGCCGACTTCCGGCAGGTAATGGACGAACTTGCTGCGCTTGTCGAAAAACGCGGTGTCGTACTCGTCGCCCTCGATGATGAACCACTCGCTGTCCGTGAAGCGCGCACCCTGGCCGAGATTGGTCGGGATGCCGCCGATGAGATAGCTGGGGTTCAGGCCGTTGTGCTCGAACACCCACGTGAGCAGCGACGTTGTTGTGGTCTTGCCATGCGTGCCAGTAACGACGATGGAGCGTTTGCCGCGAATGAAGAACTCGCGCAGCAGCTCCGGCAGCGAGCAATAGCGCAGCTTGCGCTCCAGCACGACTTCCACTTCGGGATTCCCGCGCGGCAAGGCATTGCCGATCACCACGAGGTCCGGCTTGTGCGCGAGGTTCTGCTCCGAATAGCCGTTCATCACCTCGATCTTCTGCTCCGCGAGGAACGTGGACATCGGCGGGTAAACGCTCTGGTCGGAACCGGTGACGTGAAACCCGCGCTGCTTCATGGCCGCCGCCGCGCTGGCCATCGCCGTGCCGCAGATGCCGGAAAAGTGGACTGATTTGATGTTGCCGAACATGGGCGCGAAATATGCGAGAAGGTAGCGCGGGTGCCAATATCAAGTTGGGAAAAATGTGCGAAGGTGGGTGTTCAGGAGGGCTGAAAGCCCGTCATGTCATAGCCTGGGGTGAAGCGAACGCAGTGAGCGGAGCCCCAGGTTCCGAAGCATTTTGCGGTTGAGCGCTGTAAGCGCGACACATCGGTATGGAGGGAATTCCTATTTCGGCCCTACAGGCCTTTGGAAATATCGGCCATTGTTCCTGGGCCTTCGCTCGTCGGACTCGCTTCAGCCCAGGCTATGACATGACGGGCTTTCAGCCCTGAGAATGGCCTCAATTATTCAATGGCTGCGTGCTCCGCAGATACGCAAAGAGATCCCGCACCTGCTGCTCCGTGAATCCATCCAGCAGCCCCTCCGGCATCAAGGACATCCCGGCGGACTTCATTTCGGCAATCTCGTCGCGGGCGAGCGTGGTGTTTGCGCCGTTCAGGCCGCGCAGCACCACGACCTGCTCGTCCTTGCCAATCAGGAACCCCGTGAAGCTCCGCTCGTCCTTGGTTTCCACGGCAAGGCTTTCATAGCCTTCACGAATCTCGGCGCTGGGATTGATAATATTGAGCAAGAGCGTGTCCAGATCGGCCCGATGATAGGTCGTGAGGTCCGGCCCAATCTCCCCGCCTTGGGTGAAGAGCTTGTGGCAACTGCCGCACGTCGAGGTGAAGAGTTTCTTGCCCTCGTAAGGATTGCCCGTGCCGGTGCGGATGACTTTCGCGAGCCGTTGAATCTGCTGCTCCATCTGCGCCGTGGTGGGCCGCGCGAGATTCGGCCAGAGCTGGGGGATGAGTTTCGCCAGTTCGGCATTCTTGTGCCGCTGCATCTGGCGGACGATGTCGGTGGCCACTTCCCCCGGCGTGATGCGCTTTTGTTCCACTGCTTTGGCGAGTTCTAGCGACCAGTTCGCACGACTGGCCAGCAACGACAGGGCAGCGGCCCGGAGTTCGTTGGTTTGCGCATGGAAATCTTTCAACACCACCGCCGAAATGCGCGGATCGTCCAGCCCCGCCAGCGCGCCAATAGCCGCCTTGCGCAGTTCGATATCGCGCTCGTCGTCAGCCACGGCCAGCAAGGCGGGCAGCGCATTCGTCGCGCGCATTTCGCCCAGCACGGCGATGAACTCCAGCCGCCGCTGTCGTTTCGCTTTCGTATCCACGATGGTCTTGATTGCCGTATCCAGCATCGCGGAGTCGCCGGCGCGGAGCTTGAAGGCATCCGAGCCCACCTGCTGCTTCGCCACGGCGTTGACGAATTCCTGCGGCAACCCGGCGAGGCTGCGGCCTTGGAATGCCTCTTCAAATCCCTCCATCAGTTTTGCCGCACGTTGCTGATCAGGCGCGAGGTTCAGCAATTTGGCGCAGATCAGCAGATCATCCCGCACGCCGGTGGCGGCGAAGCGACGCATGAGCAGGGCGAGAATATGTTGCTCCACCAAGGGTTGCCGCCACAGCGTCGAGTCTTGGAACAGGTTCAGCACCGCGGAACGGTTCGCGCCACAATGAACCTCCAGCGCCCACCACAGCAGCAGCGGTTGACGCGCATCCTTCGCGTCCTCATCGCGTGCGGCCAGCGTGCTGAACAGCGCGAGCGATTCGGCAACAGGCAGACGCTTCGCTGTGCAGGCGAGTTGTGCGCGCACCTCCAGTGAGGGTTCGCGTGCCGCGAGATCGTGCAGCGCCTTCGCCTGATCGCGGGAAATCTGTGGTTCGTCGCCGGTCAGGCGCACGGTCCAGAGGCGCACCTGCGGGTCAGCGTGCGCAAGATATTTGGTGAGCGAGGAACGGATTGGAGAGCCGGGCGCATTGCGATTCGACAAATGCAGCGCCCACAGGGCTTCGAGCGAAGACTGGGCCGGGCCGCGTGACAGCATTCCCAGCAGCGCGGGGATATCTGTGGTGGCGCGACTATCTCCGATGAGCCGTTGGGTGGTCTGGCGGACCCACTTATTTGTGCTGGTGAGTTGTTTCGCCAGGGCGGCACTCGTTTGCTTTGAAAGGTCGAGCGGCTTTATCGGCTGTGCTCCCTTTGCCTTGAGCCGGTAAATTCTTCCATTCGTGCGATCAATATGGCCTTCCTGATTGCGCGTGTGCGTGACCTGACGGTCGTACCAATCGGCGATGTAGATCGCGCCATCGGGACCGGCCTTGATGTCCACGGGCCGGAACCACGAATCCTTGCTGGTCACCACGCGTTCCAGATCCTTCGTGCGGAAGGTGGTGCCGTCGGGCGTGATATCGCTGAGCACCACGCGGCCTTGGAGCGGTTCCACGCCGAAGAGTTTGCCAGTGTAACGCGAGGGCAGGGCACCGCTTTCGTAGATGATGAAGTTGTGCGTGAAGCGCTCACCCTTGGTGCCACTCATCTGGGGAAAATAGCCGAACGCGTACGGATTTGAGAGCGGCCCGTGCTTGGTGAAACCCTTTTGCAGATACGCGCCCTGCATGTAGTGAAATCCGCGTGTGTCACCCCCATTGTGCCCGGAAAAAATACGTCCCTGTGCATCGAATTCCACGCCGAAGGCATTGCCGCCGCCTTCGGAGAAAATCTCATACCGCTTGGTCTCGGGGTGATAGCGCCAGATGTTCTGGCCTTGGGAAAAGACTTCGTTGGTCGAATCCGCGACGCGCACACGGGCGCTCACGGTGCTGCCCTGCGCGGCGTAGAGCCAGCCATCCGGTCCCCAGCACAGGCTGTTCACGACGCTGTGGGTATCTTCCATGCCGAAGCCGCTGAGGTGCACCGCCGGCGGACCATCGGGGACGTCGTCATTGTTCGCATCGGGATAGAAGAGCAGGTAGGGCGGGTTCAACACCCACACGCCGCCGCGACCGCGCGCGCAGGAGGTGGCGATGTTCAGGCCATCCACGAAGGTCGTGTGTTTATCATAGCGACCATCTCCATTCGTATCTTCGTGGATGGTAATGCGGTCGAGGCCGCGCGCGCCGCGTGGTGGTGGCTCTGGCACTTTGTCGTACACGGCGCGCCAATAATTGTCGCGGCTCACGACGGTCAATCCCGCAGGGGCGGGATACTGGCGATACTCGACGACCCACATCCGCCCGCGTTCGTCGAAGCTGAGGTGAAGTGGTTGGGCGATTTCCGGTTCGCTGAGAACGAGTTCGATTTCCAGATCGTCAGGGACCGTGAAGAGCTTTACGGATTCGGCGGGCGGCAGCGGCGTCTCCTGGTCTGGAATCTTATGGCCGGAGAATTCCGAAACGATCTGTGCGCCGCGGGAGGCAGCGGTTGCCAGCAAACTGAGGGTGCAGGCGAAGAACAGGCAATGGAGGCGCGCGTTCATGGAACATTGAAAGGGTGGAGGAAATTCAAGGCACGTCAACATTTGCATCCACACCTTTAAGTGAATTTGGAACTCAAGAACTCAGGAAATGGGAACCTCTGCCCCCGTCTTCTGCCTGATTTCCTGAGTTTCAAATTGCAATTCCGCTGGCCTTTGCGGGCTAAAATGGCTACTCAACCGGTGGAAATAGGAAATCACGTCACCTTTTATGAGCAGCCGCACGGTCGAGTACTTGAACAGCGATTACACCGAGGAAAAGGGTGTCGAAATCGGCACGCTCGTGAACCACATCATCGCCGACGCCATCACGGCGCAGGCCAGCGATATTCATATCGAGGCGTGGGAACGCGGCATCGTGGTGCGCCTGCGCGTGAGCGGCGTGCTGACGGAACTCACCTACATGCCGCTGGAGTTGCTCGAGAAGATCTCCGGGCGCTTCAAGGTCCTCTCCAACCTGATCACCTATCAGACCGGTCTGCCGCAGGAAGGCCATGCCTCGATGGGGCCGGAACTGGGCGGGGTGGAACTGCGCATCTCCATTTTTCCCACGACACGCGGCGAGAAGATCGTCGTCCGTCTCTTTGATCCCCGCAACCGCAGCTTCGACATCGCGGCGCTGGGCTTTGATCAGAAGGTGGAGCAGGCGTGGATGAAGCTGCTCAGCCGCCAGAGCGGCCTCTTGCTCATGACCGGCCCGACCGGTTCCGGAAAAACTACCGCGATTTATTCGTCTCTATTTTATATCGCGCAGCGCGCCGGTCCGGCGATGAGCGTTGCCACCGTCGAGGACCCGGTGGAGTTCAACCTTCCGATGATCTCGCAGGCGCAGATCAGTCCGGCCCAGGATTTCACGTATCCGAAGGCCTTGCGCTCGCTCATGCGGCAGGACCCGCAGGTCATCATGATCGGTGAGATTCGCGACCCCGAGACGGCGAACATTGCGGTACAGGCCGGTCTTACAGGTCACTTGGTTATCAGCACGATTCACAGCGGCAGCGCGCCGGGTGTGTACGCGCGGCTCATCAATATGGAGATCGAGCCCTTTCTGCTGTCCTCGGCGATCATTGGCATTCTTGGCATCCGGCTCGTGCGCAAGAACTGCCCGCATTGCCTCGAAGCCTACACGCCGGAGGAAAGCCTGCTGAGCCTCGTGCCGGCGGAATTGCTCACGCAGACGCAGTTTTATCGTGGGCGCGGTTGCGAGCATTGCTCGAATACTGGCTACCTCGGGCGCAATGCCGTCACCGAACTGCTGACGCCGGATGACGCCTTGCGCGAGGCGGTGATGCACAAGCGCGCCACGCGCGATTTGCAGGAGATTGCGATCAATTCCGGCATGCAAACCATGTGGCAGGACGGCATGCGCCGCGTGCTCAAGGGGCAGACGACGCTGGAGGAAATCCTGCGCGTGATTGCTTCGGACAAGTGGTGAGCGGGCGTTGGGATGTAATCACATGGTTGTCGCAGCGCGACAACCGCCACCTTTTTGGACATGCACGGGTGCATCCCGCCATTGATATTCGCCTTGCCGTCGCCCCCTTATTTCACTCATTTAATTCATTCACTGATTTAACTTACTTAAGCGACCACATGAAACCCTACTGGCAAGGCGTCTTTCCCGCCATCACTACCCAACTGAACAAAGATGGCTCGCTGAATCTGGACGCCACGGCGGCTCATGCCGAGGCGCTGATTGCGTCTGGGATCACCGGGCTGATTTTCCTCGGTTCATTGGGCGAGAATCAGACTTTGAGCGGGGCGGAGAAGCGGTTGGTGATGGAGTCCATGATCCAGGTGGTGAACGGCCGCGTGCCGGTGCTCAGTGGCGTGGCCGAGAGCAGCGTGGCGAAGGCGTGTGCTTATGCGCGCGACCTGGAGAAGTTTGGCGCGGACGGCTTCATGCTCATGCCGCCGATGATCTACAAGTCTCCCGACGCGGAGGAATCGCTTCACCATTTCCGCACGGTCGCGAAGTCCACCGGGCTGCCGATCATGATTTATAACAACCCGATCAGTTACGGGCACGACATCACGCCCGAACTGTTCGCGATACTGGCCAGCCAGAAGAATTTCGTGGCGCTCAAGGAAAGCTCCGGCAACACCCGGCGCATCACGGACCTGCACAATACCGTGGGCGATCGCTACGCGATTTTCACGGGCGTGGATGATCTGGCGTTGGAGTGCTGCGTGCTGGGCATTGATGGCTGGGTGGCGGGCAGCGGCATCGCATTTCCGGCGGAGAACCAATACTTCTGGGAACTCACGCGTGCGGGCGAATGGAAGAAGGCGGTGGAGATTTACCGCTGGTTCACGCCATTGCTGCACCTCGATACGCATCCGAAGTTCGTGCAGTACATCAAACTCGCTGTGCAGGAATGCGGTCTCGGCAAGGAGTGGACCCGCGCTCCCCGTCTGCCGCTCACAGGTGCCGAGCGCAAGCAGGTGCTGAAGGTAATTCACGAGGGGATTGCGAGCCGTCCGAAAGTGCCGAAGCGGAAGTGAGGGATGGAAGGCACCTCGGTCGTAGTGCAGATTTGCAATCTGCTGTATCGCGGATTTGCAATCCGCAGGCGCTGAACTGTGCAATGCGCGTTACTTGTTCCGAAGCCCTGCCGAGTGCAACTCGGCGATACAGCAGGTTGAAAATCTGCGCTACGCCTTCGGTGCAATCCATGCGTGGCTCCATTGCCATTGTTCTGATGTGGCACACAGCCGGGCGGTGACGGGGTTCATCCTGATGTAGTGGCAGCAGCGGGCGTGCTCAGCGTCATTGCGTATCCAATGATCAAACGGTTCTGGTTGCCAGAAGCTCTGGCCGGTACGACCGAGCAGTTTGTTGGCTTCGCGAGCGGTGTAGCGCTTCAGGCTTTGAACGATTTCGCTTAAGGTTTCATTCGGCATCGGCCAGAGAACCATGTGAACGTGATTGGGCATCACCACCCACGCATCGAGCCGGTAGCGTTTCCGATCAAAGAACCGGAAAGCATCAGCAGTCAGACCGGCGATGTCGCTTCTATTGAGCCAGCACTCGCCGTGGCCTTTGTCGAGAAAGCGTTCTACTTTGCGGCGGAAGTCTCTTTCGATTCCCTCTTCGGTTTCCTTGAAACGTGAAGCTTTTCCACTGCTTCTTCCCTGCGTGTGAAGATGCAACAAACGTTCCGCGCGCTCGGCTTCGTATTTGAGAAGGACTTCCTTTGGCAAAGAATCGGCGAGCCGGAAGGTCAGGAAGTAAGCAGCGCCTTCGCGTTTGACGTGGGGCAGGTAGCCGCGGGTGTGAATGCCGGAGCGCAGCGGATTGGCTGGCTGTGGTTTTACTCCCGTGGCACGAAGCTCGAATTTCACCCGTTCAAGACGGGGATTCGGTTCACTCGAAGGCATGGGTGGATATTTAATGCCGCCTTGCGCGGGGAGCAACGCCGATGTAGCGCAGATTTGCAATCTGCTGTATCGCCGAGTTGCACTCGGCAGGGCTTCGGAACGAGTGACGCGCATTCCTTACTCCAGCGCCTTCGGATTGCAAATCCGCGATACAGCAGATTACAAATCTGCGCTACGCCTTCGGGTATGTTACGCTCGATTCAAAACTTCTGGTTCCATTCCGCGTTACCATATTTCTCCTCAACCAGTCGCGGAATCCAGGCGCTGAGATCGAGTTTGATTTCCGCCTCGGCCTGCCAGGCCCGGCTGAGGGTGGCTTTCACTTCTTTGCCGGACACGTGGAGGTTCAGGAGGAACTTGCGGTGGTCACGATTTGCGCGGTATTCCGGCTGAAGGCTTGGAGAACGAAGCAATTGGCTGATCAACGGGAGATCGAAATCCAGCAGCAGCGTCCCGTGAAAGAGGATGTGGGTGCGGTAGCGTCGCTGGGCGTTGCCGGAAAATTTGCGCCCCTCGATTGCCAAGTCCGTGTGACCGCAGACCGTGACTTCCTGTCCCAGCAACTGGCCGATCGCCTCGGCGTTGCGCTGCATGATGAACTCATTTGTGCCCGTCACGCTGGCCAGCGGTCCGCCTTCGGGGATGCGCAGGATCAAGGTGTAGTTCAGGCAACCCGGGCCTTGCACCACCGTGCCGCCGCCGCTGGCGCGCCGGTGGATGGGAACGCCCTGCGCTTCGCAGGCGGGCGCATTCACCTCCGTGGCGATCTTGTTGGCGTAGCCCACGACCACGAATGGCGTTTGGGATTCCCAGAAGCGCAATGCCTCGGTGTCCTGCGCCTCGCACCATTGGGCGAGCGCCTCGTCCGCCGCGAGGTTTTCAGCGGGGGAGAGGAAGCTGAGGTCTATACAGTGCATCGCCACAACTCCCTCATTTCACCGTCAGCAGCTTGTCCGCCTTGGGATTCGCTTCGACGTAGATGGCTTTGTATTCCGACGCGCCGCCGCCATGGCGGAACATCCCGATGGGGCCGGGGATGATGCGCTTTTCCGGGTCGGTGCGCTCGCTCGGAGTGGGGTGGACGTAGCGGGTGATTTCGACCCCATCCACGGCGGCGCGCATGGTGCCTTTTTCCAAATTGCACAGAATCTCCGTTGTGCACCATTGGGTGAAATCGCGTGAACCTTGCGCGATAGTTTCGTGCGGGAGATTGTGATGTTTCGGCGGATGGTAGTCCCACATCGCACCATGGGGCGGCATGAACTGAATCCAGCCCGCGTTATCAATCTTCGGTTTCGTGGGATTCTCCGGCCGGTCGCCCCAGAAGAGGATGCCGAGGTGATCGCCGTTCACCGGGTTCATGCGGGAGGTGAAGATGAGGCGGAAGCTGCCGTAGTCGGCTTTGGTGTAGGCCAGGCGGGAGGTGCCAGCCACGCCGCGCATCGCGCCATTCGTGATGCTCCAGGTGGACGGGTCCGCCACCCAGCCATCGAAGTTCTCGCCGTTGAAGATCTTTACGCAGCCGGGGTAGGGGGAGGCTTTCGAGGGTTTTGTCTGCCCGTCCTTGTCGGCGGCGTGGCCCGGGAACGCCACGGCACCTAGCAAAAGGGTGACGGCGAGAGCAGCGGCGGCGGATGTGGATTTCATGGCGGCGCGAATGGTTGCAATTGCCGGCGAATCTTCAAGCCTGCAAAGGTGTGGAGAGAGGTTGGATTTTTGATGCGGGATGCCGGGGAACAGCCGGTGGTGGAGGGCGCATTGACATTGCCCCGATTCGAGGCGATGCCGTGCCTAGAGGTGAACTGTCGCAGGGACAAACCCAGAATGCGGACGAGGAGAAAGTGCGACCCCTTCAGGGTCGAAGGCCGTTGCCCGCTTCACCGTGGGTTGCACCCACGGCTATTCAAGTTGTGTCCCTCCGGGACAACCGAGGGGCGGTGTCCAGATGCGCTCGGTGGGAGAGTTTTTGCGGGTAATCATTTGCGGGGAGGGAGGAGCGGGTGTATCTGGAGGGCGTGTTTGATCGAACAAGGAGTTCCAATCACAACCGAAGACGCGGAGACGCGAATGCGGGCTCGTGTCCAGAACTGGCGAGGCGGGAAGGGAGCGTGAACTGTGGGATAGGCGAAGGGCAGGCTAGGGGTGATGACGCGGAACACAGGCGGGACGCCTGCGCCACGGACCAGTGCCAAAAAGTGGCTAAATCAAGGGGTATCAAACCGAATCAAACCAAATCAAACCGAGTAGAGAGTGACGAGGGACGGGTGGCGGGTGACGGGAAGGCGCTTGGTGCGATTCCAAGTTTCTGGTTTGCCGGATGGGGCTCCCGGTCTGCATCAGGAGGCCGATGGCCGCAGGGGAAATCAAAGCGGATCAAACCAAATCAAACCTGGCCGCGTTGCTCTGAAGTTCGGAACGACGTGAAGGGTCGGGATTGGTCTGGTCAAGCCGGGGTTGAAGTGAGGGGCAACCGGGGGGGGAGTCATAGCAAACCGCATATCGCAAATAGCAGACGGGGAGCGAATCGCCGACGGCGAAGAGCCGAGAATTGAGAGGGGAATCAAACCTTATCAAAGTAAATCAAACCAAGTGGAGAGTGACGTGCGCATCTTAACAGTGTTCTTGAGGCAGCCATGGAAGATGAGGAGGAGCGGATGGGAGACAGCGAGCGTTGGCGATGGTTACGCACGCCCCCTCACCCTTTCCCTCTCCCCCGAGGGGGCGAGGGGAACTGAACTCTGGCGCACGTATACGCATGAAATAGAATTCCCGCAGGACAGTGGTGAGATGCGCACGACGGTGACGGGGTGGCGGCGGGGATCGCTCCCATCTACGATGGTCGCGGGCCGGCAGGATGCCGGCGCTCCCAGTGCTCTGCGCGGACATCGCTGCGCTTGTCCTTGCCAAAGATGGGGCAGGGCCGCAGCGCTGACCCTACCTTTCGAGGGGCATGGCAAGGTGCGCCCAATAAACCGGGGGAATATTTGAAATTTAAGATTTCAGAGGCCGGTGGCGGTGGCGCTGGGAGGTCAATCGAACCGGTTCAGCATCAGGCAGGTGTGACTTGCGGGCCGGGGCGGGAGGTTCCGGGTGAGCTGGGCCGTTGGTTTGACTGAAAATTTGTCATGTTCGTTCGCTTGCCAAGAATGGGGTCCATCGCTAGAAACTCCGCCTTTGCGCCGGGGCAAACGACGTGCGAATATGCACCTTCGGGTGAAAGCATTGCTTTCGCCAGCCCGTCCCGGGCTTTACCGATTTTATTGTGACCGCGAAAAATGCATTGACCGACGACCTGGCCGCCCATTCCAGCGACCACGGAACCGCACCTGTACGACCCCGTGATACGCGCGCCGTGGAGCGCCGTCTGGAGTCCCTCGAGTACGTGGTGGAAACCGCGCTCGAAGAGGCCACGCCGCAGCAGGCCGCGTCCTTCCTGAACCGCCTCGCCACGAAGATGCGCGATCACGGCACGGATTTCCCGGTGCTCACGCGCACGCCGTACCTGAACACCATCGCGACGGAAGACCAGCCGGAGTTCCCCGGGGATGGTGCCATCGAGCGCCGCCTGCGGTCCTTCCTGCGCTGGAACGCCATGGCCATGGTCGTGAATGGCAACCGCCTTTCCGACGGCATCGGCGGGCACATCTCCAGCTATGCCAGCGCGGCGACCCTGTATGAGGTCGGTTACAACCACTTCTTCCGCGGCGGCGATGACGGCCAGACCGGTGATTTGATTTTCTTCCAGGGCCACACCACGCCCGGCAATTACGCGCGCGCGTTCCTTGAGGGCCGCCTTTCGGTGGATCACCTCATGAATTTCCGCCGCGAACTGGCCAAGGGCGGCGGCTTGTCCAGCTATCCGCATCCTTACCTGATGCCGGATTTCTGGCAGTTCCCGACCGTGAGCATGGGGTTGGGACCGATCGTTTCCATCTATCAAGCGCGCTTTAATCGCTACCTGTCAGCGCGTGGCATGGCGCGGCCCGGTCGTGATCCGAAGGTGTGGGCGTTCGTCGGCGATGGCGAAAGCGATGAACCGGAAACGCTGGGCGCGCTGACCATGGCGGGCCGTGAGAAGCTCGATAATTTGATCTGGGTCGTGAATTGCAACCTCCAGCGCCTCGATGGCCCGGTGCGTGGCAATGGCAAGATCATCCAGGAACTCGAAGGCCTCTTCCGGGGCGCGGGCTGGAATGTCATCAAGGTCATCTGGGGCAGCGATTGGGATGAGATGCTCAAGCGCGACACCTCCGGCCTCCTGCTCAAGCGCATGGAAGAATGCGTGGACGGTGATTACCAGAAGTTCGTTGTCGAGACGGGCGCCTACATCCGCAAGCATTTCTTCGGCAAGTATCCCGAGCTGCTTGCGTTGGTGAATCATCTGACCGACCAGGAGATCACGAAGCTGATGCGCGGCGGGCACGATCACCAGAAGGTGTATGCCGCCTATCACGCCGCCGTGAACCACAAGGGCCAGCCGACGGTCATCCTCGCGAAGACCATCAAGGGCTACGGCCTGGGTGAAGCTGGTGAAGGCCGTAACATTTCGCACCAGCAGAAGAAGATGAACGAGCGCGAGCTGCGCGAGTTCCGTATGCGTTTCGACATCCCGATCACCGACGAGGAGATCGCCGAGGTGCCGTTCTACCGTCCCCCGGTGGATTCACCGGAGATGAAGTACATGTTCAAGCGCCGCAAGGCGCTGGGCGGTTCCGTGCCCAAGCGCACGGTGAAGTACACCCCGCTGGAAACGCCGTCGCTCGACCTGTTCGCGCGCACGCTCCAGGGCTCCGGCGACCGCGAGGCCTCCACCACGATGGCCTTTGTGGACATCCTGCGCGGCCTGCTGCGCGACCCGAAGGTCGGCAAGAACATCGTCCCGATCATTCCCGATGAAGCGCGCACCTTCGGCATGGAAGGTCTCTTCAAGGAGTTCGGCATCTACTCCAGCAAGGGCCAGCTTTACATCCCGCAGGACATCAACACGCTCGCGCCTTACATTGAGAAGAAGGACGGGCAGATCCTGGAAGAAGGCATCAGCGAGGCGGGTTCGATGAGCTCGTTCGTGGCCGCGGCCACGGCGTATGCGAGCCACGGCGCACCGATGATTCCGTTCTACACGTATTACTCGATGTTCGGTTTCCAGCGCATTGGCGATCTCGTGTGGCTCGCGGGCGACATCCGCGCGCGCGGTTTCCTGTGCGGTGCCACGAGCGGACGCACCACGCTGAACGGCGAAGGACTGCAACACCAGGACGGCCACAGCCTCCTGATGGCCAGCACGGTGCCGACGCTGCTCGCGTATGATCCGGCGTTTGCCTATGAGCTCGCGGTGATCATCACCGATGGCCTCAAGCGGATGTATCACGACGGCGAGGACGTGTTCTACTACCTCTGCCTCTACAACGAAAACCACGCGCAACCCGCGATGCCCGATGGCTGCCAGGAAGGCATCCTGAAGGGTCTCTACAAGTTTAACACCGGTCCGGCGGGCAAGAAGCACAAGGCGCAGTTGATCGGCAGCGGGCCGATCATCCGCAGCGCGCTCAAGGCACAGCAGATTCTGGCCGAGCGCTACGATGTGAGCGCCGATGTGTGGAGCGCCACGAGCTACAAGCAGCTCCGCAATGATGCGCTCAAGGCGCGCCGCTGGAACATGCTGCACCCCACGGAAACGGCGAAGAAGAGCTACGTGGAGACCATCCTCGAGAAGGAGCAGGGCGTGTTCGTCGCAGTGTCCGACAACGTGAAGGCGGTGCCGGACCAGATCGGCCCGTGGGTGCCCGGCGGTTTGTTCACGCTCGGCACGGATGGTTTCGGCCGCAGCGAAACGCGCGAGAATCTCCGTCGCTACTTCGAGATCGATGCCGAATGCACCGTGATTGCGACCCTGTTCCAGCTCTCGGAGAAGGGGCAGATTGATCGCAGCGTGGTGGCCCAAGCCATCAAGGATCTCAACGTGGATCCCGAGAAGGTGTTCGGGTTCTGCGTGTAAGGGAAACGGACCTCGAGCCGTTGCGTGGGACTGAATTTGTTCGTCCCGGCAACGGCTCTTTTTTTGCCGGCGTGGTTATCTAGGAAGACTTTACCCAGCGCTGCGCCTTCATCTCGAAGCGGGGCAGGGTGCCGGGGGCGACAGTTTCCACGGGAATCCGCAGGGCGAGCGAGAAGTGCAGCAGCTTTTCCAATCTGGAACCGAGGCTGCCAGGTGATGGCTCGTCTGGCGAAGGTTCGATGCGCACGCGGAGTTCGGTCATGGCGGTGCTCGTTTCGACCTGCACCTGATATTCGGCAATCCCGCCGATGGAGCGGATGATTTCCTCGACCGCGCTGGGATAGACGTTCACGCCACGCACGATGACCATGTCATCCGCGCGACTTAATATTCCGCCTTCGAGGGCGAGTTCATGCGTGCCACAGGCGCAGGCATCTGAAGTCGCGCGCGGTTTCACGAGATCGCCGGTGCGATAGCGGATTAACGGGGAACCGTTGCGGAGCAGGGTGGTGAGGACGAGTTCGCCAATGTCACCGGGCTTCGCTGGTTTGCCCGTGGCGGAGTCAATCACCTCGGGCAGGAAGGCATCTTCCATCACATGCAGCACACCGGGTTGCGCGGGGCATTCGTAGGTGACCGGGCCGGTCTCCGTCATGCCGTGATGATCGAACACACGCGCGCCGGGCCAGAGCTGTTCCAGCCGGGCGCGGGTGGCGGGAATGCTGCCTCCGGCCTCGCCTGCCACGATGATGAGGCGCACGCGCGAATTATCGAGGTCCACGCCTTCTTTCGCCGCCACTTCCGCCAGATGCGCGGCGTAACTCGGGGTGCAGCATAGCACGGTGATCTGGTTTTCGAGAATGGCGCGCAGCCGCACGAGGCTGCTGAGGCCGCCGCCGGGAATGGTCAGGCACCCGAGTTCTCCGGCGGCCTCGAAGGCCAGCCAGAAACCGAGGAAAGGTCCGAAGGAGAAGGCGCAGAAGACGCGATCGGCGGGCGTCACCTTGGCGGCGCTGAGCACGCGGCCCCAGGAGCGGCGCATGCTTTGCCACGTCTCCGCCGTATCCAGCCAGCGCAATGGCGCACCGGTGCTGCCGCTGGTCTGATGGCAGCGGCTGTAGCGCTCCACGGGGAAGGTGAGATTCGTCCCGTAAGGTGGATGCGTCTTTTGATCGGCGACGATTTCAGACTTGGCGGTGAACGGACAGCGCGCGGAAAAATCCGTGAGGTTGTTCACCTCTGATGAAAAGCCAACTCCTGCGAACTTCGCCGTGTAAAAGACGTTGGCAGGGATGACCGCGCCCAGCAGCGCACGCGTCAACCGGAGTTGATTGTCCGCGATGGCGGCGCGGTCTGGAAAAGCGTCGGCCATCGGAGCGAGCGGTTATTTATCTCCTGATTTCACCGGAGGCGCATCAGAAGGCGCGGCGGCTGTCTTGGCCGGTGGCGGAGGACCGGGCTTGAAGAGCGTCACCATGCCGCCGCCAGCAAGAGCCATAACGATGCCGAGATAGAAAAGCGGGTTCACCTTGGCCCAGTTGATGTTCTTCATCATAGCCAACGAGACGATGGCATTGAGCACGGGCGCGCCGGCGAAGACGATGGCCATCACTTCCGGCGGCTTGCCGCTCGCACCGAAGGCAAGCAATACGCCGAAGGCTCCGATGGCACCTGCGATGCCCGCGATGAGCGACCACAGCGCACCGCCCGAGGTATAGCCACTGAATGCGGCTCCACGCGTCATGAGCAGGAGCAGCGGCGCCAGCACGGCGGTGAGGAAGTAGGCGATGCCGACAAACAGAAAGGCTTTGTAACGTCCGTTGACGTTGTCTTGCATGAGCACCTGGCCCTTGTGCAGCAGGATGCCGTAGACGCCCCACGTGAAAACGGTGAGCATCGTATAGGCCAGCCAGGTCGAGCCGTGGGAGGTCGAAGGTTCATTCATACGTATACGGACGATTGCGAAAGACGGCGGCGGGGTCAACTGGTTTGTGAGGCGGGTGAAGTTGAGTGCATCTCAGACTTCTGTCAGCGATTTAAGTTTCCTCTCATTAGCACCCGGCTTCAGCCGGGTGACATGAGGACGTGAACGCACAAAACTGTTTCAACAGTTTGTGTCGCAGGAGCAATCCCGCAGAAGCTGTTGAAACAGCTTCTGCTCTGGGCATCCGTCCTCCACCGGGTTGAAACCCGGTGCTAATAAGAAATGCAAACAGGATGTGCCCGCTCCTGTAGATTCACCACCTTTCCGCTTGGCAAATTCTGCCAGCCGCCCTACCACAGTGCCGCTCTTTGAAAGGGTGGCGTGAGCCGCCCAATTAGAAAATACCTACGGATGCAGGGAACCCCGTGAAAATCGGGGACGGTTGCGCCACTGTGACGGGCTACAAACTCCCACTGCCACTGCCGAAGAGGCGGGAAGGCGGGAGCGAGGCAAAGCCCGGAAGTCAGGATACCGGTCCGCAGGTTGCTCGTCCGGCCGCGACGTTTCGCGGCCACTTCTCCGCCAAGAGAAGGATGAGGCCAGGCTACCGGACTGTCTCCGGTAGCAGCTTAGGATGCCTTCATTCTCCGACTTGCGATGGATGGAGGCGTTTTCATTTTCGCCCCCGTTCCGCCGCTCTGGTCTCCAACCAAAACCGCCCGCCATTTAGCGCGGGTGTTTCGTGCAGACCAGAACATGAAAACCGTTCGTTCCCTCGGGCTGGCGCTTGTCGCCGGCATCACCTTCATCACCGCCGCCCAGGCGCAGTTCGCCGACAGCGTGGTGAATTACACCTCAGGCACCGGCTTTGCCACCGAGTTTGGCAGCGGGCTGGGTTACACCAATGCCACCGCCGCCTTGGGCGAGCCGTCGCGGTCCACGCCCGGCCAGTTTGGTGGCCCCGTGGATCCTTTCGCGCCACCTTACACCCGCGACCAATATGTCTCCGTGGGCGATGGCGGTTCGCTCACGTTGCGGTTCAATTCGCCCATCCAGAATCGCGCCGGGAATTCCTTCGGCATTGATTTCATGATCTTCGGCGCGGCCGGGTATGTCATCACCAACGGTGATTACTCCGGCGGCGGCATCACGGATGGCTCCATGTTCAGCGAGAATTCCGGGCAGCTCACGGTCTCGGTGAGCGCGGATGGCACCACCTTCTACACCTTGAACCCTGCGCTCGCGCCCACCAGCGCCGGTTTTTTCCCCACGGATGGCAGCGGTAATTTCAACCTCCCGGTGGATCCCTCGCTCACCGGCGCGAGCTTTGCGGGCAAGGACCTGACGGGCATCCGCAGTCTCTACGGCGGCAGCGGCGGCGGCGCGGGCTATGACATTGGCTGGGCTCCCGTGGCGCTGAGCGAGATCAGCTATGTGCGTATCGAGAGCGCGGGCGGCCGCGCGGCGATCGATGGTCTGGTGGCGGTGCCGGAACCGGGAACGTGGGCGTTGCTGGGGCTGGGCGCGATGACGTTCCTGGTGCGGCGTCGTAAATCCGGTCGCGCTCCCGCCGCGAACTGATAACTTCTTCCTCATGTCCTTGCCCTGCGATCATGCGGATCATTGCCCCCTCTGCGGTGGGGCCAATGACTGCCAGATGGCGGCGAAGGGCGCATGCAAGGACGCGTGCTGGTGCATGAAAGTGGAGATCCCGCCGGAAGCCCTGGCACGCGTGCCCGAGGAAGCGAAGGGGCGCGCCTGCATCTGCGCCAAGTGCGCGGGGGTGAACGTGAGCGAGCTCCGGTCCAAATGAAAAACGTGCTTCGACAAGGACATCACGCCGCGCGCGCAGCGCTTTGGAGTGCGGTGACCTGTCACCGCTTTCATCGCGTGGCCGGCTTGCCGGCCGCGCAGAACCGCGTCGGTGCGGTTCGGGGAAAGCCAGTGGCGCAGGCTTTGCAATCGAAGCGGATCGCTGGCGCAAGACACCAGTTGGGGACGGCCATCAGCCACGCGTTGGATGCCAGGGAAACTTGCGGACATTCCCCGAGCCGCACCGACGCGGCTCTGCTTCACCGACAGGTCGGTGAAGCGGGAAAAGCGGCGACAGGTCGCACGTACTCCAAAGCGCGGCGCGCGTTGTCTTATATGCTAGTTGCAGTGAAAGCCCCGAGAAATGACATGGGTTCTCTGCCGCCCCTCCGGGGCTCGTCGGAAGACTTGACCGGGACCCACGGCTTAAGCCGTGGGCTACTTTCTGTCGCGCCTCTGGCGCTTTTGTTTCTGTTGATGCTCTTCTGCGCGGGGATTCTACGCGCCGCTTCGTTCACTGAGGATTTTTCCACTGCGCCTGCATCGCGTGGATGGAAAACATTCGGAGATACCAATCTCTTTCAATGGAACGCCGCGACGGGCGCGCTGGCGGTGACGTGGGATTCGAGCCGGTCCAATTCTTATTACCGCCGTCCGCTCGGCACAATTCTCAGCATGGGTGATGATTTCACGCTGGACTTTGATTTGCGGCTGGATGACATCGCGATTGGCCTGACTGAAGAGAAACCCTACACATTTCAACTGGCGATTGGGTTTCATAACTCGCTCGCGGCGACGAATGCGACATTTCGGCGTGGCACAGGCTCGACTGCGCCGCATCTGGTGGAGTTCAATTATTTTCCGGATTCCGGTTTTGGCGCGACCATCTGGCCGGCGTTCGTGGATGGGGCGGGGAAGTTCAATTACGATTTCTCCAACCCGGGCTCGGCGTTCACCATCAGGGAGATGACCACGAATGTTTTGTACCGGGTCACGATGGCTTACACCGCGAGCAATCGCACGATGCGGACGACGATGACGGCGGATGGCGTGCCGTTCGGGCCGATCAACAACGCGGTGCTGCTCACGAACTTCGGCGATTACCGCGTGGATATGGTGAGCATCTCCAGCTACAGCGACACGGGCGCGGATGGCTCGGTGCTGGCGCATGGGTGGGTGGACAATGTGAATTTCGTGGTGCCGGATGCGCCGGTGAGCGGATTGGCAGGACAGCGCACGAATGGATTGTGGCGTGCGGAGTTCGTGTCTCGCACGAACTGGATCTACACGCTTGAGCGCAGTGGGAATCTTTCGAACTGGCGGGGGATTTCGGTGCCGGCTTCGGGCAATGGCGGGGTGCTTTTCCTTACTGAAACCAATGTGCCGATGGCGGGCATGGGCTTTTATCGCGTGCGCGCGGAACGACCGTGATTCGCGAAACCCCATATCCGGCGCAGCCGCACTCTGCTGGAGCGCGGCATTTATGCCGCTTAAGCGTCATCCACTCGTCGGATGATTTTACCTCTGTGGGCATTGTTCAGCCGAAGCGGCGTGAACGCCGCGCTCCTTTATATGGCGGCTGCGCCGGGATTTGGAGGAGGAGGGGAGCTTTCACGCTGATTGAGCTGCTCGTCGTTATCAGCATCATCGCGGTGCTGGCGGCGTTGCTGTTTCCTGCGCTGGCGCGCGCGAAGGAATCCGCAAAGCGCGTGCGCTGCACCAGCCAGTTGCGCCAGCTCGGTCTGGCGGCGCAGCTTTACTGGGATGAGAATCAGAATGTCACTTTTCGCTATGGAGGCACGCCCACGAATGGCGGGCAGCTCTATTGGTTCGGCTGGATCAGCAACGGCGCGGAGGGTGAGCGCGACTTTGATGCGAGGCAGGGGGTGTTGTGGCCGTATCTGCAAGGACGCGGCGTGGAGGTCTGCCCGTCGTTTGATTTCAGTTCGGCAAAATACAAACCAAAGACGCGTGGCGCTTCTTACGGCTACGGCTACAATCTGCATCTTTCGCCGGTGAAGGTGACGGACCCGCAGGTGAATTTGAATCGGGTGAAGCGCACTGCGGACACGGTGCTGTTCGCGGATGCGGGCCAGGTGAACACGTGGCAACCGCCGGCTACGTCGGACAATCCGCTGCTGGAGGAATTCTATTACGTGAGCACGCGCACGAATGAAGCCACGGCGCATTTCCGCCACGGGAAGAAAGCCAATGTGGTCTTCTGTGACGGGCACGTGGGCATGGAGCAACCGCAGGCAGGTTCGTTGGATACGCGAATTTCTGGCCAGTGGATCGGACGGTTGAGATCTGAGATTTTGCAGGTGCCCTAAAGCACAAACGGCTGGCCGGATCGCTCCAGCCAGCCGTTTCAAGTTCTTCAACAGCGGTTACTTGATCAGCTCTTCGGCGATCTGCACGGCATTGAGAGCCGCGCCCTTGAGGAGTTGATCACCACTGACCCAGAAGCAGAGGCCATTCTCCATCGCGCAGTCGAGCCGCACGCGGCCCACTTCGCAGTTATACTTCTCGGAGGTGAAGAGCGGCATGGGATACTGCTTGTTCGCAGGATCATCCACGACGTCCAGGCCGGGGGCTTTTTTGAGCACGGCGCGCGCCGCTTCCACGGCCACGGGCTTCTCGAATTCCGCCGTCACCGCCACGCTGTGCGAGCGATAGACCGGCACGCGCACGCAGGTGACCGAGGCGCGGAAACTCGAATGATGCATGATCTTGCGGCCTTCGTTCTGCATCTTCATCTCTTCCTTCGTGTAGCCATCGGGCATGAAGGAATCCACGTGGGGCAGCACGTTGAAGGCGATCTGGTGCGGGTAGACTTCCTTCGTGACGGGCTCGTTCTTCACGACCTGGCCGACCTGGCGTTCGAGTTCCTCAATGGCTTTCGCGCCCGTGCCGCTCACGGCCTGATAGCTGGAGGCGAAGATGCGCTTCACGCCGAAGGCCTGATGCAGCGGATACAGCGCCATGAGCGTGATGGCCGTGGTGCAGTTCGGATTGGCGAGGATGCCCTTATGCTTCTTGACGTCCTCCGGGTTGATCTCGGGGATGACGAGCGGGACGTTGTCGTCCTGGCGGAAGGCGCTGGAATTATCCACGACCACGCAGCCGTCCTTGGCCGCGATGGGCGCGAACTCCTTCGAGATGCTGCCACCGGCGCTGAACAAAGCGATATCAATGCCCTTGAACGAATCCTTCGTCAGCTCGGTGACGGTGATGTCCTGCCCGCGAAATTTCAGTTTTTTGCCGACGGAACGGGCGGAGGCGAGGAGCGTGAGTTTCCCGACCGGGAAATTGCGCTTCTCCAGCGTCTTGATCATTTCAATGCCGACCGCGCCGGTTGCACCGACCACGGCTACATGCGGATTCTTGTTCATAAAAGGGCGGCGACTATACTGGCGGGCGGCAGCGTGTCAAACGGCTGATTTTCTTAGGAAATTAAGGAAAATGAACGATTCGTTTAAGCGGAACACGAGCCAGTGGATCCAGTGCGGAAAAGAAAACGTCCGGATGCCACGCCAAGGAGGTGGGGGTGGGGAACCCCGCTAAGGAGTAAGTGGCATCCGGACGGTGAGAGAATGGCAGGATGCCAGCGGATGGGGAATGGGGGATACACCCCATATTTTGTGTATTAAACACCCCAGCCTCTGGTGTCACACGGACAACGCGGCATCCCAATCCTTCCACACGGGTTCAAGGCCGAGACGTTGAAGAAGGGCGGCCACTTCCTGGGGGGAGCGATTATCCGCGATGTCGAACTGGCCGGTCGCGTTCGTGGCGCGCGCGGGTTCGGTCGTCCATTCGCTGGCATTGGCGGCGAGTTCCACGATGCGCCCGCGCTCGGTGCGATGGATCTTGTCCTTGCCGGCGCCGGTGTAACCGCCCGGCTCGGTGTGGCTCCCGGCGCTGATCATGGTGACGCCGAGGGGAATCAGGCCATCGCGCAGTTTTGCCGGTTCACGAGTGGAGAGCACGAGGCCCACATCCGGGAACATCAGGCGGAAGGCGCAGATCAATTGCACCAGCTCGCGGTCGCTCATGTGCGTGAGCGGCTGGAATTCACCGGCGCACGGGCGCAGGCGCGGGAGGGAAAGGGTGATCACCGCCTTCCAGCAATGGCGCAGCAGGTAGTCGGCGTGTGCGGCTAAGCAAAGCGCTTCACGCCGCCAGTCGGCCAGCCCGTAGAGCGCGCCGATGCCGAGGCGGCGGAAGCCGGCGTCGTACGCGCGCTCGGGAGTTTCGAGCCGCCAGTCGAAATTCCGTTTCGGTCCGGCGGTGTGCATCTCGGCGTAGAGCGCGCGGTCGTAGGTTTCCTGATAGACCACGAGACCATCCGCACCGGCGGCCACGAGCGGGCGGTATTCTTCCGTCTCCATCGGACCGACTTCGAGTGAGACGCTGGGCATGAATTCATGCAGGCCCTTCACGCACTCGGCCATGTAGCCACTGGAAACAAATTTCGGATGCTCGCCCGCCACAAGCAGGACATTGCGAAAGCCCTGGTCCGCGAGCGCTTTCGCTTCGCGCACCGTGTCTTCGACGGTGAGCGTCACGCGCAGGATGGGGTTGTCGCGCGAGAAGCCGCAGTAGCGGCAGTTGTTGATGCACTCGTTGGAAAGATAGAGCGGCGCGAAGAGGCGGATGACCTTGCCGAACCGCTGCCGGGTGAGCGCCTGAGAGCGACGGCAGAGCGGTTCCAGCAGTTCCGCGCCGGCGGGTGAAATTAACTGGGCGAAATCGGCGAGGGAAAGCTGCGGCTTGGCCAAAGCCGCCTTCGCATCGGCAGCGGTGGCACGCAGGGCACGCTGGTGCAGATCGTCCAGCGGCAGCGCATTGAATTCAGCGACAAAACTCACGGGCTGAACTTAACTGTTGAGGGCGGGAAGTCGAGCGGGGTTGCTGTGGCGGTGACTCATGCCTTACACACCTTGCCGTCCGCGCCCGCGATTCCCGCAAGCGCATTGCGCGTATCCACGATGCATTGCGACCACGCGGCGAGTTCGGCGTAGTTCACCGCTTTGTGCGCGGTGGAGATCAGCACGATGTCAAAGCTGGAAATGCTCGCCTCGGTCCACGGCACGGATTTGGTGCCAGCCCAATGCCCATGCTCGCGGCTGGGGCGGATGACGGGTACGTGGGGATCGTAATAGGCGATTTCCGCGCCCTGCTTCTTGAGCAGGTCCATGAGCACGTAGCTGGGGGATTCGCGGTCGTCATCCACGTTGGCCTTGTAGGCGAGGCCGAGCAGGAGCACGCGGCTGCCGTTGAGGGCTTTCTTGCGAGAGTTCAAGGCTTCCATCACGCGCTGAACCACGTAGTGCGGCATGGCGGTGTTGATCTCGCCCGCGAGCTCGATGAAGCGCGTGTGCTGGCCGTATTCGCGGGCCTTCCACGTGAGGTAAAACGGATCAATCGGGATGCAGTGGCCGCCGAGGCCGGGACCGGGATAGAATGGCATGAAGCCGAAGGGCTTGGTCTTCGCCGCGCCGATGACTTCCCAGATATCAATGCCCATCGCGGCGTAGACGACCTTGAGCTCGTTCACGAGCGCGATGTTCACGCCGCGGAAGATGTTCTCCAGCAGCTTCGTCGCCTCGGCCACGCGGCAGGAGGAGACGGGCACGATGTTCTTGATGGCCTTGCCATAGAGCGTCTTGGCTTTTTCGAGGCACGCGGGCGTGAGGCCGCCGACGACCTTGGGAATCTCGGAGACGACGCTCTGCGGATTGCCGGGGTCTTCACGCTCGGGGGAGAAGGCGAGATGAAAGTCCACGCCGGCCTTGAGCTTGGAGCCGGTTTCCAGCACTTCGCGCAAATCCTCATCGGTCGTGCCGGGATACGTGGTGGATTCAAGCACCACGAGGATGCCCTTGGGCAGGTGCGGCGCGATGCTGTGGCCGGTGTTCAGCACGTAGGAGATATCCGGCTCACGCGTCTTGGTAAGCGGCGTGGGCACGCAGATGATCACGGCCTCGGTCTCGCGCACGCGGGCGAAATCGGTGGTGGCGGAGAAGAGCTTTGCGCCGACCTGGGCCTGCACGTCCTCGCCACGGATGTGCTCGATGTAGCTTTGCCCGGCGTTCAGCTTGGTGATCTTGGCGGCATCAATGTCGAGGCCCAGCACTTCCACGCCGCTGCGGGCGAATTGCAGCGACAAGGGCAGACCGACGTAACCGAGGCCGACGATGGCAATTTTCATAAGCGCGAACCGAGGCGGATTTGAACGCGGAAAAGCTCAAAGCTCAAAGCTCAAAATTCACTTCAGAAAAGTAGGAAACCACAGATGGACACAAATGGGGACGGGAGCTTCGATAACGAACTGGACAGATGTGTTCGCCTTTTTCCCAGCGCCGTGAGGCGCGAAAGAAAATAGCCCACGGCGTGAGCCGTGGGTGGTGTGGCGCCGCGAGACGAGCCCCGGGAGGGGCGGCAGAATGTTTGTCGCGAGCAGATGCCACGGACAGTGAGGGATTCTTTCGTCCCTCCGGGACTCTGTCTTCTCTGCCGCCTTTCCCACGGCTCACGCCGTGGGCTACTTTCTTTCGCCACTCTGTGGCTGGACATGGGGCGCGTTTTATTCGCGCGGGCATCCATTGGCCCTTGGTTTCTTGGCTCTTCCTTTGAGGCTTTTAATTTTGAGCTTTGAGCTTCCCTCGGTTCCGCACCGCCACCAGCCCCGCGCCTCCCATCGCCATCAACACCCCAAGCGTGATCACGCCGGCGAGGGGATATGCCGGGGCGAATTGCAGGGCGGCGGCGCTGAGCGCCGGGCCGCCGAAGATGCCCATGCCCAGGAGCGCTTCGTGCGCGCCGCCGTGCTCGCCTTTGTCCTCGCTCACATCCATCGCGTAGAAGAGCGAGGAATAGTAGATCAGCGCCGCCGCGCTGCCGAAGACCACTTGCCCGAGGGCGACGAGCAGCAGGTTTGGGGCGAGCACGATGCCGAGGAAGGAAAGCACCAGCGCAATGTAGGAGCCGATGAGCCAGCGGAATTTGTAATGCCAGCCAGTCCATTGCCAGAGGACGTAGAAGGCGGCCACGCGCACGAGGAACCAGATTGAGAAGAAGAACCCGCTCGCGGTGGTGCTCAGGCCGTGCTTGCTCGCGAGCGTGGGGACCAGGGGCAGAAGGGCGTTGAGCGCCATGTAGGCCAGCGGATTCGCCAGCCACGCGAGCTTGAGAAACACTTCGGGCCGCACCGGTTGCTGGAAGGCGGCGGCCTCGGGTTGATGCTTCGGATCGTGGACGGGCGGTGCCGGTGGGGCGGCGATGTGCCGGTCCTTCAGCCGCAGCAGCATCACGCACTGGATGACGTGGATGGCCGCGGGCAGCCAGTAGAGGCTGGCGCGCCCGAGTCGTTCGAAGAGCGCGCCGCCGAGGAAGTAGCCCACGCCCGCCGCGAGCGCCCAGACCACGTTGTAGAGGCCGATCATGCGCGGGAGCGTGTGGTCATCCTCGCCATCGGCCACGAGCGCCTCGATGGCGGGCCAGGTGAAACAGAGCGCGAAGGTCCACACGCCGAGCACGAGCATCTGGCTGGTCAGCGAGGGGAAGAACATGCCCGCCAGCAGCACCGCGGCCATGCCAGCGCAGCCCAGCAGCATCGCGGCGAAGTAACCGCGCTTCTGCGCGAACTTTCCGCCCAGCCACGCGAACGGCACATAGAGCAGGCCGTGCCCGGCGGCGATCCACAGGCGGTCGCGATCACCGAGGTGGAATTCGTCGCGGAGCAGGAAGAAGAGGTAGTTGAAATAATACGCCGTCGCGAAGGCGTTGAGGGCCTCCAGCGCGAAATAACCCAGCTTGCGGCGCGCGCGGGTCATCGGGGGAGCGCGGAGACTTCCTCGATGGCCTTGCGGCAATACCACTTCACGGCGTTGCTCATGGGCGGGGTGAGCGTGTCCAGTTCGGCGGCGGTGGCCCAGCGGATGTGATGATGCTCCTCGCTGGCCAGCGTGACCTCGCCACCGCGCGGGCGCGCCCAGTAGATCATGCCGATGTGCTCGTGCGTATCGCTGATGCGGTGGATGTCCAGGTAGCGCGGGGTGATGAGCGCGCGGGTGCCGGGTTCGGTGGTCGGCGCGCGTTCGCCGAGGAGTTCCACGTCCAGGCCGCTTTCCTCGCGGGCTTCGCGCAGGGCGGCCTGCTCGGGGTCCTCGTCCAGTTCGACGTGCCCGCCGAGCGGCAGCCATTTGTCGAGCTTGCGATGATGGATGAGCAACACCTTCCCGTCGTGCACGACGAAGATGGCGACGGTGAAATCAATTTTTTCGTGGATGTGGGGCATCGGGTGTCAACGCGACGAATCGCGGGCCGTGTTTTGCATGAAGAGGAGCGGAGGGCAAGCTTTGGACATACCTTTGGTAATGCTGGAAAGCATCAGGATAGAGTTCATGGCATTCCGATTAAGCTTGAAATGTGTGCCTAAGAGGCACACATTTCATCCATGTCAGTTCTCACAAAAGAGCGACGCAAAGAACGTTTGGTGGCCCGGATAAGCGGCTCAGACAAGCAGTTGTTCCAGCGCGCAGCCTCAATCGAAGGTCATTCGGTGGCGAAATTCATTGTCATCCACACGCGTGAGGTGGCTAAGAGAATCGTCGCCCAGCAGGAGGCCGTGGAATTGGACGCAGACCAATCGCGCCGTTTTGTGAAGGCATTACTGACCCCGGCCCCGTCCGCGCCAGTTCGTTTGAAAAAGGCCATGACGGCCTATCGCAAACGCGTGATTGCGTGATCAGTCGTTTCCTTCCGGATTCAAACCCAGCCATTGAGGGATTGCCTTCATGGGCAGGAACATCTGTTTGTCATCAAGGGGTTGAAATCCGAAGTCGGCATAAAATTTTGCGGCCCGCTCGTCTTTCGGATCCACCACCACGGCCACAGCCCCTATGATCGAGCTGTTTTCCCAGGCCCGCTTGAGCGCATCCACCATCAGTAACTCACCAATTCCCTGCCCTTTGAATGCCAGGTCACGAGCCAAGCGGCCTAAAAGTGTCGCCGGCATGCGCGGATAGCGTGGCAATTTTTTGACAAATTCAGGCGGTAATTGCTCCAGTTTGATCGTGGTGGCTGAAAAAGTGTAAAAACCCGCTATCTGACCGGGATTGGCGAGTGGCACCATGACAAAGCATGCCGAAGCCTTGGCTTTGGCTTCTTCCGCGCGCGAGTAAGCAAAAATTCAGTCAGCTCGAGGGATTCGCAGGAGAATTCTTCCCGCCGATGGACAGCCGGATCAAGGACTTCGACACGGAACTGTGATGGCGTGATCATTAGATTCAGATGCTATTTCCCGGCGAGCAATTCCTTCAGCAATTGGATGACGCTGTGCCCCGCCGTGCGCCAGTTCAGGCGCGTCTCGTATTCGGTGAAGGCGCTTTTGGCGAGGCGGGTGTAGGTGGGGTAATCCTTCATCAAGCCTGCCGCGTAGGTGGCCCATTCGCGTGGGGCGGCGGTGAGGGGGAAGGTCTGGCCGTTGTGGCCGTCGCGCACCACGGAGGGGATGCCGCCGACGTTGGTGGCGAGGCTGGGGATGCCGAAGGAGCTGGCTTCGCAGAAGACGATGCCGTAGGCCTCGGCGCGCGAGGGGAGGATGAGGAAGTGCGAGTCGGCGAGGAGGTCGTTGAACTGTTTGAGGCCTTCGGGCGTGCGCTTGCTGATGAAACCCATGGGGCGCACCCAGTCGGGGAGCGTGCGGCCTTCGGGTTGCGAGCCGACGAGGGTGAGCTGCACGGGGATGCCCATGGCGCGGAGTTCCTCGCCGACGGCGATGGCGGTGTCGCCGCCTTTACGTTCCCAGATGCGGCCGATGAAGAGGAGATTGCAGCGATCTTTGGGACGCGCGGCGATGAGGCGCTCGATGTCGGCGGCGGTGCGGTCGCAGAGGATGTTCGCGCCGAAGGGGACGATGCGGATCTTTTTCGGGTCGGTCTGGTAGAGGTCCACGGCGGTCTTCGCGGCCCAGTCGCAGGCGAAGATGGCGAGGTCGGCGCGGTCGAGCGTGCGGCGCTCGGCGTCGTGGCCGTCGCGGAGGTTGCCGGGGGCGAGCTTCTGGTAATCGGGATAAAAATTCACCATGCCGCCGAAGGTGCAATCGGCCCAGAGCACGAGCGGCAGCTTGGTGTTCAAGCGGGCGACGGGCGGTGCATGGGGGCTGAAGACGAGGTCGGCGTGGAGGTCCTTGAGGCGTTCTTCCATCTGGTGCGCGTAGCCTTTGAGCAGGCCGGCGTCCACTTCGCCGACGAGGCGCTGGCCGAGGACTTTCTCGAAGAGGATCTGCTTGGCGCGGATGGATTTGTTGTTGAGGACGGCGAGCGGGCCGAGGCGGTGGACTTCCGCGCCGGCCTGGGCAAGGGATTCCGCGATGAAATAGCCGGTGCCGGACCAGAAGCGTATGTCGCGGGAGTCGTAAGGCGTGGCGTAGGCGATTTTCATCTATTTAACCGCAGAGAACGCAGAGAGCACAAAGAGGGGAGGGGGGAATTTGAAGGTCGGATGCGGCGGATGAGAAATCGGCATTCGGGTTGCGAATGTTGCGTTTCCCCTCACCCCGGCCCTCTCCCTTGGGGAGAGGGGGAATGGCATGCAGTCTTCTGTGAGATTTAAGACGCTCGGCGTAGAAAGTTGAAGCGGCGTGAACGCCGCGCTCCTAGAGTTGGCGGCGCTCGCGCGCGGGGAAGGGGGAGAAGTTAGAGCCGACTCACGTCGGCTGCTATATTTTGAGGAGCGGAGGATCATGAGACGTTATTTCCTCACGATCATGGTCACGCCTTGGAAGAGGCGGGCGCTGGCGGAGCGCTGGAGCTGGCGGGGGAGCAGTCCGAAGAGGGCTTCGAGGGTGAAGGTGGCGGCATTCCACAGGGAGGATTCGCGGGATTTCCCGAAACGATAGGTGTGGGCGGCACTGAAGCCGAGGTTCTTCGCGAGGTCGTGCAGTTCGCGATAGGTCCACTCCTTGAAGTGGAAGGCGGTCGGTTCCTCGGTGAAGCCGCGGGAGACGTCGTGCGGGCCGGAGTAGCGGTGGGGTGTGGAGAAGATGTAGGCGCCGCCGGGACGCAGTATGCGATGGATCAACTGGAAGTGCGGCTCCACGTCATCCGGGTGCAGGTGCTCGAGAAATTGATAGCTGAAGGCGAGGTCCACGGAGTCGGAGGGCAGGTCGAGCTTGTAGCCGTCGTAGACCAGCAGGTTGAAGTTCTTCGGCGGGTTGGCGAGGCTGCCGGTCTGGTCGGAGATGTCCACGCCGATGACTTCTTTCGCGTGCTGGCACATCTCGAAGGCGAGGGTGCAATCGCCGGGGGCGAACTCGAGGAAGGTTTTCACCCCATTGAGATGGCCGCGCAACAGGGCCATACGTGAAGCGACGGCGCGCCGGATGGATTCCGGGGTCTCCCGGCGGACGGCGCGGGGGTGATCGGGCACGCGGGTGAACAGCTCGCCATACAACGTGCAGAACAGCTTCGTGCGCTCCTCCCGCGTGGAATTGCGGAGGCGCTGCGCGAGTTCGCGCTCCACCTCGTAATGGTGGCGGAGGCGCTCGGGGCTGCGGTTGTCTTCGGCCATGCGGGCGCGAGGATTGGACGGGCGCTGCGGGAAGGCCAGAGGAAATTGGCGCGCACCGGGCCTTCCTTGCGCCGCTTTCGCGCGGCGCGATTCGTCGCAGCGCGACGAATTCCACCTCTGTGGCGTTGGTCCGCAGCACTTTATCGAGCCAGCCGTTGTCTGTGACTCCGCGCTCGCCAAATGCCATGAGTCCCTTTTATAAAGCCCCTCTGATGTTGACGGAATTGACGAAGAACCTGATCCGCGACGGGTTCCTGGGCTTGGGGCGGCTGGCCGTCCTGTTCGGGGAATTCGTGCATTCTTTGTTCACGCGCCGGATGGATAAGCGCGACCTGTCGTGGCAGATCTATTTTGTCGGCGTGAAGTCACTGTCCGTGGTGCTGGTGACGGGGGCGTTCACGGGCATGGTGTTGTGCGCGCAGACGTATTTCCAATTTCACAAGGTGAAGATGGATTCCGCGACGCTCGCGGTGGTGAGCGTCTCGATGTGCGCGGAACTGGGGCCGGTGCTCTCAGCGTTGATGGTGGCGGGGCGGGTGGGGGCTTCCATGGCCGCGGAACTGGGCACCATGCGCGTGACGGAGCAGGTGGATGCCTTGCGCGCGCTGGCGACGCACCCGGTGGATTACCTGGTGGTGCCGCGCATGGTGGCGACGACCATCGCCACGCCGCTGCTGACGGCCTGCTCCATCGCGGTGGGCATCGCGGCGGGTTACATCGTGGGCGTGTATCTGCTGGGGATTGATTCCGCGTACGCGTGGCACAACATGGTGAAGTACACGAAGGCGAGCGATGTCTGCTCGGGCATCATCAAGGCGACGGTGTTTGGCATGATCATCGCGCTGATCGGCTGCTACAAGGGATTGAATTGCAGCGAGGGCGCCGAGGGTGTGGGCCGGGCGACCACGGAGTCGGTGGTGTATGCCTCCATCTGCATCCTGATCTCGAACTTTTTCCTGACGATGTTCCTCAACTCCATGCTCGGCTGACATGATCGAAGTCAAAGATCTCCGTCGCAACTTCGGCGCGCAACGCGTGCTGGATGGGGTGAGCCTGCGCATCGAGGCCGGCGAGTCCGTGGTGATCATGGGGCGCAGCGGTTGCGGCAAGAGCGTGCTGCTCAAACATATCGTGGGCCTGACACGACCGGACAGCGGGGATGTGTTGATCGCCGGGCAGAGCATCGTGGGGATGAACGAGCGGCAGTTGCTGGAGGTGCGGCGCAAGTTCGGCCTGGTGTTCCAGAGCGCGGCGTTGTTCGACTCGATGACGGTGGCGGAGAACATTGCCTTCCCGCTGCGACGCGAGCGCCGGTGGACCGAAAAGGAGATGACCGCGAAGGTGGAGGAAGTGCTGGAGATGGTGGAGTTGCGCGGGGCGGGGCCGAAGAAGCCAGCGCAGCTTTCCGGCGGCATGCGCAAGCGCGTGGGGCTGGCGCGGGCGATCGTGTATCGTCCGCCGGTGGTGCTCTATGATGAACCGACCACGGGCCTGGACCCGGTGGTCTCGGACAGCATTGATAAGCTCGTGATGCGCGTATGCGAGACCATGAAGGTGACCTCCGTGGTGATCACGCACGACATGCGGAGCGCACGGCGGATCGGGCAGAAGATTTTCATGCTGCACCAGGGCAAGGTGTATGCGACGGGGACCTCCGAGCAGATCTTCACCTCGAAGGACCCGACTGTTCACCAGTTTGTGAACGGGATCTCGGATAAGGAAGACTAAGAAGTTAAACCACAGATGAACACAGATGGACACAGATTTGAGACACGCCTGACGGCGTGCAGGGAAAGCAGGGCGGAACATTTTACAATCACCGGTCTTTATCTGTGTCCATCTGTGTCCATCTGTGGTTCTCATTTTTGGAATCAACGAAACGGCGGCGCGGGCTGCGCCCATTGAACCTATGAACGAAAATCGTTTCCAACTGAAGGTCGGCATCTTTGTCTTCATCGCGCTGGTGGTGCTGGGCGGCCTGCTGCTGAATTTCAGCAAGGGCGCGGCGCTGTTCCACCCGGCTTACAACGTCGAGATGCGCACGCCGAACGTGGGCGGCATCAAGTACCGCGCCAGCGTGCTCATGTCCGGCGTGCCGATCGGGTTCGTTGATTCGGCGAAGCTGACGGAGGGCGGGCGCGCGGTGGACGTGCGGCTGCAGGTGTATAACGAATTCAAGATTCCGAAGAACTCGCGGTTTGTCATCGAGCAGGCGGGCTTTTTGGGCGACCAGTATGTGGCGATCTACGTGCCCACGAATGCCTCGCCGGAATTCCTGCAACCGGGGGATCATGTGCTCGCGCCCGAGCCGTTCAACCTGCAGGAGACGGCGCGCGCGGCGGCGGGGTTCATCTCGCGCATTGATGATACGGCGAAGAAGCTCAACGAGGCCATCGCGCGCGTGGACCGCATGGTGCTGAACGAGCATGTGCTGGGGAGCCTCTCCAATACCGTGGCGAATCTTCGTCTCACCACTGAGGGCGCGGTGGCGACCGTGCGCAGCGTGCAGAACATCGTGGATACCAACACGCCGGGCATCAACCTGGCCATGAGCAATCTGCTGACAGCGGTCTCGAACCTCAGCAAGCTGCCGGACAAGCTGGATGGCACGGTGGCCGGCCTGGACAAGGTGATCGCACACGCGGATGAGATGGTGGTCACGAACCGCGATAACATCACCCACATCGTGAAGAACCTCGATGCCGCCTCCGGCCAGATCACCAATGTGCTGGGAGACGTTGACAGCATCATGGAGGACCTGAAGGCGGGCAAGGGACTGGCCGGCCAGGTCTTGAAGAGCGACGCCTCGAAGGCGGACGTGGCGGCCACCCTCCAAAATCTGTCCGACCTGAGCGCCAATTTGAAGGTTGCCAGCAGCAACTTGAATCAACACGGTATCTGGTGGATGTTATGGAAGCCCAAGCCGGACAAGGGCGACTCGTCACCGAAGCCGACGAAGCCCGTCCAGTCCGGCCGGGGACATCGGTGATAAGGTATGGCGCTCTGGGTCATTCGGATTTTATTTTTGGTGATGTGCACGGTGGCGGGCTTTGCCCTCAGCCAGATGCAGCCCTTGCTCGTGACCAAATGGTACTGGGGCGCGATGCTGGGCTTCGGCTTCGGCGGATTGATGGTGGCGGTGGACGAACTGCTCAAGGGCTTCTCACTCCGCTCCTTCACGGCGCTTTCCTTCGGCCTGTTCATCGGCAGCGTCATCGCCTGGCTGATTGACCGCTCAGGGCTGTTCCAGTTCGTGGAGGACAACGAGCCGGTGCGCTGGCTGATCCGCCTGGGCCTGTTCCTGGGCTTTGGCTACATCGGCATGGTGCTGGCGATGCGCAGCAACAAGGAGGACTTCTCGCTGATCATCCCCTACGTGCGGCTGGCGCGGGAGAACCGGCCGGACAACCTGATCGTGCTGGATACGAGCGTGATCATAGACGGGCGCATCGCGGACCTGATCGAGGCGAATTTCATCGAGGGCGTGCTGGTGGTGCCGCGCTTTGTCCTGAAGGAATTGCACGTCATCGGCGACTCGAGCGATCCCATCAAGCGGGCACGCGGGCGGCGCGGGCTGGACATGCTCGGGCGCATCCAGCGCAACACGAAGAACGAAGTGAAGATCCACGAGGCGGATTTTCCTGAGGAGACGACGACGGATGGCAAGCTGGTGCGGCTGGCGAGCGCGCTGAAGGCGAAGCTCTACACGAATGATTACAACCTGGGAAAGATCGCCGAGTTGCAGAGCGTGACGTACGTGAACCTCGCCGAGCTGGCGAGCGCGATGAAGCCGGTGATCCTGCCGGGCGAAAGCCTGAACATCAAACTCGTGCGCGAAGGCCGGGAGAAGCACCAGGGCGTGGGCTACCTGCCGGACGGCACGATGGTGGTGGTGAACGAAGGGCACGCGCTGATCGGCCAGCAGGTGCATGTGGTGGTCTCCAGTCTGCTCCAGACGGGCGCGGGGGTGATTGTGTTTGCGGATGCGAAGAAGCAGGAAACGGCGTAGGGGAAAGCTCAAAGCCTCAAAGGACAAAGTTCAAAGGAAGGTTCAAGGGACCAAAATCCATGGCGCGGCTGGCACCGGTTATTTTGCCGCCGTGGTCCCCGCCTTGCGGATTTTCAGCAATACCGGTCGCGAGGTGGGCTTGTCCGCCTGGTTCACAATCGCGTGACAGTAGCGGTCCATCTCCGCGACCCAGGGCGCGCAGCTCAGGAAAATTTCCCGTTCATTTTCACCCTTGAGGAAGGTGATGCCGTTGAGGCCGAGGTTGTCCACGATGACGCCGTGAGGCAAATCGTCGACGGAGAAGGTGAGAACCTCATCGAGTCCGTCGCGCTTCACCTTGAGCCAGGCGGAGACGGTCTGGCCGGGGGCGAGGGTGATTTCCAGCGGGGGCGGAGGATTCGAGGGATTGTAGGCGTTGGTGGCGGCGGAGTGGAACGGCTCCAGCGTCACGTAAAGCTTCTGGGCGGTGGCGAGCTTGAGCTTGCCCAGGTTGTTGATGGGCTTGGAGACGGCTCTTCCATTCAGCACCGCCATGGCGATCACCACGCTGGAAGATTCATTTGTGGCGGCCACGGCCGGTGCGTCCGTCGCGGCGAAGATCGTGCCTTTGGCTTCCGAGTGGCCGGCTTCGATCACGAGCGGCGTGGAGGCGGTGAAGCCGGGCGGGAGATTGCTGATGGTCACGGTGATCGGGCCTTCGAACCCATCGAAGCGCTCCGCCGTGACCGAGAAACCGCGGCCGCTGCCGGGCGGGACGGTGGAATTCCCGATGGCCACTCCGGTGGTGAAATCCGGCTTCGGCTCACGAATCACTAGACGATAGGTGTAGCGATTCTCCTCCGGCAGCGGCCCGCCGCCCTGGCCGCGCGATTCCGTCACGCGCACGAGGTAGGTGCCCTCGGCAGGCGCGGTGAAGTACAGCCGGGAATCCGTGCCCAGCCGCCGCTCGCCATCGTCATCATTCGCATAATTCAAGGTGAAGACGGGCAGGCCGTTGGGCACGAGTTGCGTGCCGACGGGGCGCGGCTCGACGATGAAGCCGGGCTCATCCAGCGAGTGCCCGACGGCGGTGGTATCGAACCACGCGCGGCGCTTGCTGGAGTTGGCGTAAAACAGCATGTCCGAGTCCGGCCCCTGGGGCATGCGGAAGATTTTGAGGATGTCGCCATTGAGCCAGACGAGCTCGTTCAGTTCCATCTCCTCGTAGTGGTCCAGGCGCAGGCCGTTGTTGTTCGAGTCCGCGCTGCGGAAGTTGATGGCGGTGTTGCGCACGGCCTGGAAGAGGAGGCGGGGCACCGGGCGGCCGTCGGGAAAGAGCACCTCGATGCGCGTGTCGGCCGGCGAGCCGCGCCGCTGGGCGAAGGTCTCGATGAGGAGGGGTTGGCTGGCGCGGGCGGTGAAGCTGAAATAATCCTCTTTGACCGATCCGAACTGACCGGCGGAGGTCGGAACGCTTTCAAAGTGTCCATTCACCGCCCCTGGGACGGGGAGCGGATTCGGGGAGCCGGGCATGCTGTTCGGCTCTTTCTCAATCATCTCGGGCAGGCTGCTCACCGTGACCCGGAACGTGCCGCGCGTCCGGAATTGTTCCGCATCCAGAGGCACTTCCATTTCGCCATCATTGCCGGCCTTCACTTTGGCGCGCACCCCGGGAGGCAGGTTCTTTCCAGCACAGTGGGATCCGAAGCTTGGAATTCACGTGACTTGAAGTCGCGGC
>JADMIO011426173.1_pt1 | contig 100999 bp, 84 predicted proteins | sample 8958161 | NCBI WGS metagenome assembly JADMIO01 (sample SAMN16585339, study PRJNA669376) | soil metagenome | isolation source: Crop rotation soil | place: USA: Cullars Rotation, Alabama | collected 2011 | reverse complement strand
CGCGACTTCAAGTCACGTGAATTCCAAGCTTCGGATCCCACTGTGCTGGAAAGGCACATTGTGCCCGCGCAGAAACGTTTTCCAAACCCATTGCGGACTTCCACCGACACCCCAAACATGATCGGTATCAACTAGACTTGGTTTTGCTCCACTCCCTTCTCGGGGGTCAGTTCTTAAATCCGCCCAATCTTTGGAGCCCGGTGAAAACCAATCGGCGGCGCTGGCCAGCATTTCATCGTTGCTTTCAGACCCGTGCGCCGTGAGGCCGATTGGATGTTGCTTCGGCTTTTGCTTTTCATAATCGTGGACGGTCCTGACTACCCACCAATCCCAATCCTTGTATCCACCCTCATTGGTTACTTCGTAAAGCACATTGTCCAAATCATTGACGGTGTCGATCACCTTCCGAATGTATTTGGCTTGGTGTTCGCGGACTGATGCTGCATTCAGGGCAGGTCCGCTATTTCCGCCGGGGTTGCCATTGAAATTTTGAATATTATTTTTGGGATTGAAAGGATGCCCCTCCCACGGCTTTCCGCCTAACCAACCTTTGGCCGAACTCCAGCCCTGAAATAGCATGATCGACACGTAGATGCCCTGGTCTTCGGCGGCCTGAACACGCTGGCGCAATCGCCCGAAATACGATTCATCAAATTTATCCAAATCAAATTTCGCTTTGCCATCGAGCGCTTGGCCAGGTCCGGTTCGGCTGTACGGATTCGGTTCAATAAACCAGTCGGTTGGATTGCCATCTTTGCCGTCAGCCCATGGCGCCCACCGAGCTTGTTCCCAAGTCCACAAACGAATGAAGTTATGATTGTACCTGCGCAAGTCTTGCAGATAGCGATCGAAATCAAATTTGGGAGGTGGATCCATTGATCCTTGATCCTGTAGATTGGCCCATGTATGCAACCCAGTCAGGTAAACGATTTTTCCGGTGGCATCGGCAAAATATCTCGGGTTTTCAGCGCTCACTTTTAGGGGGCTGCTTGCCGGCGCCGACAACAGGATTCCAGCGCCAGCCAAGAGAGCATAACCAAGAATCAAAGATTGTAAGGCTTTCATGGTATGTTGCGCGGGTGTGTTCGATTATAATTCTCCACTGCGCTTCACATCTAAATCAATTCCTTTTTCTGGGTGGGCTACAAATGGGTAGATTAGGATTTAATAGCCGTCTCCGGCGGAATTCTTGGCGAAAAATCTCGGTCTGCGGTGATTATATCTGCTTTAAGCCTTGCTGCAATAGCCTGAATTAAGCAGTCGCCCATCTTCCTGGCTTTTCTCGATGTAGGAATTCTACACGCGATCCGTTCGGCTTCGAACCAGTCTAGCGCCGGTGTTCTTTGTTCATCCAGGACCTCAAAAAAAGATAAATAATATTGGTACTGTTTGGTTTTGGCTTTTGTGTCAGCTCCACACAAGAATTCCACTTTTACGGGCGAAACGATCCATTTTGTACCCTGAAGCTTGATCAACTCTCCAGCATTATTTTTGATGTCGACCTCCGACGGGTTCTCTTTCAAACGTCGCCAATTGAGAATTAAAACATTGGTGTCGAGAATTCTCTTAGGCATTCAATTCGTGAACTGGTTTGAAATCCGCAAGTTTATCAAGAATGTTATCCCACTGGTTGGCTAGGCTGGAAAACACCTCAGACATTTCCGTCCCGGTTATTCGATTCATGGCCGAATAATAAATCGCCATTTTTAAATCAGGGCCTGAGTTTATTTCCTTCCTTAATGGCCAATCAGCATCTATGCCGGCGCGTAAGTGAGTTGCTAACTTATCCAATTCGGATTTTACAACGCTCGATCGATCACGAAACCATTTATGAGCAGCATCACAATTGGACGGCAGATTGGACCCAGTGCAGCGAATATCAACAAACCAAACTAAAGCCGCGTCTGCCGTTTCACTACCCGGCTCAAACATGTCGAATAGCGTTTCCTCGTCGAACTCAATGCCGGTCCTTACGCCTCCATCTCGGCGTTTTTGGCGAAAAAAAATCAGTTCACTCATATGGCTGTCTTTCATTTTATCACCGCCTAAGCCTGCCTGGCAACAGGAAGCGCTGCAAGCAAAGCTCAACACCTACTTCACTGCTTCCATACAACGCCCGCAGAGGGTTGGAAACACGGTATAGACTCCAACATCCTTTTCCCAATGCCACCAGCGTTCGCATTTCGGATAGCCCACTCTTGCTTTTTCCGCGGTTATTTCCAGAGCGCCTTCTGGCATTTTCCAAATGCAATTGCGAAACGTTCAATATTTCCCGCAACTCCTCGGCATGAGATTGGAGCAAGGAAAATTGGGCTAATAACCTGATTTTAACCGCCGCTTCCAATGCTTTGCCCATTGTGCCGGCTCGCCGCAATTCTTCCAAAACCGAAAGCACATTTTCGCGCAATTCAAAAAGCAATCCCCACACGCTTTTCTCTTCCGCACCGATGGAAATTGGCAAATCGGGCCAGGTGTGAAGATGCACACTGTCGCCCGCTTCATTGCCTGGAATAAAGGCCCACACTTCGTCTGTGGTAAAGATCAGGACCGGTGATAACATCAATGACAAAGCGCTCACCATTAAATAGAGCGCGGTTTGACTCGATCGTCGGTGATGCGAACTGGCTAGATCGGTGTAAAGACAGTTTCCTCGGCTATTCCGCAGCTTCGGTTGGCGCGAAAGAAATTGGCGGTGCTATTCTTGCCACGGACTGTAATTTAACCAGCCAGAAAAAGAGTGTAATACGCCACCGCATCGCCCAACTTCCTTCCACTTCGCCCGCCAATACGGCGATCACTGCCGACGCGATATCCAAGCCACATCCGGGAGGCGGCGGGCGCAAGAATATCTCCATAAACGGGGTTGTGTAATAATTCTCAACCACGCGCCAGTAAAACTGCAGCCCGCGCCGAACTCGTTTTTCATATTGGGTAAAACCCCGGCCGTTTGATTCTCCTCTTTTCAAGGCTTCGATGACGGTTTGTGCGGCCAGCTTGCCTGACCACATAGCCAGAAAAACACCAGCCGAAAAAATTGGATCCATAAAACCTGCCGCGTCCCCTACTCGCAATAATCGGTCGCCAACCAGGCGTCGATTATAGTAACTAAAATCGGATGTGGTTTGGATTGGATTAACCAAACGCGCTTCCTCCATCCGTTCTTTTACAACGGAGCTTGCATCAACCCATTCGTAAAAGACTTTCTCAGGCGAAGATTTGGAACGGCTGAACTCTTCCTGATCGATGACTAAGCCGATGCTCGTTTTTTCCGCCGTCAGCGGAATTATCCAGAACCATTTGTTCTCGAGGCGGACAATGATGGTATCGACCCGGTCGGAAACTGGAGGCAGCCGCACCTTTTCAAATTGGCCAAAGATCGCTACTTTTTTGTGTTTAGGATGAACAACCCGGAGCCCTTCCAAGTTGCCGGTCAAGTTGCCGCGTCCGCTGGCATCGATAAGAAATGAGGCTCGTATTTTTTGCGGTTCCTGGCCGGCACCGCGAGCCTCCACTGTCACCCCTTCACCATCCCTGGTAAAGTGTTGCACGCTCCAACCCTCGCGCACTTCTGCACCCGATTCTCTGGCGTGACGCAGAAGGAGATGATCGAACGGAGCACGCTCAACGTGAAATGCCTCGGGTTCACTATTAAATCGGCCTTGGGAAAACACGATTCGCGTGCCCAATGTGCCGTTACTTAATTCGAACCGAGCGCCCAGTTTTCGTAGAAACCCCGCTTCTTGCAGCTTCGGGATCAAACCCAGCTCTCGAAAAAGTGCAGTATTAGCAGGCAACAATGACTCGCCAATGTGAAAACGGGGAAACACCTCTTTTTCCAGTGCCAAAACTCTTTTGCCAGCACGCGCCAGAAACGTGGCGGCGCTGCTGCCGCCGGGGCCGCAACCAATTATGATCGCGTCAAAATCATTTTGAAGCACATTGCAAAGATAAGAGCTGGCCGTGTGAAATCAAGATTGTTCGTTGACCGCTTCCACACAGCGGCCACAGAGGGTTGGAAAGGCGGCATCGACTCCAACATCCTTTTCCCAATGCCAGCAGCGTTCGCATTTCTGATAGCCCGTGCCTGCTTTTTCCGCGGTTATTTCCAGAGGACCCTCACCGGCATTTTCCAAATGCAATTGCGAAACGTTCAATATCTCCCGCAATTCCTCGGCATGAGATTGGAGCAAGGAAAATTGGGCTGATAACCGGATTTTAACCACCGCTTCCAATGCTTTCCCAATCGTGCCTGCTCGCCGCAATTCTTCCAAAACCGGGAGCACTTTTTCGCGCAATTCAAAAAGCAATCCCCACACGCTTTTCTCTTCCGCACCGATGGAAATTGGCAAATCGGGCCAGGTGTGAAGATGCACACTGTCGCCCGCCTCATTGCCGGGAATAAAGGCCCACACTTCGTCTGTGGTAAAGGCCAAGACCGGCGATAACATTAAAGACAAAGCGCGCACCATTAAATAGAGTGCGGTTTGACTCGATCGCCGACGATGCGAATTGGCTGGGTCGGTGTAAAGACGGTCTTTAACTAAATCGTGATAGATGGATGAAAGTTCAACCGAGCTGAACTGGCTGATTTTCTGATAAACAACGTGGAATTCAGATCGGGCGTAAGCCGCGCGGGTTTCGGCCGCTAACGTCTGGAAACGATCCAAAATCCATCGATCCAAACCGGTCATTTTCTCTGGCGGAACCGCATTGCGCGCGGGATCAAAGTCATAGAGGTTGGATAATTGGTATCGCAGGGTGTTGCGAATTAGCCGATAAGTCTCGCTGACTTTATTGATTCGCTCGTCACTGACTACAAGATCATTCCGATAATCCTGCGAGGCGACCCAGAGCCGCACCACATCCGCTCCATATTTTTTAATATATGCTTCCGATGTTTGCGGTTTTTCATAACCGCCCTGGCCTTGCTTGCTTTTGGAAATCTTTTCACGGTCCGCATCCACCATGAAACCGTGTGTCAGCACGGTCCTAAAAGGAGCGCTCCCGTTGCCAGCTAGCGATAAGAGCAAAGAGGATTGAAACCACCCTCGGTGTTGATCGCTGCCTTCCAAATAAATGTCGGCCTGCCAGCTTTCGATCCCTTCGCCTTCATGGCGCAATTCCAACCGTTGCATCAGCACCGCGCGTGAAGAAGATCCGGAATCAATCCACACATCCAGCGTATCTGCCGATTTGGATGCCGGCTCAGGTCGGGTCCATCCCGCCGGTTTCAATTCCGCCCACAACTCGCCTGTGGATTTTTCAAACCAAATGTTCGAGCCGTTCTTTTCGATTAAAGCGGCGGCGTTCCGCACAATTTCCGGGTTCAGAATCGGTTCACCGTCTGCCGCATAAAATGCCGGGATTGGCACCCCCCAGGTCCGTTGCCTGGAAATGCACCAGTCCGGCCGCGATTTCACGGCAGCTTCAATCCGATTTTTGCCCCAATCCGGTATCCAATTGACTTTATTAATTGCCTCCAGCGCGTGATTCCGGAAGGCTTCATGATCAATGTTGATGAACCATTGGTCCATGGCGCGGAAAATGATCGGCGTCTTGCTTCTCCAACAGAATGGGTAACTGTGGCTGTAATCTTCTTGAAAGAGCAGTTTGTGATTTGCTTTTAATAATTCCAGCACCGCTAGATTAGCTTCGCTCGGGCCGCCTTTTTCCAAAATCGATTTGCCAATCAATTCCGCCGGCATTTGCTTTTCGCGCGGGAGATCGTTGGTATAAGCAAACTTCCCGTCGTCATCCACCGGCGAATAGATCGGCAGGCCAACGCTCAGTCCCAAGCCGTAGTCTTCCAATCCATGTCCAGGCGCGATATGAACAAATCCAGTCCCCGTTGTGTTTTCGACAAATGAGGCTGGATAAAGCTTCCCGGTGCGCCCAATGAAAGGGTGAGTGTATTCCAAGCCTTTTAATTCGCTCCCTTGCATTGTGCTTAGGATTTCATAACCGCCCCAGCCGCATTTTTTGGCGAGGCCCGGCAACAGCATTACTGAAACGAGATAAACCTCATCTCCAACCATCACCGAGGCATAATTGATATTTTCATTATACGCGGCTGCTAAATTCGCGGGCAAAGTCCACGGCGTGGTCGTCCAGATTAGAACAAATGTGTTGGGTTGCCCAACCACCGGGAATTTTACATAAATGCTTTGGCTGATGTGGTCGTTATATTCCACTTCCGCCTCGGCCAGCGCGGTCCGGCAAGGAATGCTCCAGTACACAGGCTTCTTGCCGCGATAAACAAATCCTTTTTGGACAATGTCCGCGAATAACCGGAGTTCCTGCGCTTCGTATTCCTTGTTTAATGTTAAGTAAGGTTCATCCCACGTTCCCAAAATGCCCAGGCGCTTGAATTGCGTGCGTTGCAAATCAATATATTTGCGCGCATACAAGTCACACGCTTTGCGAATGGATGCTGGGTCGGTGGCAACATTTCCCGCTTTGCGCATTTCCTGGCTGACCTTGAATTCAATGGGCAATCCATGGCAATCCCAGCCGGGGACGTACGGCGCGTTTTTTCCCTCTACAGATTGATACCGGATAATAAAGTCTTTCAGAATTTTATTGAGAGCAGTCCCAATGTGAACTTCACCATTGGCAAAGGGCGGGCCGTCGTGCAGCACAAATTTTTTGCCATGGGCGCGCGCAGATTGAATGCGACCATATAGATCGGTCTTGTACCACGACTCCAACCGCGCTGGTTCGCGCGCCACCAAATCTGCTTTCATGGAGAATTCGGTGCGCGGCAGGTTCAGCTTAAATTTATTGTCCATACTAAGACCCTTCCAAATTATGCAGAGCCTTTTTAAGCTGCTCCTGTTTGGTCCCCCAATCAGCCAAACGCTTTTGATGTTCCTCCAAAACTTCTTTTGGCACTTTCTGGGCAAACTCAGGATTGTTCAGCTTTTGCTGCACTTTATCGATCTCGCCAGCCACTTTTGCGATTTCCTTTTCCAAGCGCGCTTTTTCGGCTGCAACGTCAATCAAACCTTCCAATGGCAAATATAATTCGCCTAATTCCGTGTAGCTTGCAGGTGTTCCCCGCTTGACCTCTGGATTTGGGCCAATTTCCAGAACTTCCGCATTAAGCAGAGTCTGCAGCGAACTTCGCTCGTAATCGGAAAGTTGCGCCGCGCTTTTTAAAACAAAACGCACTTTTTTATGAGAAGGAATATTGTATTCGCGTCTCATGTTCCGGCCTTGCGTCACCACATTGTATTTGGCATTGACGAATTGTTCATCGGAAGGATCCAACCCGTAATGCTCCAGAAATTCAGTCCCGAGCGGCTTTGGCCATGGAGCAAACATGATCGATGTTCCTCCTTGATTGCCCGGCAGCTCGCGATTAAATCCCATCCCTTGCCATAGCTCTTCGGTAATAAAGGGCAGAAATGGATGAAACAGCCGCAGGGTATTGGATAAAACGAAATCCAAAACCGCCAGCGTGTTAGTTTTCAACTTCTCATCCGTGCCAAAGAAAATCGATTTCGTGCTTTCCAGGTGCCAATCGCACAATTCGCTCCAGAAAAATCGGTAAAGAGTCTGAACCGCCTCGTTGAATTTATACTCATCAAGCGATTGATTGATTTCCTTCAAAGCGGCATCCAATCGAAGTAGAATCCATTTGCTATCGCTCGTCAGCAACGCCGGATTAATTTCGCCTTCCATTTCCCCGCCTTGCATTTGCCGGAAGCGGCAAGCGTTCCAAAGTTTGGTGCAAAAGTTGCGCCCCAATTCCACATGCTGTTCATCGAACAGCACATCCTGACCTAGCGGAGCCGAACGCATGATGCCAAACCGCAAAGCGTCCGCGCTGTAGTTTTTAATTAAGTCCAGTGGGTCAGGGGAGTTGCCCAAAGTTTTCGACATTTTCCGCCCTTTGCTATCGCGGACGATTCCCGTCAGATAAACGTCTCCAAATGGCTTTTTTCCGGTGTATTCAAACCCGGCCATGATCATGCGCGCCACCCAAAAGAATAGAATATCGGGCCCGGTCACCAGCACCGTTGTCGGATAAAACTTCGATTTAGTGGGATCATCCATCGTGGCAAAAGGCCACAGCCAGGAAGAAAACCAGGTATCCAACACATCCGGATCTTGTTCCCAACCCGCGCCTGGGCTTTCCACTTGGCAGCGCGTTTCTCCGCCGCGATACCACACCGGAATGCGATGGCCCCACCAAAGCTGGCGGCTTATGCACCAGTCCTGGATATTCGTGAGCCAATGGTCATACACCTTATGCCAGCGATTGGGATAAAACTGAATATCGCCCGTTGCCGCCGCGTTCTGCGCTTTATCCACGCTTGGATATTTTAAAAACCATTGTTCAGACAAGCGCGGTTCGATCGGCACATCCGCCCGTTCACTGTAGCCAACGGTGTTTTGGTACGGTTCTTCCTTCACCAAAATTCCCGCCTCCTTCAATTTCTCAGCCGCAAGCTTGCGCGCTTCCACGCGGTCCAATCCTCGCAGATCAGCGCCAGCCAATTCATTCATTGTTCCGTCCGGGTTAATCACCTCAACGGCGGGCAATTTATGGCGCTGCCCGATTTCAAAGTCGGCCTTGTCATGCGCTGGGGTCACCTTCAACACGCCGGTGCCAAATTCGAAATCGACATGCGCATCCCCAATAATCGGGATGCGCTTGCGTTCCCGGTCATACTCGAATGGAATCGGCCGCAAGGCATGCAAACCGATATAATCACGGTACCGCCCATCTTTGGGGTTCACCGCGATGGCGGTGTCGCCTGGAATCGTTTCCGGGCGGGTAGTTGCAATTGTTAAAAAAGTTCCGGGCCGCTCTTCCACTTCCACTTTGAAGTAATACAAAAACCCATTCTGCGTTTTCATATTCACTTCTTCGTCCGACAGCGCGGTTTGCGTGGACGGGCACCAATTGACGATCCGTTTCCCTCGGTAAATCAAGCCCTTGTTATAAAGGTCAACAAAGGTCTCCAGCACGCGCTGGCAATACTCCGGATCCATCGTGAAACGTTCGCGCGTCCAGTCACACGAGCAGCCAAGCTTTTTAAGCTGATCAATAATGATCCCGCCATGCTTTTCTTTCCATTGCCAGACTCGTTCCACGAATTTCTCCCGGCCTAAAGCGCGCCTGGTTGTTTTCTCCTCTTTTTTGAGCATGCGCTCAACCATAACTTGGGTGGAAATGCCCGCATGATCGGTCCCTGGCAGCCAGAGCACTTCCTTGCCTTGCATGCGAGCTTTGCGGGCGAGTATGTCCTGAATGGTGTTATTTAGAACATGGCCCATGTGCAGAATGCCCGTCACATTGGGTGGAGGAATTACGATCGAATACGCCTGCTTTTTGCTTCCCGCGTTGGCGGTAAAGCAATTATTTTCAAGCCAGAATTGGTACCAGCGAGCCTCCACGGCCCCTGGGTCGTACACTTTGGGGATTTCTGCCATTGGAACCTAATTTAATTTGGTTGAAGGAGACAATACTCCATGGAATCGACCAGCGCTTGCAAGCTGGCCTCGACAATATTGTCGCTCACGCCGACCGTGGCCCATTCGCGCCCTTGGTCGCTCGATTGAATGAGCACGCGCGTTTTGGCGGCGGTGCCCGTGCCGGAATCCAAAATGCGCACCTTGTAGTCAGTTAATTGCACTTTTTCCAAAATTGGATAAAACCGCACTAAAGCCGTGCGCAAAGCCGAATCCAGCGCATTGACTGGTCCATCGCCTTCGGCCACGGTATGAGCGCGTTTATCTCCCACTCTCACTTTGATCGTCGCTTCGCAGACCGAAGACTGCCCATCGCGCCGCATCGAAACATGGTACGCGTCCACTTTGAACGGAGCTTCCACATGTTGCACCGTTTTTTTAATCACCAAAGCAAGCGACGCTTCCGCTGCTTCAAATTCATAGCCTTTGTGTTCCAATTCTTTTACTCGGGCCAGAATCGTTTTCAATTCAGGCGTATCATTGGAAATTTGAAAGCCTAGCTCTTGAGCTTTTAAGGCGATATTGCTGCGCCCAGCCAGGTCACTAATGAGCACGCGGCGGCTATTCCCCACCAATTCAGGCTTCACATGCTCGTAACTATGAACCACTTTTTGCACGGCATTCACGTGGGTGCCGCCTTTATGCGCGAAACATGCGCTGCCAACCCAAGGTTGGCGCGGGTCATGGCGTATATTTGCAATTTCATCCACAAACTGAGAAAGCTCTTTCAATTTCGGCAGTGTACCTTCCGGCAAAATGTATTTGCCCATTTTCAAAGCCAAAGTGGGGATTACACTCGTAATATTACAATTGCCCGTTCGTTCACCGTAACCATTAATTGTCCCTTGCACATGGGTCGCTCCTGCTTCAATCCCAGCCAAAGCATTGGCAACACCGAGCCCAATGTCATTGTGCGTGTGGATTCCGATTTTGCAGGTTAACTTGCGACGAGCAGCTTGCACAATTTCCGTTATTTCTTTAGGAAGGCAGCCGCCATTCGTGTCGCATAAAGTTACGTTATCAGCCCCGGCTTTTTCCGCGGCTTCCCAAGTGGCCAGCGCGTATTCAGGGTTATCTTTGTAACCGTCAAAAGCATGCTCAGCATCATAGATGACCATCCGACCGTGACTCTTCAGAAACCGCACCGTGTCCGCGATCATTGCCAGATTTTCATCCGGCGTGGTGGTCAGCACCTCTTTCACATGCAGCATCCACGTTTTTCCATAAATCGTGATCACCGGCGTTTCCGCTTCCAGCAGCAGCCGCACCTGATCATCCGCTTCCACTGCCACTTTTTTCCTGCGAGTGGAACCGAAAGCGGCCAGCAAGCTGTTCTTAAATGTGCGTCGCCGGGCTTGTGCAAAAAATTCAATATCTTTTGGGTTCGATCCTGGCCAGCCCCCTTCAATGAAATGAATACCAAACGAATCAATTTTTTCGGCAATGCGAATTTTATCCGCAACCGAAAAATTTATGCCTTCGCCTTGGCTGCCATCGCGCAAGGTCGTATCATATAATTCGACTTCTGGTTTCATAACTTTTGGCCGCTGAAAACAGCGGAAAGGGATATCTACGATAGCCAATGGCGGTTGGAAAGTCCAAAACCCGAATACATTTTCCTATTTCGATCTTAAGTCTCTTGCTTTATCGGCTATTTTCTATTCCGTCCCACTTCAGCATTGCACTCGCGGCCCCGCTTGACGCTTTCTGTTCGGTTCGTTAGTTTGCTAAGATAGATTTAAAGAAAGATTAGCCATGCAAAACTTTTTGATTCCAATGGTTGTCGAGCAAACCGGTCGCGGTGAACGGTCCTTCGACATTTATTCCCGTTTGTTGGTTGATCGAATCGTATTTCTTGGCACCCCCGTGGACGATATGGTGGCCAACCTCATCATCGCCCAACTGCTTTTCTTGCAAATGGCTGATCCCAAAAAGGATATTCATCTGTACATTAACTCCCCGGGCGGCAGCGTTACTGCTGGCTTGGCCATTTACGATACCATGCAGTTTCTGACTTGCGACGTGAATACCTATTGCGTGGGCCAAGCTGCCAGCATGGGCGCGGTGCTCCTGAGCGCCGGCACCAAAGGCAAGCGGTTTGCCTTGCCCAATTCCAATATCATGATCCATCAGGTTTTGGGCGGCGCCGAAGGCCCTGCCAGTGACGTGGAAATTCGCGTCCGTTTCATGCTTCGCTTAAAGCAGCGCCTGAACAGCATTTTGTCCCATCACACCGGCAGACCGATTGAACAGGTGGAAAAAGATTGCGACCGCGACAATTTTATGTCCGCTGACGAAGCCAAAGCGTATGGTTTAGTGGATGAGGTTGTCCAATCTCGCAAGGAAATCCCTGAATTGCTCAGCAAAGACGGTCAAAAAAGTACAAATTTGAAATGATTATGCTTGGAACCGGCCTTAACATTTCTTAACTTAAGGTAATGGCTCGAAATAATCAGATCACTTTATGCAGCTTTTGCGGCAAGGCTCATTCTGAAGTTAAAAAGTTGATCCAAGGCCCCGGTGTTTATATCTGCGACGGCTGCGTTATCATCTGCAAGAATGTTCTGGATAAGGAACTAAGGCTGGAAGCCAAAAAATCGGTTCCCAAGATCAATCTTCTAAAGCCGGTTGAAATCAAAAAGCAGCTCGATGCCTATTGCATTGGCCAGGATTACGCCAAAAAGACTTTATCCGTCGCCGTTCACAACCATTACAAGCGCATTCAACCCGAAGCCGCTTACAATCGCAATCCTCGCGTGGAAATGGTCGAAGAACGGCACGCGGATGTGGAATTGGAAAAGAGCAACATCCTGATGATCGGGCCCACTGGCTCAGGCAAGACTTTGCTCGCTCGCACTTTGGCCCGCATCCTCGATGTTCCTTTCGCCATTGCCGACGCCACCACCCTGACCGAAGCTGGTTATGTCGGAGAAGATGTTGAGAATATTATTCTGCGCCTCCTGCAAAACGCGGACTACGATGTAAAACGAGCCCAAATGGGAATCGTTTATATCGATGAAATCGATAAAATCGCGCGTAAAACTGAAAATGTTTCCATTACCCGCGACGTTTCCGGCGAAGGAGTGCAGCAGGCATTGCTGAAGATCCTGGAAGGCACCATCTGCAACGTCCCACCGCAAGGTGGCAGAAAACATCCCCAGCAAGAGTACATCCGGGTGGATACCAGCCAAATTTTGTTTATTTGCGGCGGGGCATTTGTCGGGCTCGAAAAAATTATTCAACGCCGTCTTGGCCGCAGGGTAATGGGCTTTGGCGCTGCCGGAAATAATTTCACGGCGGCGGAAGCGGATCGCTCCAGCCTTCTCCAGCAAGTTGAACCCGAAGATCTGCTCAGTTACGGCTTTATTCCAGAATTTGTCGGTCGTTTGCCCATGGTTACCGCGCTCGAGGAATTAACTCTCGAGCAGCTTACCAGTATTTTGTGCGAACCGAAGAACGCCTTGGTCAAGCAATACGCAAAATTGCTGGCCTATGATGGGGTCGAGCTTGAGTTCTCCCCCGATGCGCTCGTTGAACTCGCCGGTTTAGCCTTGAAAAAAGGGACTGGAGCCCGAGCCTTGCGCGCTTTGTTGGAAAAAATCATGCTCGATGTCATGTATGACATCCCCAGCAACGAAGAAGTCGTTTCCATCAAAATCACCAAACCGGTCGTCCTTGAGCAGGCCAAGCCCTTGCTACGGCGCAAGGAAGACAAAGCAGCCGCTTAATTTCCGGTCAACGATCCTGCTCAGGACCGTTGCCGGAGGATCTCCCACCTCCTATGGCGCCTCCATTCCAAGCCCAAAAGTTCATAGCCAATAATGTGCGGGAAATTCCCCGCTCTGGCATTCGTGAGTTTTTCGATATCGTCCAAAACACCGCCGGTGTCATTTCACTCGGGGTGGGGGAACCCGATTTCGCAACCCCCTGGCACATTCGCGAAGCAGCTATTTACGCCTTGGAACGCGGGCGCACCAGCTACACTTCCAATTTAGGTTTGCTCAAGCTGCGCCAGGCCATTTGCGCCAGCCTCGAACGCCGTTTTAACGTAAGCTACGATCCGCAACGGCAAATTTTAATCGCGGTCGGCGTCAGCGAAGCCTTGGATATTGCTTTGCGCGCCGTCATCGATCCAGGCGATGAAATTCTGTATCATGAACCCTGTTACGTAAGCTACGCTCCCAGCATCAGCCTTTGCCATGGTGTTCCCATTGCCGTTTCTTGCAAAGCCCGGGATAATTTCGCCGTCACCGCTGAAGCCATTGAAAAAGCAGTCACTCCCAAATCCAAAGCCTTGGTCTTGAATTTTCCCACCAACCCAACTGGTGGAACCATGACCCGCTCGGAGCTGCTCAAGATTGCGGAAGTGGTCCTCAAACATAATCTCCTTGTCATAACGGACGAAATTTATTCCGAACTCACCTTTGAGGGCGAACATGTTTCAATCGCTTCCTTGCCCGGCATGCGGGAGCGCACCATTTTCTTGCATGGCTTTTCCAAGGCTTATGCCATGACCGGTTTTCGCATCGGTTATGCTTGCGGCCCCGCCGAATTAATTGAGGCAATGATGCGTATCCATCAATACTCGATGCTTTGCGCCAGCATAATCAGCCAGGAAGCCGCGCTCGAAGCCATCTTACATGGAGACGCCGATACCGTGGAAATGCGCGATCATTATCGCGTGCGCCGCAATTACATCGTCAATGCCTTCAATGACATGGGTTTGAAATGCCATCTGCCCCGCGGCTCCTTTTACGCCTTCCCTTCCATTGAAAGCACTGGATTAAGCTCCAAAGAATTTGCCTTAAAACTATTGCAGCAGGAAAAAGTCGCATGTGTGCCTGGCAGCGCCTTTGGCCCTAGTGGAGAAGGATACCTGCGCTGCTGCTTTGCCACTAGTTTGGAACAAATCCAAATCGCCACCGAACGCATGGCCCGCTTTGTTAAAACAGTTAAAACCTAATCGCCTTTTAATTAGAATTTAGAATTCAGCATTTCCGTTTTTCGCCCTTACTTTTCGCCTTCCGCTTCCGTCCTTTTTAGAATTTAGCCCTTAGCCCTTAGAATTTAGCATTTCGCTTCACAATCCCAAAGGGATTGCAGCAATTAGCCCAGGGTTGCGAGGAACGAGCCACCCTGGGTGAGACATCCTAAGCCTTTTTCAGCATTTAGAATTTCCTTGGCCAGAATTTTCAGGCAGGCTCCTAAATCGTCGATGGATATTAATTCCAAAGTTGAAGCGCCCCCCTTGGAATTGCGTCATGTCACCAAATTCTATGGTGATTTCAAGGCCGTTGATGATGTTAGTTTCACACTTCCTGCCGGCTCGATTTGCGGTTTCCTTGGGCCAAACGGCGCGGGCAAGACCACCACCATTCGAATGATCCTGGAAATCATTCGCCCAACTACTGGCGTCATTACCGTCCTCGGACACCAGTCAGCCCTCCAAGTGCGCCAACGCATTGGTTATCTTCCTGAAGAGAAAGGCCTTTACAAAAAAATGAAGGTCTGGTCTGTCATTGCCTATTTTGCCACTTTGAAAGGGCTAAGCACAAAAGCCGCTCGCCAGAGGGCTTTCGATTTGCTCGAACGCTACGGCCTGAAAGATTTTGCGGCCAAACCCACCGAGGCGCTTTCCAAAGGCATGGGGCAGAAAGTGCAAATGCTCGCTTCCATTGCCCACGATCCGGAGTTCATCATTCTCGATGAACCCTTTTCCGGGCTTGACCCTGTTAATCAACAAGTCATGGAAGAAATTATTCGGGACATGGCCGCGCGCAATCGCACCATCCTCTTTTCCACCCATGTCATGCAACATGCCGAGCGATTGTGCGAACGCATCCTGCTTATGGCCAAAGGCAAAAAGATCTTTGATGGCACTATTGCCGAGTCCAAACGCGCCATGCCGCGGCGTGTGCGCATCGAAACCGAGGATGATATCGGGCCATTGCGCGCTTTAAACGGAGTGCTTTCCGTGGGGCCAGCGGAAAAGTCTGGCGCATCAACCGGCGCGGCTGGTCCGACCCATTGGGAATTACAAATCGGCGAAAACGCCGATCCGCAGGCGATCTTGCAATTGTGCTTCGCCAAAGGAATTCGATTGCGCGGCTTCAACCAATCCGAACCCACTTTGCATGAAGTCTTCATGCGATTGGTGGGTCCAGAAGCGAGGGAGGCCTCTTTCCGATGAGATTCATTTTTCTAGTCGCCTGGCGCGAATACGTCGAGAGCGCCAAAACCAAGGGATTTTGGATCAGCTTATTTATGTTTCCGCTCATTCTTTTCGTCACTGGAAAAGTTTCAGTCCTGCTGGAGACAAAAGGAACGCGCGTTCGCCATTATGTTCTGATCGATCAATCAGGAAAGTTCGCCTCCGCCGTCGAATCCACCCTGGCCCAGCTCAAACCTCGTTCACAACCAGGCGAACCCGTTGCCAATGCGCCGGTTATTAGGTCTTTTCAACCCGCCCCTCTCCCTTCAGAAATTGATGCCAATGCGGACCTCCCCTCGCTGGCTCGTCAATTAAAGCCGTATCTTCGTCGGGAAAAGAACCTCGCCGCAAATGGACGGGAACTTGAATTATACGCCGCCATGCTAATCCCGCGCGACGTGGAAAATCATATTGTTCGCCCTGGGACCGGGCAGGGGAGCACCAATACCGCAAAGGGTGGGATCGAATACTGGTCGGCCAACTTGGCCGACAGCACACTACGCGATGCCTTTGAGCAGGCAGTCAATAAAGAGCTGCGCCGTCGCGAATACCTGGCGCGTGGATTGGATAGCTCTGTCATCCAGGAGGTCGAGCAAACGCGCGCCGCTTTTGCCAGTCTCAACCCCAACAAGCAAACTGGCCAGGAGGCAGTCAATCGGGCGGACATTATTCGGCAATGGCTGCCTAGTGTCTTTGTTTATCTCCTGTGGGTCGCTATATTCACCATCTCTCAAAAACTGCTCAATAACATCATCGAGGAAAAATCGAATCGCATCATTGAAGTGCTCCTCTCCTCAGTGACACCTGGTGAATTGATGATGGGTAAATTATTTGGCATTGCCGCCAGCGGACTCACTATGGTCGGCGTCTGGATGGCATCCCTGTTTGGCGTCCTGATCTGGAAATCCGGGGGCGCTTCCGAGATTACCGGCCAACTGCTTTTGATTTTGAAATCGTCGAATTTGATCCCCATGTTTTTGGTTTATTTTCTTTTAGGCTACCTGCTTTATGCAACGTTGATGCTCGCGCTCGGCAGCGTCTGTAACACCCTCAAAGAAGCGCAGAGCTATATGGGCATGATCACCATGCTAATGATGGTCCCCCTGATGACCATGACTTTTATTCCAAAGGATCCCAATGGAACCGTGGCTCGGGTCCTTTCGTGGATTCCCATTTATACTCCTTTCACCATGATGAACCGGGTTAACGCGAATCCGCCTTTAATTGATTTAATCGGCACCACTTTCCTGCTCCTTGTCTCCACCGCTGCGGCCTTATGGATGGCTGGCAAAATCTTTCGCATCGGAATATTGCGCACTGGCCAGCCCCCAAAAATCATCGAATTGTTTCGTTGGATAAAAGGCTGATCCTTGAATTTAGCCTTGTTCAGCATTTGAAGTCAGCTATTCATCTTTGGCCCTTACTTTGCGCCTTTTTAGAATTTAGCATTTCGCTTCACAATCCCAAAGGGATTGCAGCAATTAGCCCAGGGTTGCGAGGAACGAGCCACCCTGGGTCAGACGTCCAGAGCTCCGCCAACCCCAGCGGGGTTGCAGCAACTAACTTAAATCAGAAATTCAGCCCCAATCCCCGTCCCGGGGCCGACCCGATTCGCGAACTCCACTAGCTTCTCCCTGGCACAATTTTCAATCTTTTTTTCTTCGCCTCTATTCGCGTTTGTAGGGGGTGTCACTTCCGACTGCAGAACTCTTGGATCTCTACCAGAACACCAACTATTTGGTAATTTCCTTTTCAAAGTTTTTGAAAATTACAATTTTTCGGTTTTTGTATTTAACAACAATTAACTTCCAGGAACTATTCGTCAATTTATCCGGAGGTCTATACGAGGTCGTTTCATTATCAAGTGGCAGCAATAACCTGCTGTCCAGTTGATTTTCGGCGACGAGATTCGTCAGGCTCCCAGGAAAATGGCCTTTATCATCGACGTACTGCTGAAGGTTTACCGACACCAAAAAAGTGCGGTCGATAATTTTTGCAAATTTTTCAGCTTCTCGCGCATGAACAAACCAAAAAAAGCAAACGCAGCCGATCGCAATAAAGACAGCAAGTGTGATTAAATTCACATTTGCTGCTTTATTCGTCTTTTTTAGTGCGCCTGCGGTTATAAATGATTTCACCAAGAAACTTAATTAATTGCCTTCTCCTCAGTTGTTTCCAACCGCCACACCATGCCTGAGCAAGGCACAGTTTCACGCAATGTGGTAAACTAGTTCGAGCTAATACTTTACTGAACCGAGGGCAAATTCAGCTCGCGTATCGGCTGGAAATTGTGGAGCCAGGGTTCGCCTGCTGTACGCCCCTCCGCCAGATATTTGAAATTGCTCTGCTCATTTTTTCTTTGACACCGACCAGCAAAAAAGCTACGGGTTGTGGTAGTTCTTTGAAACGAATACCATTAGTGGTGTTCAAATGCGAAAAGTGCTTATGATGAAAATCATAGGAGAATAGGAAAACGGGTGTGAATCCCGTGTGGTAAAGTCCCGCTGTAACGAGCGACGAACCCCTCAAGTAAGCCACTGTCCAGTGATGGATGGGAAGGTGAGGCAAGTAGAATGAACTCGAAGCCAGAAGACCTGCTTTTCGTACTCATCAAGTCCGGCGTTTTGTGACGCCGGCATCTGTCTTGCCACAGACAGGATGAGGGAAAAAGACGAGCATACCCCGAGTAAATTTCGGCCCGCCTTCACTCCCTCGTGCAAGTGACTGCGGGCTTTTTTGTGCCCACAAATCTCCTGTACGGGTGATTTCCCTCCAAGAAACGCGGCTCGGCAACCGCAAAAATGGAATCACCCAAATATGCTGCACGAACAACTTGACGGCCAGCTCAGGCTGGTGCAACTCGACCCACTTCTCGGACAGGATTTCTTTGTCCGCAAACGCGACGGGCGCGTGGTTCCTTTCGAGGAAACCCGCATCCTTCTAGCCATTGAAGCCGCCTTCAAAGCAGATGCAGGTTTGCATCGCGATCAGGAACTGCCGCATGCCTCCCAGTGCAACGTGCTCCGTGTGGCCAACTCCGTAATCCACGCTGCCATTTCTCGAGCAGTTAAAGGAGAGACGCTGGAGATTGAACGGCTGCAAGATTTAGCGGAAACACAGTTGATGGAGGCGGGACATCACGGAGCAGCCCGCCGTTTCATTTTGTATAGGGAGGAGCGCCGCAAAGCCCGCGCTTTGAGAGGAGACAGAACAGTTGAAGGTGAATTACAGGCCCAGATTCACGTAACAAATCCTGACGGCGTTCGCGAACCCCTCGACCCCCAGCGTATTCGCCGCCGATTAATTGGCGCGTGTCGAGGTGTAGAGAAGACTTGCTCATCGCGAGAGTTGGCTGAGGAATCTTTGAAGAATCTCTACGACGGTGTAAAAACCCACGAGATCGAACAAGCGATGATATTTGCGGCCCGGTCGCGGATTGAGCAGGAGCCTGATTACACTTTTGTGGCCGGGCGTTTGTTGTTAAGCAAACTTTACCGCGAAGTTCTTCCAAAATTTCGCACGCCCACTGAACTGGCAGAACAACATCGGGATCATTTCCCTAATTACATCGCGCGCGGTATCGAAGTATTTCGCCTTTCTCAAGAACTTGGCGAATTTGATCTGGCCCGGCTGGCGAAATCGCTCCGGCTGGACCGTGATGACCTTTTCACTTACGTGGGCGTCCAGACCCTGTACGATCGTTATCTAATTCACCACGATGGCTTGAGGCTGGAAACCACACAGTATTTTTGGATGCGGGTCGCAATGGGTCTTGCGATGAATGAAGGTGAGCAAAAACACGAGCGTGCTATTGAGTTTTATGAAGTGCTCTCAACGTTTCGCTTTATCAGCAGCACTCCAACTCTCTTCAATGCTGGAACATTACATCCGCAACTAAGTTCCTGTTATCTAAGCACGGTGATGGACGATCTGGAGCATATTTTCAAAGTCCTCAGTGATGATGCGAAGTTATCCAAATGGGCGGGCGGGCTCGGAAACGATTGGACAAATATCAGGGCGACAGGCGCCCACATCAAAGGGACTAATGGCACCAGCCAAGGCGTCATTCCTTTTTTGAAGGTCGCCAACGACACCGCTGTTGCTGTGAATCAAGGAGGAAAACGAAAAGGCGCGATGTGCGCGTATCTTGAAAGCTGGCACTTAGACATCGAAGACTTCCTGGAATTGAGAAAGAACACTGGCGACGAACGCCGTCGGACTCATGACATGAATACGGCAAATTGGATTCCCGATCTATTCATGAGGCGGGTCAAAGCTGGTGAACAATGGACACTTTTTAGCCCAAACGAAACCCCAGATTTGCACGATCTCTACGGCAAAGCCTTTGAGCTACGTTACCAGGAATATGAACGTCTTGCCGACGAGGGCAAACTGAAGCTGTTTAAGCGGGTAGAAGCGGTCGCCCTCTGGCGCAAGATGTTGACCATGCTTTTTGAAACGGGCCATCCATGGATCACTTTCAAAGACCCTTCAAACATTCGTTCCTCACAAGCCCATGTTGGAGTAGTCCATAGCTCCAATCTTTGCACGGAAATCCTCCTGAACACCTCAGCGGATGAAACTGCGGTTTGCAATCTTGGTTCTGTGAATCTGGCCGCGCACATGTCAACCAATGGAGTTGATCGTGATGTGCTGGCTCTCACCATTCGGACCGCCATGCGGATGTTAGACAATGTCATCGACATTAATTTCTATCCCACACCTGAGGCCCGGAATGCGAATCTCAGACATCGACCTGTGGGTCTTGGGCTCATGGGTTTTCAGGACGCGCTTTATCGGCTCCGTCTTCCTTATGCGAGCAAAGAGGCAGTCGCGTTTGCGGATGAAAGTATGGAGATAATCGCATATCACACGCTGCTCGCATCGGTAGAACTCGCCAAAGAGAGAGGTCCTTACGCTTCATTTGAAGGTTCAAAGTGGAGCGCCGGTTTACTGCCAATAGATACTATCGAATTGTTGGCGCAAGAACGGGGTGGGTTCCTAAGCATGGATCGGGCGGCACGCCTGGATTGGTCGGAGGTGCGGAATGCGATCCGCGCTCACGGACTGCGCAATTCAAATACAATGGCCATCGCGCCCACGGCGACGATTTCAAACATTGTTGGAGTCAGCCAATCCATTGAGCCGACCTACAAGCATCTTTTCGCCAAGGCCAACTTGAGCGGCGACTTCACCACCGCGAACACATTCCTTGTGGCGGACTTGAAGCAGCGTGGCTTATGGGACGCCGAGATGGTGGATGACCTCAAGTACTACGATGGCTCAATTCAGGATATCGAGCGTATCCCTGCTGATTTAAAAGCGCTTTATCAAACCGCGTTCGAAATCGAACCACAATGGCTTATCGAATGCGCTAGCCGACGGCAAAAGTGGTTGGATATGGGGCAATCGCTCAATCTTTATTTGGCGCAACCGAACGGGAAACAACTGAGCGAAATGTATCTGCTCGCTTGGGAGAAGGGATTGAAAACCACTTACTATCTTCGGTCTCTGGCAGCAACGCAAATTGAGAAATCCACGAGCGATGTGAATCGGCGCGGTTTGCAGCCGCGCTGGATGAGAAACAAAAGCGCGTCAGCAAATATCAAGGTGCAGCGGGAAAACGGCGTGAATAGTGAACCCTCTGCCAATGAGGTTAAACTTTGCTCGCTGAATGATCCTACATGCGAGGCGTGCCAATGATTTAAGCAATTTGGTTGAGCTCGCAGGAAGGCCGTGAAAACCGGCCACAGTCGCGCTGCGGTAACGAGAAACGACTTTCTACTCCAGCAACGTCCTGTTTGACGCAACGGAAGTGATGCCAATCGGGAATCTCCGGTCAAGGCTAAGAAAGGAGGCGCGAGCGAGCTCGCATAAACTCGGAGTCCGATTATCGCTCTCAACAATTAACCAAGCAATCCCATCGCTGTAATGGGAATGAAAATGAACGATAAAATACGAACACATAATCTGGGCTTTCCCCGCATTGGGGCCAAGCGTGAACTCAAACGTGCTCTTGAATCCTTCTGGTCAAAGAAAATTGACGAAAGGCAATTGCATGAAACGGCCAAAGCAATTCGTTTGGAGAACTGGCGCATACAAAAAGCGGCGGGCATTGATTTTATTCCGTCCAATGATTTCAGTCTTTACGACCAAGTGCTGGATACCTGTGCTTTAATTGGCGCAATTCCGCAACGATTCCAGTGGAAAGGCGATGCGGTGGACCTAGCAATCTATTTTGCAATGGCTCGCGGGGTCAGTGGAGATGCAAGCTGCCATGATTGCAACAACGCCAAATCGGCTACTGCACTCGAAATGACCAAGTGGTTTGATACCAATTATCATTACCTAGTCCCTGAATTACATGAAGAGCAGACCTTCCGCCTATCTTCCACAAAGCCATTTGATGAATTTGCCGAGGCGCTCGCTGTTGGAATTCGTACGGTTCCAGTTTTGATAGGGCCAATCACGTTTCTAATGATGGGCAAAGTGCGCGGACAACAGGTGAAACCGATGGACCCCCTTTCGTTACTTCCAAACTTATTACCCGTCTATTTTGAAGGTCTGCAACGTCTCCAAGCACAGGGGGCAGAATGGGTGCAAATTGATGAGCCAGTCCTTTGCCTAGACTTGTCCCGTTCGCAGAAAGCTACGTTTACTCAGACGTATGCAAAGATCCGCAATGCAGTGCCGTCATTGAAGGTGATGCTCACAACCTATTTTGGCGATTTGGGGGATAATCTTGAAACTGCCTGTCATTTGCCCGTTGATGCGCTTCACTACGACGCAGTTCGCGCACCCCATGAACTGGATCAGCTTCTGGGTGTTATCCCACCGACGATGCAACTATCACTTGGAATAGTGGACGGACGAAATATTTGGAAAAATAATTTGGAGCGTTCGTTGGGAATTCTTCATCGCGCTCTTAAGCGAATCGGCCCGGATCGACTAATCATTTCACCTTCATGTTCTCTGATCCACACGCCTCTAAGCCTGAAACACGAAACAGGATTGGATGCCCAGTTGAAAAGCTGGATGGCATTTGCAGAGGAGAAACTGTCGGAAATCGAGTTGCTCGCCCGCGTGGTTCATCAGAAGGAGGAAAGCGCCACGCTGGAAGAAAACCATAGAGCTATAGCGAGTCGGCAAAATAGCGCACGCATTCACAATTCCGCTGTGATGGAACGTAGCAGAGGGGTTGGCACTCGCGATTTGCGACGTCAAAGCCCATTTTCTATAAGGCGAATCCAACAACAACAGCGGCTTCAACTTCCACCTTTTCCAACCACAACCATTGGCTCGTTTCCTCAGACTGAGGATGTTCGGTCGGCTCGCTCCAGGTGGAAGAGAGGCGAACTCTCTACAGCCGATTACGAACGGTTTCTTGAACTCAAAACTGCTGATTGTGTCCGATGGCAAGACGAACTCGGCCTTGATGTACTCGTTCATGGCGAATTTGAGCGAAATGACATGGTCGAATATTTCGGCGAACAACTGACTGGTTTCGCTTTTACAGGAAATGGCTGGGTTCAGAGTTACGGTTCGCGGTGTGTAAAACCACCGATCATTTTTGGAGACGTTTCCCGATCCAAACCAATGACTGTTCGTTGGTCAAAATATGCTCAGTCCCTTACGCCTAAGTTTATGAAAGGAATGCTGACCGGACCTATCACTATCCTGCAATGGAGTTTCGTGCGCGACGATCAGCCCCGGAGTGAGACGGCAAAGCAAATCGCATTGGCACTGCGCGACGAAGTCCAGGATCTGGAAGGCTGTGGCTTGGCAATTATCCAAATTGATGAACCTGCCTTGCGTGAGGGACTGCCCCTGCGCAGATCGGACTGGCCGCAATATCTGCGTTGGGCAGTGGATGCATTTCGCCTTGCGGCATCAGGAGTGCGGGATGAAACACAGATTCACACTCACATGTGTTACTGCGAATTTGATGATATTCTGGAAAGCATTGCGGAGTTGGACGCCGATGTGATTTCCATCGAAACTTCCCGTTCCAACATGGAACTGCTCGGAGCATTCGCCAAGTTCCATTACCCAAATGATATCGGGCCGGGGATCTGGGACATTCATTCGCCCCGTATTCCTTCCGCGGAAGAAATGCTTGGTTTGATTCAAGCAGCAACCAAAGTGATACCCAAAGAGCGCCTCTGGATCAACCCTGATTGCGGCTTGAAGACGCGCAAGTGGGAGGAAGTGAAACCGGCTTTAGAGAACCTTGTGTCGGCGGCGCGCACCGCAAGATCCAAACTCTGAAAATGTCAGAATCGGCCATGCCATGGAATTCAAATCCACCCATGAAGGCTTGCGCGTCACTGGTCTGCGCTCAAGGGGTGGCGATCTGTGGCATGGCTTACCTCCCTCATCCAACAAAGAAAGCCAACCTAAACCATTAACATAAACAAAGTATGTCTTGTTGCAATACCACCTCCGAACGCCCGAAAAATCACGATCTTGCCAAACGAATCAACGCTGAGGACAAACGGCTTCTTAACTGCCGAGCCGTGGACGTCAATCAGATTATGCCCCTCAAATACAAATGGGCTTGGGAACATTATCTCAACGGCTGTGCGAATCACTGGATGCCCACTGAAGTGCCAATGCAACGCGATATCGAGTTATGGAAATCCAACAAGCTTACCGCGGATGAACGTCAGGTCATCATGCGCAACCTTGGTTTTTTCAGCACCGCCGAAAGCCTGGTCGGCAATAACCTTGTGCTCGCCATCTTCAAGCACATCACCAATCCAGAAGCACGGCAATATTTGCTCCGGCAGGCGTTTGAAGAGGCGATTCATACCCACACATTCCACTACATCTGCGAATCCCTTGCGCTCGACGAGCGCGAGATCTTCAACATGTATCATGAAGTCAATTCCATCCGGGACAAGGATGCCTTCGAGATGAAGCTCACCAGCGACATTGTCCAGTCGGACTTCAGCACCGAAACGGTCGCTGGAATTCAATCTTTTGTTAAAAATCTTGTCGGCTTCTATGTCATCATGGAAGGCATCTTTTTTTACAGTGGATTCGTGATGATGCTTTCTTTTCACCGCCAAAATCGAATGACCGGAGTAGGTGAACAATTCCAATATATCCTGCGTGACGAGACGATTCACCTGAATTTTGGAATTGATCTTATCAATGGCATCAAAGCGGAGAACCCAGAGATTTGGACTCCGCGGTTCCAAACCGAACTTCAAACACTCATCGAGGAGGCGGTTGAATTGGAAATTGCTTACGCGGAGGATTGTCTTCCACGAGGCATCCTTGGACTCAACGCTGGAATGTTTCGGGAATACGTTCAACACGTCGCGGACCGCCGGTTTGAACGCATTGGCTTGCCGGTGAAGTTTTGCTCAAAAAATCCCTTTCCGTGGATGAGTGAGACGATTGATTTAGGCAAAGAGAAAAACTTTTTTGAAACACGAGTCACCGAATATCAAACGGGTGGCTCGCTTGTATGGTGAAACGGCCGCATTGCTATCTAATGAAACCTTGTGTCCCCGGGTGTGGGAGCAATTGAATCGAATTGACCGTGCAACGCCGTCTTAATTTAGAGTGTTGCTAAGTGGTATTTGTGGCGGCGGGCTTTCCCAGTTTTAATTTGCATGAGCATTCTCTGTGACAAAGAAATTTGCCGGCTTGCCAAAAAGCTGAACATGATCAAACCGTTTGTTGAACGGCAAGTGCGCAAACTCGATAATGGCCAAAAGGCCATCAGCTATGGCTTGTCCAGCTATGGTTATGATTTGCGGGTAGCCGATGAATTTAAAGTTTTCACTAATGTCTTCAACACAGTCGTCGATCCCAAAAACTTTGATGCAAAATCATTCGTGGATATAAAGGGAGCTGTCTGCATTGTGCCACCAAATTCATTCGCGCTTGCCAGAAGCGTCGAATATTTCCGGATTCCACGAGACATTCTCACCGTTTGCATTGGAAAGAGCACTTACGCTCGTTGTGGCGTCATCGTCAATGTGACGCCGTTCGAACCGGAATGGGAAGGTCACGTCACATTGGAGATTTCAAACACCACTCCCTTACCCGCGAAAATATATGCAAACGAAGGTCTGGCGCAGGTTCTTTTCTTTCGCGCCTACGAAGTTTGTCAAATTTCGTATGCCGATAGAGCGGGAAAGTACCAAGCTCAACGGGGAATTACTCTCCCATTGCATTAAGGAATATCAAGGGAACGCGAACAAATGCCCGTGCGTCACTGCATAGCCTCGGCAATACTTGAAGTGCAAACCAATGACAGAGGACGCCCATGCTGAGCATTAAAACCAAGGTGAAGAGGATTCGCTAACTCTATTTTCGCATTTCGCCTTTAGAATTTATAATTTTGCATTCAGCAAGAATTCTATTTTGCGCCTTCGCCTCCTCCTTTTTAGCCCTTAGCCATTCTTCTAACAATCCCGAAGGGATTGCAGCCATTAGCCCCGGGTTGCGAGGAACGAGCCACCCGGGGTCAGAGACGTCCGAAGATCCGTCAACCCCAGCGGGGTTGCAGCAACTAACTCAAATCAGAAACTCAGTCCCAGACGTCGGCTGCCTTGGATGGGCAAAACAAACGATTCACCGCAAAATTTATTTTAATTCATCGCTGTGGAATCCGGCCCGCTTCTGTTTTTTCTTTCTGTCATTACGATCAAGTGTTGTAGGCTTTCCTAATTGCAAGGATAAGGTTTTAAGGCTTCAATTGGCGCTCGGAATGAAAGCCAAATAAATCGGCACAAGAACAAAAATGAACTTCTAAGTCGAAGGAATTCCCAATTAAACCGTTTCTCAATCCATTTAAAGCTCGCGTGCTCATCTTGGCCGCCTTTTTTATTTTGGGGACACAATGGTTTAGGTCTAACTCCCACTTTGGAAAGAACGACGGTGACATCGTCGTGATGCTGCTTGTCGGGCCTGTTTCCTTTATTTCAATGTTCTTCATTTGCAAACAAAACTATCGTTCAGTTTCAAATCGCGATTTTCGCTTGCCCTCAATGGATTCGCCACTAATTCGCGGCCGATTGCCACTTCGAGGTGAATTTGATGGAGCGCTTCTGACGATAGGGACTAGTATGGGTGCATTGCTTGGAGTGGCGTGTGTTAGGCACTCACTTTCATTTGAGGGGCTGGCAGGTGTGTTATGGGGTACAGGAAATATTCTTGGGATTCGATTATTTATAAGTAGGGAAAAAAAACGAAAGAAATTGAAAACCAATGAGCAAACGGCGTAGTAACGAAGAGCGACTCCGTTCCGGCACTTAAATTGTGTGCTGAATCAGACGGAAATTGGAAGGGACTCTTTGCTGGACCTACATGCATTTAAAGTTTTTGGATCTATGGGTTGTCAAATTAATTGAACTGCATGTGATTGCGGGATTTGGCATCCTAATTGTAATTGAATCGCACGATAAACTTAAGGAAATTCTTTCCAATAAATTAACAAAACTCACCGGTCGATAGGGGCCATGTGGTTCATAGATTCAATGGATTTTACGGGAAGGCGAAAGAAAAATGACCAAGAACGAGTTTGCATTATTAAATCGCATTCGCATCTTTCTATGGATTTTTATCGTTGGGTTGGCAATCAGCGGAACGACAGCGATACCACTGGAAACGGAGTTGAAGGTTTTGACTCGATGGATCAGTGGCGAATCTGGACTGGCGCAATGGCTTTTAAAAGTCCAGAACGCGCTGATTGACACGAACGCTAAGTATCCCTTCATTGCTTACGGCACCGACTGGCTGGCATTTGCTCATTTTGTCATCGCCATTCTTTTCATCGGCCCTTTGCGCGATCCGGTAAAAAACATTTGGGTGATTGACTTTGGGATGATTGCGTGTGTGCTGGTCGTGCCTTTCGCGCTGGTAATGGGAGGCATTCGCGAAATCCCATTTGGCTGGCGATTGATTGATTGCTCGTTCGGTATTTTCGGAATAATCCCGCTTTGGTTGTGTCGAAAATGCATTTTGGAACTGACGCGAGGCCGAGGTCAGGCTTGAGTGCTTACGCGTATAATTTAATCTCAAACAGAATTCCAGGCGCTGAATTTGTTTTCGTAAGTGGGAAATTAATGCCAATCATTCGAGGCATAGCTGAGTTAAGAGCGAAGTTTGCCTCCTCGTACTCGCGCAAAGTCGCCGAGGCGCTGAGAAAAAAAGGAAAATCTGCCTCGCGCAATTCCTATCGAGCATTTCTCCTTCGCGTAAATTCGTGTGCCTTCGCAGTTCCACCGAAGCGCGATGGGCGGGTTCGCAGCGCTTGATAAGACGACTGATTCCTCATTTCCAAATTTCCCACCCACGCACATCCATTCGGGTTATCGCCCTTTGGGCCTGTGGACTAACAAATTTCAGATATGGGCGCACAACCCAACGCAGGTAGCGACGCCAAAACCACGAACATCGGGGATACCCCTCCAACGTATTGGCCAGGGTCATCGTCAACAAATCTTGAATCTGAATTTTCGTTAGCGGAAGCCATTCGTCCGTCAAGCGATGCTGAACTTTCAAGTCTCTTTCCCGACCCACGTTCTGGAATAAACTCTCCCGACGCATCATGCAGAATAGCCACGCTAATGACTCCGCCTCCTCTCCAATCAACTCCTGCACTTCTTTCCGCATGGTGAGCGGAACGGCCTTCAGTTCATAGTGTTCAGTGCCATAAACCGAATGGAATAAACCGGCGTCACAAAGCGCAGGCCGCGCCTCCCACGCGACCAACAACCGCCGAGTGCCAAGCAAGTGGTCGAATAAACCAACCTCAGAATGTGGCATTTGTTCGGCGTTCGCTTTCCGCAGAAATCGAAGCCGATTTTCTAATTGATCATCCGTACTACCACATGGTTTCCGGCCCATCTCTCTCATGATTTCCTCTCGGGTCGTCTCAGGACTGAAACCCAAATCTCTCAGAACACGCCCGGCCACCCCGTCACCTTCCAGGACCAAGCCAAGCAAAATATGTTCCGGTCCGACGCGAGCGTTCTGGCAGACCCTGGCTTCCCTGGCGGCAAGGTAGAGAGATTTCTTGACCCGAGGAGTCAATGGAAGAGGGCCCGTGATTTTGCTAGGCGGAAAAACGCTCACCCAATTCTTGATTTCCCGTCTTACACCCTCACGATCCACCCCTATTCTTTTAAAAACATTCCGAATAACGCCCTCATCCAGGGCCAGCAGGCCAAGCAAGACGTGTTCAGTGCCGACAAAACCGTGATTGAGGCGGGGCGCTTCCTGCCGGGCCAAGTCTAATGTCCGGAGCGCGCCAAGGGTAAATCTGCTCAAAGGAGGCATTGGAACAAAACTTCCGGCCATAATGCCCTTGATCGTCGTCAGCCACAGCCGTTTTTTTCCACCCACTTTTGCGAATTCGTGTTTGAGTAAACTGGCTTGGCCTATGCCTTGCACTGCTCCCCAAAATGCTTGCTTCTCACTTTCTCCCGACTCCACCCGGCGCGCCCAATCTTCACGCAAATGACTTTCCAACTCGTCCACGATCTCTGGATTCTTAACTCCGGCGGCCAGCATCTGCTCACGCCATTCTAAGATGGACTCTTCGAGATTAAACATATTTTCCTTTCCATAAACCGCCTAGGACGGAAGAAATCATGGTCCATTGTTCGCGCTTATCCTGGAGGGCTTGATGACCTTCCTTTTTGATTGAATAGTATTTGCGCTTGCGTCCGTTTTCCATCTCCACCCAGCGAGACTTGATCCACCCGTTGTTCTCCATCCGGTGCAACACCGGGTACAGCATGCCATCCGTCCATTTAATTTTATCCCCGGAGAGATTTTTGACTTCCTGAATTAGTTGGTAACCGTAGCTTTCACTGTTGGCGAGCAGGGATAAAATCAACGGTTCAGTTGAGGCCGCCACCAGTTCTTTCTCAATCATATCACCCATATACATTGTGACGCTATGTATGTAAAGCGTTTAATCAAAAGGATGCGCAGGACCGCACAATTCCTAACGCGCATTTCTCCTTACCCGTAAACTCCGCACCCTTCGCAGTTACTTCAGACGCAAAAAATTCGGCTATCCCAACGGCGTTGAAGCAATTTTTTCTTTCGAAAATTTGTAACGTTATGCGCAAAAAAAGGCCTGTTTGCGCATCTTTTGCGCATCTTTGTTTGACCTGAAAATTCGTAAGTAACTTAAATCCAATGACTTGCAGAAAAATTGCACTTTTTGCGTTTAAGGAAAAGATATATACCCCGGGGGGGTAAGGCTGAGGGCCAACGGGGTAAGGCTGAGGGCCAACGGGGTAAGGCTGAGGGCCAACGGGGTAAGGCTGAGGGCCAACGGGGTAAGGCTGAGGGCCAACGGGGTAAGGCTGAGGGCCAACGGGGTAAGGCTGAGCGCTAAATTCTAAGGGCTGAATTTTAAAGATGGAAGGAGAAATGCTAAAGGACCAATGCGCATTTCGAGCAATCGAACCTAGAACCCGCAATTGATAATCTTTAATTGCGGGTTCTAAGTTGAAAAAGGCAAACAGAATGTTGAATTGAGAATTTAACATTTGTCGCTGTGTTGTTTTGTGGGTTCTGAATTGAGTGGTTTTTAGTGGGTGTCAGTCTCTAGTAAGGTGCCAGCATCGACTTCCAGGCACTGAATTACCGATTCGAGGCGGTCTTGAATGGATTTTTCGGTGTCCAAAGCGAGATTGCGCAGTTTGGGCAAAAGCTTTCGGGCGGAGCGCTCTTGATGTATTTCCAATTTGGACCATCCGATCTTAACGTTCTCTTCCGCCACCTTGAGCTTCCGGAGCTCGCAATCTTCGGTCAATTTTAATTTGCGCTCCTGCAACTCAATGAGGCGATCGCGGGACCTCTCGCCAGATAATGTCTCGAGCACCTTGATTAATAGCTCACGGTTGCTGGAATCGACGGCGGCTTGATAGATGCGCTCTCGCACCGCGCCCAAGGTGGCTTCGCGAACGCTTGGGATTGCTTCCCGCCTGGCGAAGCCCTGGGCTATTTCAGTGGAGGCCGTGGCCTCGCGCAATAGTTTTTCCTGCCGGAGCATTTTCAAGAAGCGGCTTAAACCCGAGACTGAGCAATGGATCGGTTCGGGCCATTGACTAAGTGATTGAGCCAATTGTTCCAATGGAATGGTTTGAGACGAGACCAATAATTGGTCCCGTTGGTCTTCGGTTAGGTTTGCGAAGGGACTGTCTTTTCTTATTTTCATAGTTTTTGTTGTTTTGGTGATTTGGTTTCGGGACCCGGCCCTAAAAGCCGGAATCGCTCTAATAAAAATTTGCGATTATACCCAACCCATTGCGCGTTCAATCTCATCTATCAGTTCCTGGGTTAAGCCGCGTTTGGGTGGGGCAGGTGTAGTCTGACGGATAAATTCGTTTAGTTCGAGTTTTTGAATTTCGACTGCGAGCTGTTGTTTTTGCAGTTTCAGTTTGCGAATTTCCGATTCGTCGGGCGCAGCCAGGACTTTGAGCAAGGTTTCGACCAAAGCTCTTATCTCGGTTGCGCGAGCAGATTGGTTATGAATGGCTCGAAAAAGGCGCGCGCGTAAATTATCGGCAATAGCGCTTGGCAGGGTGATGTCCTTGCGCGGCTGCTGCTCCTGGGTTGGGGCGCTGGTCGAAGCTGAAGTGCTTGAATCGCAGGGAGCAGCAGTGGTGAGTGATTGGGTGGGTTCGGTGTTGTCGATGGGGGTGAGATTCTCGGGGGAGTCCATAATGAGATAAAGTGGATTGTTAAGACATATTTTGGTTGAGGCTTTGATAAATCTTATTTTGTCGTTTGCGTGGCATTATTGCGCCTTTCTTAAGGGGAACAATATGAGTAATGGGGGATTTTTTCAACAGAAATATGGATAAAAAAGACAATAGGTCAGAAAGGGACAATTTCAATCGCGAAGGGATGCGAAGGGATGCGAAAGGACTCCAAAAAGGTTGGACTAAAGTGGCCTTCGAAGGCTTGAGACGCTGACATTAATTTCGTTTTTTCCCCTCCGTTCGCGGTTGTTCTAAAAGGAACCAAATATTTTATTGCAATATCCCGAAAGCATGCTTTGAATCGGTTAAACGCATTAATTGGCTTATCATGGAAGCGCATCGTTTTGAGGGCGAGCCGAACGGCGCAAAGGCAATTCACATTGCCGGAACGTCGTACCCACAAGCGATCCTCACGAGCGCGAGCTCACCCTTCAAAGCTGCGCCCGTGGAGCTCTCGCGATATCAGGTAAAACATCTGGCCGCTCTCACAAATACAAGCAAAAGAAGCTTGGAAAGGCGCTATGCCTCTGAATTTGATTGTCCGCCCAAAAGATGGCTGGACCGGCAGCGAATCATAAAATCCTTAAACCTGCTCATGGATGGCAACTCGATTAAAACGGTCGCTTCGGATTTACGCTACTGCAACCAGGCCCATTTTACGCGCCGATTTCTCAAAGTTGCAGGCATAACGCCTGGCGCATTTTTAAAATTGGGCGCTAACCAACGTGTCGCATTTGTGCAAAACTTTGTCGCGTTTGTGCAAAGGAATTGTGATGACTCAACCAAAACTTAGGTTTATGAATTGTGCAGATTTAACAAACGCAATAATGACCTGGGAGATCACGCATCATGAATTCAAAAACCTGTTTTAAGACATTTTTGTTCTCTGCTATGTTGTTTGGGGCCGGAGGATCCGCATTGCCTGCCGCAACACCCGCGCAGCCGCAGCGCTATAGTTCTTCCGCCCAATTCCAAATGGATGCCAAACGCGGCAAGGCTCTGAGCACAAACGACATTCCTCGCTACAAGCCGGCCGCTATTACTTCAGAATTGGTGGAAACCGGGCTGAACCATCGCAAATGGAAGACCTTTCGGACGGGCAAGCAAGACACGCCCAAAAACCAGCAGGGAAATGGCGGCCCTGGCCGCCCTGGCTCCTCCTTGGTCGAAATCTGCACTGGCATGAATTACTGGGACGGACAAGCGTATGTGCCCAGCGTGCCCGAATTTGATATCGCGATTGACGGGTTTTCCGCCGAAAAATTGCAATACAAAGTGCATTTAAGCGCCAACATTCATGAACAAGGCGCGGTCCGCGTTCTGACTAGGGACGGCCAAACCTTGCGCTCCACTCCCGTTGCGATTGAGCTTTACGACGCCAAAACTGGCCGCTCGCAAATTATTGGGCAAATCCGGGATTCAGATGGCGCTCTCATCGAGAAAAACCAGGTGCTCTATGCCGATGCTTTCGACGGCGTTTCCGCCGACGTGTTAATAACCATCAATAAAGGCACTTTTGAGCAGGACATTCTTGTAACAGAGCGTATCGATCCGCAGTCCTATGGATTTTCGCCTGACCATTGCCGCCTTCGGGTTATTACTTAATTTTACCAATTCCCAGAACCAGACCGCACGCGTAGGCCCATTCGGGTGGAAGAGGATGATAATCGCAGGCGCGCACTGCTAACTCCGGATCTAGTGGACGAGGTGCTTGGATTCGGCGAATTTGTTCTCGCGACCGGCAATGCGAGAGCCAACGACGCTAATAGCAACGATGGTTCCGCCAGTGCGCCGGTCGCAAAGGAATTCCGCACCATAGCGGGCAGAAATTTCCTCTTCGAAGCAGTAGAATACAACTCGATTGATTCAGAAATCAAGTCATTGCCTGCTCACAGACAAAGGGCCGAGGCCACCTCGAAAAGTTTCGGGCCTAGCTCAAATCTGGCTGCGATTCCAGTTGCCTTGGCTGCAGCAAACCATTCTACCTCAGCAGTTTCTAGAAAGTTTAGTAAGGCGGACATCAAATCCCGCCGCGGCTTTGTTATAGATTATTTAGCCACAATTGGCACCACTGTAAATACTGCCACCGTCTTTCAGGGTGATCATACGTATTTTGTGAGCGGAGCGGCCATTTATAATGGGACGGTTACAATTGAAGGCGGGGCAGTTTTTAAATACCCTACCACGAACACAACAGCATATCTAAAATGCACCAGCACATTAACTTTCAAATCCTCACAGTATTTGCCGGCGGTCTTCACGGCAGCGGATGATGATAGCGTGGGGGACGGAATTTCTACTGGTAATTGGTCGGCATATACTGGCAATCCCAGCGGTAAAGTGTATGGGACTCCTGAGCTATGGACAAGCTACGGTAGCAGCATAACATTGAACAATTTAAGATTTTGTTACGCGAACGAAGGGTTGCGCATCGAAAAAGGCAGCTCGACCAGCGCCACGTTATCTCATGCCCAGTTTGTAAATTGTGTGAAAGGAATCGTGCTGACTGGAAGCGGGAGTGGCAGCGGCAGCGGGGCGATCCTAACCGGTCGAAACCTACTGATGGCAAGCGTGCAATATCCATTGACCGTTAATACCCCAACCGCAGGAAATTCCATCACCCAATGCACAGTGGACACAGCCACAAGGCTGTTGACATCCACAACAACCGCCGCAGGTTTCAGTTTTGTGAACGCAATCCTGGCATCTGTGCCATCACTTAGCAGCGGCACAGCCAGTCTTATCGGGAACAATAACGGATTTTATCCTTCCACGAATCCGCAATTCGGTTCCGCGAAATCAACCAGTGATACAAATCCGTTCGCAACTAAAGGTTTGGGTAGCCATTACTTGGCTTCCGGGCACTCGTTCCACCAGGCCGGGACCAATGCAATAAATTCAACACTTTTAAATGATATGAAAAAGAGGACCACGCAGGCCCCGCCTCAGTTGCTTGAGTATCCTTTGGCGATTTATGAAGACGCGCTCTGGACTCCGTTGGTAGCGAAGTATATTTCCGGTGCGCCCGATCTTGGTTATTACTACGATCCGATCGACTATTTGGTGAGCGATGTTTTCATTTGGAACTCCAAGTTGACCATTACAGCGGGAGCAACAGTAGCTTTTTTTCCAGATGTTGTTGATGATGGCTCAGACACTGGATATCCATGCCAATGCGGATTTGAAATATTGGATGGCTCTTCTCTCAAAAGTATTGGCACACCATTGAGCCGCAACAATATTGTCCATTGCAACGTCTCGCAAGAAAACTGGAGTCAATGGGAGCTTCAATGTAATATTTTGTTCTCGATGACCGGGGTTGACGCTCCGCCCGCTGCGGATTTAAGGTTCACTGACTTTAGCCTCATTGCCAGCTCTATTGGCTATCATACAATGATAAATTCGGATGAATTGGGTATCTATTGGTCAGATGGAGAAATCGACAGCATGGAGTTTAAGGATTGCGCTTTTCGCGGCGGAATATTTTGTGTGAATCAGTATGACGGGCCTACCACGGCAGCGCCTCAGGAACAATCTGTTCGAACGATGCTATACCCATATTTACAGCGATTTAGCGGCGAATCTTGAGGCTTACAATAATTTATTCCGCTTTGGCTTGCTGGAACTTTACCCGGGCAATGCCACGAGCGATATGTGGGTGCTCAAAGATAATTTATTGGATTACTGCGATGTTACCCAGGGCGCCAACGTTACGGGAGACTACAATGGCTATTGGATAAATCCAAATAATTCTACCCGGATGACCCCGACCGGTACTCACGACGTCGTGCTAACTTCCGCGCCTCCTTACCAATCCAGCACGCTTGGGAATTATTACATTTCTGTTGGAACGCCACTTAACGCGCTATTCAATGCCGGAAGCCGTACAGCGGCACAGGCGGGATTGTATCACTACACAACTCGAACCTCCCAGGTTAAGGAAGGCGCTGAGACAGAGTCATCGCAGGTTAACATTGGTTTACATTAGAGCCAGTCCCAAGAGAGGCTGTTTTTAAATATAAATTTAGGTTTAGTAACTGGATGCGGTAAATAATTTAGTTTTATGGTTCTGATTCGCCAGGAAACTCGAAAAATGCCTGATTTTTGAGACACTGCTCCTATCTTATTCAGTTTTTAAACAATTGCGCGCGCCCTTAAGCCGCTTGGCTCAAGGGCGGCTTCAATTTCTGTTTCTGGGGCATTTTCAGCTTGGCCAATTTCCATAAATTGTGGCTCAGCGCTCCCCACAACACAGCCACTTCCCGATTTTTAAACCCCTTGGCTCGTAGCGCCGTCCCCAAAAAATTGGCCTTCAATAGCCCGATGCGCCCTTCGCTCTGCGCGCGCCGGCGCTGCATTCGCGCAAATTTTTTGTCTTTCATTCGTTCTCGCAATGCATTGGGTGCCTTCGGACAAGTCGCGTCAAATACACCCGCTTCCTTTAGTGTTTGGCTGTTGGCTTTGCTGCCAAAGCCTCGATCAGCAACCACCGCTTTGATCGTCCCCTTAACCCCTTCTTCAACCCGCAGCAAGCTGGCACATACCAATTGGCTGTCCGCAGGAGCTTGCTCTTCTATCAAGTGGCAATCGAAAATCAAACCGTGCTTGTTTTCTCCCACTACCAAGGTATTGCCAAATTCCACCTCCGCCCCGGCCTTCTGGCGCACAATCACCCGCGCTTGCTTTTCAAACAGGCTTAAGATTTTATCTTTGTTGTCCATCTGACGGCCTCCAATAATCCGCTCATGGGCCTGCTTAATGGCTTGGGGCAATTGATCTGCTATGTTTTCAATTCGCTTGAGGATCTGCTGCGCTTGGCCCTCAGTCAAATCGGTTTGGCTCCATTTGTCCTCCAGCAATTTAGCGTGGCGCTGGGCGTGTTGTTGAACTATCCGGGCCAGCTTTTTCATTTGGCGCAACGTGGTTTTGCGTTTCTTTTTGCTGTCGGGGCGGCGCTTTTGATTGCTCATTTGAATGCTTAGGCGGTTGATCCGGCGCAAAAATTCGGAGGGCTCTTCCATGCGGCAACACAGCTTGCGTTTGCGGATCACCTTGACCGATTTCATTAGCGAAGTGACCGCATCGCGCAAGAGCACCCAGTCCACCGGAAAATGAATCGGAGCGGCCAAGCAGGTTGTATCCAGGTAATATTCATCCAATTTCACGGCGGCTTTGAGTTCGGGCTCTTTTTGCTCCTGGCCAGCCGACTGCAAAAGCTGGTGGAGGATTTGTTGCATTTGTGGAGCGGGCAATAGATGGGCAAAGCGCTGGAGCTGGCTCTTGGTGGGCACGATAATCACATCCAGGGCATCGATCTGGCAGAACCATTGGCAAAGGGCCGATCCAGCCAACTCACAGCTAAACTTGCGAAAGCTCATTTGCAGGAGAGTGCGCAGGATGTTGCAACGCAATCCTTGCAGAGCCATTGTTTGAAAACGTTCCAGTTGCTTGGCACAAGGCTTGGCCTGACCGTGCCAGCGAGCAATGGCCTTTTCCAAAAAGAAGCGTTCCAAGCCGGTGGAATGCAATAGTTGGTCGATCTGAACCAAGCGGTGGCTGAGGTTGATGTAATCGACATTGCCTTGGACGGGAGTTAAGCGTGGCCGCAGCGACGCAGGAAAAGAGATAATGGAGGTCACGGACGGCTAGCCTAAGAGCTAGCTTATAAAAAACAAGCAAATTCTGCCTTTTATTCTTAGAATTTATTCAATTATGCAAACGACCTATCCCATCCGCGTGCAGGTGATCCGCTCGCGCGGCCAAAACCAACGCCTCTATGTAAGCCTGCCTATGGCTTTGGCCGCCGCCATCGGCATCGAGCCGGGTGAAGAAGTGCAGTGGGAGTTACTCAATCGCAAAGAACTTCATTTAGTGCGACTCAATCCTGCCCCAGCTCAAGCCAAGGCAAAAGCTGCCCAAACATAGACTTGCCTAAACCATATCCATTTAGCCTTATAACCATCCAATTTTGACCAAATCCAGAAAAATCACGCTCTATAAAAACTCAAATTCTCCCAAAACTTAAGCAAATCCTCACCGCTTCTCCTTTGGGACTGGCTCTACATTATGTAGCACTTTCGAGTGGGGTACCTTTTGACACCGATTCGGATGGCCTTCCCGATTTTTACGAAAATGAAAATGGTGACGGGCTGGAAAACGACACCTATCACTGGCAGCACGCTGATACCGATTCAAACGGCACAAATGATGGCAACGAAGACCAAGATGGCGATGGGGTAACAAATGCGAATGAATATGCACTAGGGACGGATCCCACAGAAGCGCACGAAGATTACGATCACGATGGCTTATTCAATGATCAGGAGGTGGAGTACGGCAGAAACCCACTTGTTTCCGATAACTTTATGAACTTCATCAATGTGCCCACGGGGACCTTGTCAGGCGCTCAGGAATTACAAATTCAGTTTGCATCGGGCTATCTACCCCATTCGCTATCCTTGAGAGATGAAGCTGGGCATTACATAGATGGCGTAACCATCGAAAATGGCAACACACCAAGCGTTTAAAGCTCCTCCTCGACACTGCTCGGCTACAAAACGGGTCCCATACAATAAAAGCTTTTGCTCTTATTGACACCGGGAGCGGTACGATTACTGGTGAAAATAAAGAATCTGCTGCAATTAACCTTAGTGTATTTAATGTGATTTCATTTGCAGGCCAAACCGTTTCATACTTCGAGACATTACCGGTTTGGGATAATCTGGGATCGGAGGACGGATTCGATTTCAATTTCAAGCTCTCGTACTCGCCAGCGGATTTTACGATTAGCATTTACGACCAAGATAATCAGCTTGTAAGGGAAATCTCTGATTCCTCAGACACTGGATTGGTAAGCTTAGAATGGGATGCGAAGGACACTTACGGCTTTCCTGTTCCTGGAGGCACTTACACAGCCCAAATTGCTGCAAATTGGTCTCAGCCACAGAGCGGCTACACCACTGTAAGCGCGCCCAGCTTCCGAATTAAGAGGGATGTTGGTGACGATGATAGCTGGCCATATTATGGAAGTTGGGTAGTAGCTTATCAGTATCTCTTCAAAGGAGCGGCCAATGCTTCAACTTTCCAAGGAGTGTTCGACGGCTGGGTAAGCGCATTGTACGATGAGGCGATATCTTATGATGATCACCCTCCCTTTCCCTTGTCTCCAGGAGGTCGCAATGCGTATAAGCTACGCTTCGGGGATAAGGCAGAAGGTAGCAACAAAAATACCCTCAGAGGTCAAAGGAACGCTGATTGGGCAGACTTTCGAAATAACTATGTGCAAAATCCGGCCGGCAGAAACCTTTTTTTGTTTTCGCACGGAGGGAATACAAAGGTGGGCGGGGACTGGAACGATGAAAATAAGTTTTGGCAGGCAGGATTTGACTTTCCAGAGTTGTCGGGAATGGGATCAGAACCTACCGAAAGTAAATTATTGCTGGGTAACATCATCACCGAGTCAAATCCAGTCGTAATTAACCCTGCGCCTTACCGCTTCGTGTTCCTAGACGGGTGCCAAACTGCTTCAAAGAACTGGGCGCGAGCCTTTGGAATCCCTGACGCCGAAAGGCCATGGCACTCGTCAAGCGAGTTGGATCTGGGATATTATCAACAAAAGAACTCTAGCTGGTTAAGACTGAGGCCATCCGTGTATGTTGGTTGGCAAGTTGATAAATACTGGGGCACGGGTGGGGGTGCGGATGTGCAATCTGGTTTAATAGATTTTACACAGCGAATAATGCTTCGCTGGCGCGAAAGCAACGACGGAATAAAGGCTGCCATAAAGAATGCGAGCGATCATGCTAGTTATAAGGAGCTGACTCCAAATGGTCAACGGGATTGGAATTACGGAATAAAGTTTTACGGATACGCGAACTTGACGGCGTTTGAATATAATTACGCGAACAAAAACGACGCCCCAACTTCTCACTTTCCTTATCAATAAGCAAACCTGCCATATGACTAATTCTTTAGCCTACATGACGGCCAAATTGAAGGTGACTCCGGCGTTCACCAAGGCGTTTTTAGCTTTTTTTCTTCCTATTATTTCAGATTTTTGCAGTAAGTCCGGGCTTCCAGTGCCAACCCCGGTGACCGAAGCTCATGTAAGGAAGGTAAAGTTCAGCACGATTCAACCCTTTGGTTCTGCGATTTATTTGGATTCCGGTTGGAATTTCATAACCACCGATGGGGCGATCGATAGCTTTGATAACCCATATCAGAGCTGGATGCTCAGGCCATTGCCCCCAGATCATCCTGAACCGATGAGCCGAGATGAGGCAATAACTATGTGCCGCAAATTTCTTGTCGATCTGGGATATGATCTTGAAGCTCTTTACGCTGATTTGGAACCGAATTTTAAGCCAGATGTCAGGCTCGGTTCAGGTAAGTATCGCTGGTATAGGATAACATGGGTCAAACCTCAATATCTTGAAAGAGACACGCCTAGTGTCGAATTCCTGATTGATGCAATTAATAGGCGCATAGTCCACGGATTTTTCCTGAACAGAAATTTGGATAAACCACTTCCCAAATTGGCCGTCGAACCGGAATATGAATATCCAGCGCCGCCGCCAGTTGAAGCTGACAACACCGTAAAAGGCGAGGCAAAGCAGTCCATTCTGCTTAAAAGCCTTGCTTCAGCAAGTGACTATATTCCAAAGCTGCATCTGCCCATCAGCACTCCGCTGTACACGAACGATGTGAAATGGCTTAAGGCCGAAACTAATAGTGCAGGGGAATATTTTATCTATTTAACCTTGAAATCTGGATGGCAATTTAATTTGGGCAATGAATGCAAAATGGTCGGCTTTTACAGCCCCAGCAACTTTTTTAATTGGAGGCGCGAAGTCAGGCTAAAAGATTACGTTGGATCGCCGAAACTATCCAAAACCGAATGTGCGAAGCGCATCCGCGACCAGGTTATCGCGCTTGGTAACAATCCTCGCGATTTCGCGATGAACCATCAGCCAGAAATTATAGGGCCCGCTGGAAACGGCGTTAAGGTCCCAAGGTATTTGATCTCCTGGTACAAAAACCTCAAGTTCGGACGGTTGCAAACTGTTTCCGCCGAAATTGACGCTGCTACTGGAAATCTTGCGAGTTTAATTATTAATCCAGATAAAGAATAATGTCGGACGGTAACCAAACCTCCGCCCGAGCTTTTCCGCCAATCGCAATTCATAGCAGACCAATCGAAGCTGATGAGAATTCCAGCTCTGCAAAGTTATCAGATCTAGCTTTTTTTGCTCTACTATTGGTCCAAATCATTGCTTTTAGGTCTTTCGTTAAATTGAAGCTTCAAATCGGCGCTGACGAAGGATTTGAATTTGCCAAGCTGGAGAGTGTCGTTTCTGGGAACAAGCTTTACACAGAAATCTGGAACGACCAGCCGCCGCTGCTGACGGCTCTGGGCGCCGAGCTTTGCAAAATCTTTGGCCAAAGCCCAGTTTGGCTCAGATTATTGGGTACAGCGTCCGGAGTTTTGCTTTTGGGATGTTTGCGCCCATTAATATCCGGAGTTGTAGCGAGGATGCTGGCCGCAGTTTTTCTGCTCGCTTCACCTGGATATCTGGAGTTAAGCGCTTCGTTCATGCTGGAATTGCCGGTGATTGCCGCGTCATTACTATCATTGGCGGTAATATCTCTGCTTTGGGTTCGGGGAAGCGTTTTGGCCTGCGCTTTGTCAGGGCTCCTGTTTGGCATTGCACTAAATTTTAAATTAATCGCGCTCATTTATGAGCCGATCATTCTTTTGATGGCCTTTTCTCTTGAGTTGCAAAGTCAAGCTGGATCACAAAAAATACTCGTAAGATTAATCCTTTTTTCAGCGGTCTCCACAACTACTTTTTTAATTGTGGGGTTGCTTCAATCAAATGGCGCGTTTCTCCTGCAATTGCAGCAGTCTTGGGCTTCGCATTTTACGAATGCAGTTTCGAATGAACTGGGTTCAGCGGCTGATCATAAATTTGAATGGATGTTGCTGGTCCGAAATTGGGACCTGGTAATTCCTGGTTTGATTGGGGTTTGGATTTTGTCCAGGCAGGCCATATTTGGAATGCGCGGACTGGAAGAGGCAAAAGGTGTTGGTGTTGCAGTCGCCCGGACTCCTCACCCCGGCCCTCTCCTCGAAGGACGAGGAGAGGGAGAGAAAAGGAAGCATAGACCGGCTGGCGCTCTTTCCTGGCTCACGGCTATCCCCAACAGGCAGGGCATATTTGGAATGCGCGGACTGGAAGAGGCAAAGAGTGTTGCAGTCGATCGGACTCCTCACCCCGGCCCTCTCCTCGATGGACGAGGAGAGGGGGAGAAAGGCGGTCCATGCGCACGAAGGCCCTTATCTTGGTCCCCTGCTGGTAGGATCGAAAGAGGGTGGCGCGAGGCGCGAAGGCGAGGCGAGCTCAAAGCGCGGATCGGCGCCACTTTGTTGGAATTATTTCCGGTAATCTGGCTTGTGGAAATGTTGCTTGTTTTTAGTGTCCATAAGCCTTGGTGGGGATATTATTACGTGCACATTGCCGTGCCCCTCTGCTGGTGCGCCGCGGTTGGCTTCAAAGCTATTTTTACGGAGGCGCTGCGAGTTTTATCACCAACCGGCATGCTCCTCCATTCATCGGCTGAACACCAATTCCTGAAAAGATGGGCTCCGCGCGCTGCCGGGGCATTTCTTTTGCTGTTTGCTTCCTGCTGTGCGCTCTGGATGGGGGCACGCTTTTATTTGGAAATCAAAGACCTGCGCGGTTTACCCAAAATTTCGACTGATCTTGTTATTCCCGAGATGCAGAGATACAAGCCATTTGTCCAGTTTATCTATAGCAGCGATCCAATCTATTCATTTCACGCTGATATACCAATGGTTCCTTCATTGGCGGTAATGCCCTTAAAACGGTTTTGGTCCGGCGATATGACTTTAGACAAGCTCACTTGCGAGTTGGAGAGATCGAAACCAGGACTGATTTTGCTGCGTAACGACGAAATGGTTTTATTTGATGATCTTCTCAATTCTGAATACAACCTGGTTTTCCAGGATAACAAACATCGCCTTTACGCGTTGCGGGCTGTCGCCAAGAAAGTGAAATGGTAAAACTAACGCGCAGGAATTTGATTAGTTCACGACGCCCAACCGGATGATACCCATCCAACAGTTTGAACGCTTTCTTGCGGCGGGCGTCTTGAATACGGCGCTGGATATGGGACTCTATTGGCTGCTGATCCGAAGGCCGCTCAATTTGCCAAAAATCCGCGCTCATCTCTTTTCATCATCGGCGGCGACGGTCTGCAGCTTTCTGCTAAACCGCGGCTGGGTGTTTGGTTATGTTGGCAATGCGTCCATTGCGTTTGGAAAATTCTTTTGCGTGAATTTAGCGCAAATTTTACTTTTGCAGCCCTTGATTATTCATCTCTTTTGCCGGTTTGGCGCGAGTTTGGAAGCCGTAATTTCCAAACTATGGAGCGCCGTATTTTTCAAGCCATTGGATTTCGGCTTGGCCTTAAAACTTTTGGCGAAAGCTGCGGCGATTTGCTCCGCAATTGTTTGGAATTTTGGCTGTTACAAATATGTAGTTTTCCTGTAGCTGATTACATTTGAAAAATTCCAGATCACGTGCGAGGCGGCTTTTAACCGCGGATGAACGGGGATGAACGCGTATGGGAAACCGCAGGCGTTGCGATTCAAATCATGCCCGGTGAGGGCACCGGGCCTACAAATACAAACCGCCGATGTCGCGATTCAGATCAACGTGAGGCGGAAAACCAAGGCTAAGGGCTAAGGGCTAAGGGCTAAGGGCTAAGGGCTAAGACCAGCGCTCAAAAAAAACCAATTGCGCAAAATTTGGGATTAAATCCAATCCATTTCGCGTTCGATCTCCTCTATTATTTCCGGGGTCAAGCCACGGTGTTTCGGAGGGGCGGTCTTACGGATAAGTTCATTTAATTGGACTTTTTGCATTTCGACTTCGAGCTGTTGTTTTTGCAGTTCCAGTTTGCGGATTTCCGATTCATCGGGCGCGGCTAAAACTTTGAGCACAGTTTCGACTAGAGTTCTTATCTCGGTCGCGGGAGTATCTTCGTTTAGAGAGTCTTCAAGAAGGCGAGTGCATAAATCATTGGTAATGGCACTTGGCAGAGGGTTATCCCTGGGCGGTTGCTGCTCCGGGATTGCGACGCTGGCAGAAGCTAAAGTGCTTGGGTCGCAGGGAGTAGCAGGAGGGAGAGATGGGGTGGGTTCGGTGTTGTCGGTGGGTGTAAGATTTTCGGGTGAGTCCATAAGGAGGTGAAGTGGATAGTTAAGACAATTTTTTGGTTGAAGCGTTTATAAGCTTTAGATTGTCGTTTTGTGTGGCATTATTGCGCCTTTCTTGATGGGAAGAATAGGAGTAATGGGAGGTATTGTCAACAGGAAAATGGCTAAAATAGACAAAATGCTAGGTGAGGGGCGAGAGGGGAAGAGGAGGGGCGAGGGGCGAGGGACGAGGGGCGAGGGGCGATGTGGAGAAGTTACCGCGCGGAGAAGGGAAGACCAATCCAGTTAGTTGCTTAAGCTTTATTATTACGTGGCTTGTAGCAGCTTTGGTTTTAGGTCATCTGGAAAATTGCCGTTTTTGAATGTCGCCGCTGCGTGAGCACCCTTAATTTCTTGCCGTCGTGGCAGGCGCGTTCTACTTTTGCAGCCATGAAACTGGCTCATTTTTATGGGTGCCTTTTGGCACTCGCTGGGAACTCTCTGACTTTGGTTAGTCTTGCTGATGAACCGCCTTCGCAGGCGGCTGCGCTGGTCGAAAAGCAGGAAAATGAAGAACGGTTCAAGCGTTGGAACGCATTAATGGAAGACATGCGCGATGCTTACGCCGCTCAACAAAAGAAGATTAATGCCCTTGCTGAAGAAGTTAACCGCTTGCGCGAAGATTCCATTCAAGCGGCCAACAAAGCGGCCACGCAAGAGCAACTGCGCGAACTCGCGGAAAAAATTCAGGAAATCGACAAAAAACGCGAAACGGATAAGCAACTCATCCTGGCGGAAATTCAAAAACTGGCCAAATTGCCCGTCGCGGTTCCCACTGTCAGAGACCATAAGTCCAGCGAACCAAAAGATCCGGAACCCGTTTCGGAAAATTACTACACTTATGAAGTGAAATCGGGAGATTACCTTTCGACCATCATCGCGGCTTACAATGAGGAATATAAAAAACAGGGGAAAAAGCAAATCACCCTTGAGCAAGTCAAAAAAGCTAATCCGGGTTTAAACCCGAACAGTTTGCGGGTGGGCAAGAAGATCAATATACCAATGCCTGCAGACAAATAATTCGCCCATGAAGCTGATTCGACGCTTGCATTTGTTATTGAGCTGCTTTTTTACACCCATGCTGGTCTTTTTTATCGCCACTGGGTGGTATCAAACCTTTCATATCAATCGGAAAAAAGTTGTCGCGGAAAGAGGGAGTTGGATTCAACGGTTGCGCTCGGTGCACGTGGACCAAGTGTATCCAACGGACAATGCCAAGGATTTTTCGCCGGTTTTGTTCAAATACCTGGTGGCGCTCATGAGCATTTGCCTGCTCATCACAATTCTTTTGGGGATGGTGTTGGCCTTTAAAAGCATGAAAGCAAAGTGGCAAGTTTGGCTTTGCCTTCTCCTTGGCATTGCAGTCCCGGTAATTACGCTTTGGTTTGGAATAAAATGATCCAAATTGTTTACCTCATTGCCGGAGTAATACTCCTGCCTTTGCTCGCGGCCTGGGTGTTCACTCATCTCGAGTACCACATTGGCCGCAAAGCTCTTCGCATTCGGTTGTTTGGCATTACTTTGCGCCGCGTTTCGCTGTTGAACATCCAGCGGGTGAGCAAGCGCAAACCAAAATTTGCCGAAAATTGGGTCAACACTTTTAAAGTTTCGCATCGGCGTCTGGCGATTCATCGCAAAAGCGGGCTGATTCGGGCGCTGGTCATCACTCCGCGGCATCGCTACGTTTTCCTGAAGGATTTGCAAGCGGCAATCAATCGCTGCAACAGTGCTGCCGGTGAACAGCCCATGGATATTAACGAGGAAGAACAGGAAGAGATGCGAGTGGAGGAAAAGGATTCGCAAGTGAATTGAGGTTGGCTGGCTGGCTGACCCTGTTGCGCATTCGCGCGCCTATGCTACTATTGGTTCCTGTGCAAAGCGGTTTTATTTGAATTTCTCGCTTGTCAACCGGAGAATCGTTGGTAGGCTTTGCGCCCTTTGTTTATGAAATTAGATATACATCCAAATTATAGGGATGCGGAAATACGTTGCGCTTGCGGAAACGTAATCAAAACGCGTTCTGTGCGTCAGTCGATTTTAGTGGGTATCTGCAATGTGTGCCATCCTTTCTACACCGGCACGCAAAAGTTTGTCGATACCGCTGGCCGCGTGGATAAATTCCAACAGCGCCTGGCCAAAACGGCCGCAGCTCAAGCTGCCGCTGCCGCTCCCAAGAAAAAGAAAAAGTAGATTCTTTCCTCTGACCGCCCGCCCTGGTGTTTTTTACGCTGCGCGGGCGGTCTGCTTTTTATGGAAGAGCTGGATTTACGTCCACACATAGAAAAATTCTCGCGCAGATTTGTTGAGGTGGAGAACGCGCTCAATGATCCGAAGGTTTTCGAGAACAATATCCGCGCCCAGGAATTAAGCCGGGAATATTCGCGCCTGAAAGATCTGGTCGCGGTTGGGCAGGATTTTATAAAGAAAACCGAGGCCCTGCAGGAAAACCGCCAAATCCTGCAATCCGAGCCGGATTCCTCTGAACTGGCCCAGATGGCTCGTGAAGAAATCGCGCATCTGGAAATCGAATGCAAAAAGCTGGCTTCAGAAGTGCAGCGCGGCGTTTTGCCCCCAGACCCGAGCGACTCTCGAAATACCATTGTTGAAATTCGCGCAGGGGCAGGGGGATCCGAATCCGCTTTGTTCGCCGCGGATCTTTACCGCATGTATGTCCGCTATGCTGATAGGCAGGGGTGGAAAGTAGAAACTTTGGATTCCAGCAATTCCGATTTAGGCGGCTTCAAGGAAATCATTTTCAGTGTTACCGGGTCCGATGTTTACAAGCGGATGAAGTATGAGAGCGGGGTGCACCGGGTGCAGCGCGTTCCAGCTACGGAAGCACAAGGCCGCATTCACACCAGCACTTGCACGGTCGCAGTTTTGCCCGAAGCGCAGGAAGTCGATATCGATATTAAGCCGGAAGATTTGGAAATCACAGCTTGCCGAGCGTCCGGGCCTGGGGGCCAGGGTGTCAATACCACTGATTCGGCAGTGCAAATTATACACAAACCGACCGGATTGATCGTCCGTTGCGCTGACCAGCGTTCCCAGCTAAAAAATAAAGCGCGCGCTTTGACAGTTCTGCGCTCCCGCCTTTTGGAAGCCAAAGTAGCGGAGGAAAACGCCAAATATGCCGCCCAAAGAAAGGCGCAAGTGGGCACAGGCGAACGCAATGAACGAATTCGCACCTACAACTTCCCGCAGAACCGCGTTACCGATCATCGCATTGAATTAACTTTGTATAATTTGCCAACGTTCATTGATGGAGACATCGATGGGATGATCGAGCCGCTCATGGCCAACGATCTCGAACAGAAACTGGCTGCCCTAAAACTTTAAGCCACTTCAATTTACATATAGAATCATGGAAAATATTCAAGGCTTGATCTTCGATTGCGACGGCACACTGGCCAATAGCATGCCTTTGCATTGGAGAGCCTGGCAATCCGTCACCTCCAAACATAATTTGCACTTTCCTGAAGAGCGCTTTTACGCGCTGGGCGGGGTTCCTTCGCGCGATATTTTTAAAATGCTCGCGCAAGAGCAGGGGAGGGAAATCGATCACCTGGCTTTATCCAAAGAAAAGGAAGAAGCTTACTTGCCCTTCCTGGAAGAGCTGCAGCCCATCCGGGAAGTGGTCGAGATTGCCCATTCCCATTACCGCAAATTGCCTATGGCGGTAGCTTCCGGAGGGACCAAAGTGATCATCGAACAAGTCCTGGTGAAACTAAATTTGCGGCACTTGTTTGAGGCGGTGGTTACGAGCGAAGATGTCACGCGACAAAAGCCGGCTCCCGATATTTTTCTGGAAGCAGCCCGGCGCATTGGAGTTGCTCCGCAATTTTGCCGGGCGTACGAAGACACGGATTTGGGTTTGCAAGCCATCCGCGAAGCGGGAATGCAAGCGGTGGACGTGCGTTTGATGTTGAAAAACTAACTAGCTTAATACAACTCAGTCGGGCTTGGATACGAGCTGGACATCCGCTTCCTTTTTCAATTGCTCGACATAGGCAGGTATGGCTTTTTGCACTTCTTGCACGATCAGGCTTTCCGTAATCATTTTTTCCATACTGGAAAGGTCTGCCGGTTTGGCTGGTGTTTTTTCCAAACATTTGATGATGTGAAATCCAAAGGCGCTTACCACAATATCGCTAATCTGTCCGGGCTTCAGGCTGAATGAGGCTGCTTCGAATTCAGGGGGCATCGAACCGCGAGCAAAGGTATATTCCCCATTTTTATCACGTGTAGCAGCGTCTTCGCTGTTTTCAGTAACCAGTTTGGCAAAATCTTCTCCTGCTTTGGCGCGATCGAGCAGCTTTTTTATTTTCTCCGCTTTGGCCCGTTTCTGGTCCTGGCTCAATTCCGTGTGGGTGACGTCATCTTTGGTTGTGAGCAGAATATGACTGACTTTAACCGTTTCCGGTTGCTGGAACATCTTCATATTCTCATCATAGAATTTTTTGATTTGTTCCGGCGTAATGCTTATTTTCGCGCGCAACTCGCGATCAATAACCGCTTTGACAACCGCTTGCTCGATCACTTGATCGCGAAACTGTTGTGGGGTAATTCCGGAAGCGACTAATTGGCGGTTGAAGCTGGCCTCCGACGAGAAATGTTTCTTTTGCTCATCGATAAATTTTTTGCCGATCTCCTCACCGTTTTTTTGGTCTTCTGGGGTGGCGCGCGCCAGGAAAAGCTTGGTCACAATCAGCGTCTGCAGTAATTGGGTTTGCAATTCTTTGATCGCGCTTTCGGGCACATCCTGCCCAGACGCTATCCGGCCGGCCTTGTAAGCGATGAAGGCTTCCTCGAATTGGCTGTCCTTAATTTCGAATGTTTTGCTTTTGACCAAAACCTTGTCTTCAAAAAGACTTTTGGCAGCGCCCAATGTGCGCGCGGGGGAAGCGGCAAATAACAAAATGATGGAAGCAACGATCAAACTCTTCATGCTTTTTAGTAAATGCAAATTAAGACGAACGAACCAGCCTACTTTATCACCGCACTGGCGCTGCTGGTCAATGGCAATGTTAAACGTAGAAATCGCTGCTCGTAATGAGACGGAGGTGTTCGGCGCGTTGTGACGAGAATCCGCTGCCAATGAACGGTTGATACACTTCTCCTTGCATCCGCGTTATGGGCGCAATCCGCAGTTCGTGGAGATGGGCGCGGATGAAGAGGGAGAAAAGGTCCGTGCGGAGTAACTGGTTCCGCGCTGAATTTTTAAAGCCGTTTCTATTTGGGGCGGCAGCTACGAATGGCGGCCGGGGTTTGGGATCAATTCAGGAGCGCGGGGCTTTTGGACGGGAATCCGCCTCTTCACATCGGCGGCTACAAGGGGCGGCGCCGCGGCAGTTGGAAGAAATATGCCGCCCCGACTGGGGTTTGGGATCAATTCAGGAGCGCGGGGCGTGAGGTGATCGATCCGATTTATATTACCGAGATTCTTTATATCGTCCGTTAGGATGACTGGACGCTCTTCGACTTTTCGAAAAGGCTGTCCACTGTTTCATTAGCAAAAAGTTCATCGCGCAGCTTGAGGTAATCGCCCTGGCCGATTTGCCACGAGGAAAGTAGTCGCACGATCTTTGACGCAGGCAGCCGCTCGATGAGCACTTCGACCGCCTCGGCGATGGTCTCGGATTCGTTCTGGACTATTACGCTCATATTCTTAATTTAGGTTGGTGATAAATGTCACCGGCGTTTGCACAACAATTTGCCCTGAATGTAGGTGAATCAGCCGGTCGTCGCAAGTCAGGAAATGACTGGCGCCAGCGGCTTCTGCAAAAGCGAGGTGGAGCGCATCGAGGGATTTGAAGCCGCTCTGTTCCAAGGCGAAAGCTCGTTTCTTAATGCTATCCGAAAGTGCAACCCTCTGGGCAGCGAGCCGCAGGCATTTCTCCACCCACTTTTTGCGGATCGGAAATGGGTTACGGCTGTTTTCCAAATCGTGAATGGGCGAGTGAATCAGGCTCGCCTCCCTTGATTCAATGAGTGTGAGCACCAGACTAAAGGAGAGCGTTTCGAGCCAAATGCGCGGTTGCCGTTGGTCATCAAAAGGCCTGTTCAGGACACTATTGTCGAGGTAAAGGTGCATTGAGTTAGGCTGATCCAGATTTGTTCCCGTAAGGTCATCCACTTTCATAATGCCGCTTTGGCCGGATTTGGGCAAGCGACGCAATTCCAAGCGATAGGGCTTACAGCCCCAATGGACATTCGCCGGGTCAAGGGACCCGGCCTACATTTCTGGAATATGCGGCTTGGAGGCCGGGGCTTATGGCCTAATTTAGGAGCGCGGGGCTTTTGGACGTGAATCCGCCTCTTCACCAGACTGTGTGAAAACTTTGAAGCGGTCTCCCAATAATCACGTCTTGAGATTAATGAGTTACAACCGTGGCGCAGACCGATCGCAGGTTCAACTTCTACCTCCTTGTATTGAAGACTTCGTCCCCTCCAATTCTCCTGTGCGTTTTATTGAGGCATTCGTAGAAGGACTGGACTTGGAAAAGCTGGGTTTTAAGCGTGCGCGTCCGGCCCATACTGGCCGCCCGCCCTACCATCCGGCCGATCTGCTCAAACTTTATATCTATGGCTATCTTTGTCGCATTCGTTCTAGTCGCAGACTGGAAGCAGAAGCCACGCGCAATCTGGAGGTGATGTGGCTTTTACGATCCGTCCGGCCAGATTTCAAAACCATTGCAGATTTCAGAGCGGAAAATCGCCAATGCTTTAAGCCGCTCTTCAAAGAGTTCAACTTGCTTTGCCGAAAGCTAGACTTGTTTGGAGCAGAGTTGGTGGCCATTGATGGAAGCAAGTTCAAGGCAGTAAACAATCCGCGCAATCATTTGAGCCAAAAACTACTGCAGGAGCTCATCCGCAAGATGGAGGGGCGAATTGATGATTATCTCAAGGAGTTGGACTCCCAGGATGCGGAGTTGCAGAGCCTGCCTTCGGCTCCCACCACCCAAGAGCTCAAGGAGAAAATCAGTCGTTTGAAAAACCGCCGCCAAGAGTATGAGGAACTCCTTGGCCAAATGAAGGATAAGGAGGTTAGTGAGATTTCCAAGATTGATCCAGAGAGCCGTGGCATGCAAAAAGTGGGCGTCGGTTACAATGTGCAAGTGGCTGTGGACGCAAAGCATCACCTGATTGTCGAGCCTGAGGTGGTGCAAGCAGCAAATGATCGCAACCAATTGAGCAGCATGGCTTGCGCCGCTAAAACTAATCTGGAAGCGAAGTCATTGAAAGTTGTGGCAGATGCCGGTTATCACGAAGCCGATCAGTTGGAGGCATGCGAAAAAAATGGAATTGAAACCTATGTCCCTGAGAGCGGCAAAACCAGTGGTTTAAGCACCAATGGTAAATGCGTCTTTCCTAAGGAGCGATTTGTTTACGACCCATCCAATGATGTCTATAGGTGTCCGGGTGGATATGAGCTGGGCCGTGGTTGCAAGTCCCCGAGCAAAGGTAAGGAGCGGATAAGTTATTATAACCGAGCGGCCTGTCGAAAGTGTCCCCTAAAGCAGCGATGCACCACAGCGGCATATCGTGCAATTCGGCGGCGGATCAACGAAGCTGTGGTGGAGCGGCAAGCGGAGCGGCTTAAAAATAATCCGGAGAAGATGAAGCAGCGCAGGATGATTGTAGAGCATGTCTTTGGCACCTTGCGAAACTGGGAGCACGACTGCTTTCTGATGCGAGGATTAGCCAAAGTTCGAGCGGAGTTCAGTTTGAGCGCATTGGTTTACAATTTGCGAAGAGTACTGAGCGTGATGGACTTCCAAAAGTTAATGGAAAAGGTCTGAACGACGGGCAGACTTGGCTTATTTTGATCAAAAAAGCGGGGATTATCGGCAATAAACTCAAATTGGCTTGCGAGTCTACCGGATTGGCTTATGCCCCAAGCGACATTTACACCTCGCTATAGAGGCGCGAGTTCGGAGCCTAATCCGCAATTCGTGGAGTTTTCACACAGTCTGTCACATCGGCGGCTACAAGGCCGGCGCCGCGGCAGTTGGAAGAAATATATGCCGCTCCGACTAGGGCTTGATTAGCGATCGCGCTTTAAAAGGTATTCCGCGAGCGCTTCCAATGCTCGAGCTTTTCCTCGGAACGGTTCAAGAGAGGCAAACGCTTTTTTGGTGAGGTCTTCCGCGATTTTTTTGGATCGGTCCATCCCAACGATAGATGGGTAGGTTGCTTTCTGCGCTTTTTGGTCTTTGCCAGCGGTTTTACCCAATTTTTCCGACGTTTGAGTGATGTCGAGGATGTCGTCGATTACTTGGAAAGCCAGTCCAACGTAATACCCAAAGTTGCCCAGAGCTTCCAATTGAGCGGGTGAGCAATTAGCGCTCATTCCACCAAGTCGAACGGAACAGCGGAGCAGCGCAGAGGTTTTTCGTTCATGGATGTATCTCAAATCTTTGGCGGAGATCTTTTTGCCTTCGCTCTCCAAATCGACCACTTGGCCGGCAATGAGCTGCAAAGATCCGGCGGCTTCGGCAATTTCCAAAATTAAAGTTTGGTGCGGATAACGAGCCCACCCTTTGGCTTTCGCGGCAATTTCAAATGCCTGCGTCAAAAGAGCGTCGCCGGCAAGAACGGCGATTCCTTCGCCAAATACTTTATGGTTCGTCGGTTTGCCTCGCCGAAAATCATCATTGTCCATCGCCGGCAAATCATCATGGATGAGTGAATAGGTGTGGATGCATTCTACCGCGCAGGCCAAAGGCAATGCATCTTGGTGAGATCCGCCGCACGCATCCGCCGCCGCCAGACAAAGGGCCGGGCGCAATCTTTTGCCACCGGCAAACAGCGAATAACGCATCGCTTTATGAATGGTCGCGGGGCGTTTCTTTTCCGCAGGCAGGAATTTGTTCAACGCTTGATTCACTTCAGCTAGTGAAGCTTCCAAATAAGAATGGATATCCAAAAATCGTAATTTAGCTGGAGCTGACGCAACCGGTTTCGACATTCCTTTGTTCTACGCAATTGCCAGAATCGCTGCAAGGCAGTTGTGCGAAGGAAGTAGCGCGGCTGCTGCTTTGTCCAACTGCGCTGAATTTATGTGCAAGCTGGCCAAATTCCATTACATTATTTTCACAAGAGTGGCGTGAAACGACTATTCATTTTCATGGTGGCGCTGGTGCTTTGGACTGGCCAGACGCGGGGACAAGGGTATGACGACCTCAATCCCAAAGGTAAAATTCACATTCCCATTGGCATTGCCAACTCTCGGGACACTCTAAAAACGTTTGTCGAAGCCGAAGGGAACTTTTCGCCGGGGTTTGGGACATACGGCATTTACTTTTGGGTATCGCACGAGGGCAAGCTTTATGCGCCCACCATGCCGGATGTAAAATGCGAGCATGGTTTGTCCCCAGAAGGTTTCGTGATTCCCTGGAGTAGCTGGATGGCTGGGCCAATCGGGGTTCGAACCGAAATTTGCGAAGTGCAAAAGAACACCCCCTTAGGAACGAATTATCTGGTCGGGGTCAAAGTCACATTAACTAACCAAACGGCCAGCGAAGAATCAGTCAATTTGTTTGCCGCACTCCGGCCCTTAGGTGCAGCGGGCTGGGCGGTCAAAAAATTGGAAGTGAGCGAGGACGAGCGCGCTTTGATGGCCGATGGACATCCAGCTTTGGTTGCATCGCAAGAAACATCGGATACCGGCGTAAGCGCCACCGATTCCGTAGGTGAAATGGCGCGCAAAAACGAGACGCCCGATGAATCTGAGGCTCAATCTGAGCAAGGCAATTGTTCCGGCAGTTTGAGTTTTGAAAGTGATCTTGCGCCACACACATCGGCCAATTTTTATTTTGTTTGTCCGGTGCTCGCGGGGCGCAAAGCCGCGGGTCATCATTGGGATGGCAAAAGCAAATGGGCCCAATTCGATGAAGCAGAATTGAATGTAGATCCAAGCGGACTTTCCATTCCCGACGCGGGTCTTGAATTTTACGAAAAAATATCTGCCCCGCAGTTATTTCGTGACGCGTTCTATTATTTCCAAAACTTAGCAGGGCAAGTGAAGCTGCAATTGCCGGAGCAGCAATGGGCCCAATGTTTTACGGCTGCTCTCTGCCATCTTGCCATCAACATGAATGACGATGCTCCAGACGTGGCTGTGGCCAACTACAACGTTTTTAACCGGGACGGGGCCTACATGGTAAACATTTTTGATAAAGCTGGAGCGCCGGAACTGGCGGCGCGAGCTTTAAGTTACTTTTTTGCTCATCCGTTCAACGGCCGCGTGCAACCGGAGGCGGACAATCCCGGACAAATTCTCTGGGCTGCCGCCGAACATTTTCGTTTAACAGGGGATGAAGGCTGGCTGCGCAAGAATTATCCGTCCGTGCAAAAGCTGGTCCGGTTGATTTCTTATTACCGCACAAGCCCGGGCCCTTATTGGGTGAGCGAAAACAGTTTGGCTTTTGGCCCAGACGTTCCGCTGCACGAGCGCAAAGAATTAAAACCGGGTGCTTGTGATGGATTCCATCCTGAATACACGGAAGCGTTTGACGTGGCAGGAGTTCGTGCTGCCGCGCAACTAGCTCTGGCAGTCAAAAAAAATGAAGACGCTGGTCCGTGGTCTGATCTTGCTGGGAAATTGTTCGACGAATATGACCAAAAATTCGGCACAAATCTGGCCAATGCTTATGGGAGTTATTGCGTGCTCTGGCCATGCCGCCTTTACTCGTTAACTGAGGGGAAAGCGTTTGATCAATTTCATGGTATTGGAGCACAGGAGCCTTCGAGTTGGCGTTACTTTCCTTTGGCCCGAGCGCATCAAGGGCTTTTAACAGGTAATAACCTGGCAGGAAGTGATACGTTGGCTATCCATTTGCGCCATGAACAAATGCGGGACTGGTATGCCTTTGATGAAGGAGGGAGATCGGGCACAGGCTCTTGGAATAAGGTTCGAACGATTTGGACGCAAGGCTTGGATAGTGTGGCCATGCCTCACGGCTGGGCCATGGCGGAGCTCGAACTTTTACTGCGAGATTGCCTGGTTTTTGAGGATGGAAGCGACCTTGTTCTGTTGGGTGGCATCCCGGCCGGTTGGTTCCTTTCGGTCAAAGGGATTTCGATTCAAAATTTGCCGACTTATTTCGGCAAATTAAATCTCAATTACTTATACAAAAACGGCGTTGGCCATATTGATCTTTCAAAGTCCCGAGCCATTCCTGACCAGTATCGTTTGAAGCTGCCCACAGGGCTTGCGGTGAAGCTGAAGGCAGACGGCGCCCCACTCGATAGCACTGCGGCTGGAGTATTTCTGATACCTGGCAAAACCAGAGGCATTGAATTGCTCTTTCAAAGCACTTTGCCGTAACCAATTCTTAACCTGCAAACGACGGTTAATGAGCTTGACGGTTTGGTCAACTTTCAGCTAATACTCTTCATCAACAGCCTTTATCAAGTGAACGCAACCTGCGGGCACATTTTGTTTTTGTGGACATAAGATAAAATAAAAGTAGATTTGAAGAAGCCAAACTCCAGAATTTTGCCATCCTTATGCGGGTAAACAATCTGAGCAGACCTCGTCAGGGCCAGAGTAAGCAGGCGAATTTAGCCGGTTTTACTTTGGTTGAGTTGTCTGTTTTGATTTTTGTTATCGTTGTCATCGTCGGCCTGCTCTCTACCGCCTTGAATAACACGCAACGGCGCGCTTTAAGCTTAGGGTGTTTGAACAACATTCGGGAATTGCAAACCGCTTATCACATGTACACGGATGACAATGATGATTCGCTCCCGCTGAACATGACGGAACCGATTTTGGGTTCTTCTAAACTTTTTGGTGGCCGCCTCACAACCAATTCCTGGGCCGTCGGTTCGCCCAAGGAAGATGTCACCTATCGTAATTTAGAAATTGGGAGCATTTTCCCATATGTAAAATCGACTGGCGTTTATCGCTGCCCGCTGGATAACTCCCGTGTTCTGGGGCATCGCGAGCTGCTGCGGAATCGAAGTTATTCTGTAAATGCGTATTTGAATGGAGATGGAGCAGGAGTGGACCCGCGCGTTAAGACGACATTGTCAGATATTGTGAATCCATCCCACGACAAGGTATTTGTCTTTATTGAAGAGCATGAACTAAGCACGTGGGCAGGCAATTTTTTAGTATTGCCTCAGGAGAAGTTTAATTTAACCAGCGGAAGTTGGAGCAGCACTCCAGCAGATCGACATAACCAAGGCTGCCATCTCTCGTTCATTGATGGACATGTGGAATATTGGCGATGGTTTAGTCCCAAAGGTTCCGTCGTGGGTAATCACCTCACTTCCAGCAGCAAGCAACTTTCCGATCTGCGCAGGCTTCAATACTGCGTTCCCACGCGCTGAGGTTAGCCTAACCGGCTTGCAAACCCGTTTATTTGGAGGCCTCTTGGCTTTAATCGTTGTCGCCCAGGATTCCGCCTAAACCGCTCAAAATCGAACCTTCATCGCGCGATTTTCCACCTGCTTGCGGGGCGGCCGCGAAAATGCGGTTGGCTAGACGGCTAAATGGCAGCGATTGGAGCCAGATCCGGCCGGGCCCTCGAAGTGTGGCAAAAAATAGTCCTTCCCCGCCGAACAAAGCGGATTTGATTTTGCCAACGTATTGAATATCGAAATCCACGGAAGGTTGATAGGCAACGACACAGCCCGTATCTACTCGTATGATTTCTCCAGGGCCTAGATCTTTCTGAATTAAAGTGCCGCCTGCATGAATGAAGGCCCACCCGTCCCCTTGCAAGCGTTCCATGATAAAACCTTCGCCGCCGAAAAGTCCGACTCCAAATTTTTTCTGCCAAGCCATGCCTAAACTGACTCCTTTGGCCGCGCAGAGAAACGCATCCTTTTGCGCCAGCAGTTCACCGCCAATTTCGGACAAATGAATGGGAACAATCTTCCCCGGATAAGGCGCGCCAAAGGCTACTTTCTTTTTTCCCACCCCTTGATTTTGGAACACGGTCATGAAGAGTGACTCGCCCGTCAGCAACCTTTTACCAGCACCCATTAAAGCGCCAAAGAATCCAGAATTTTGCTGGGAGCCATCGCCGAAAATGGTTTCCATGGCAATGCCGTCTTCCATGTACATCATGCCGCCGGATTCGGCTATGGCTGCTTCAGAGGGATCGAGCTCGACCTCCACAAACTGCATATCGTCCCCGTAAATTTTGAAATCAATGTCGTGCATTAATGGCATAAAAAGAGAGAAGTTAAAATTATTGGCGAACGGACGCTAGATTTGCGCCCTGCCTGGAAAAGTCAACACCAATGTAAACGCCGGGGTGCAAGTACTGACTTTCCGCCTGCCCTGTCTCAACAAACTCTGAGGAATGTTTAGGGGGTTGCCTTGATTGAAGATGACGCGCCCGATTTTATGCTTAAGCAGGAAATATATAAGGAGAGTTTATGGAGGCAATCGCGATACAGACCCCGGGCAATTGGCGCAAATTAGTTTTCGGCGTAAACCCCAATCGAACATTAGTCCGCGTTTTAGTTTGGTACATCGGCGCGATCATCTTTTTTCATCATTTTTTGCTGCCAGTAAAGATCGTTGGCTGGAGCATGTCTCCAACCTACACAAATGGTTCCATGAACCTGGTCAATAAACTCTCGTACACCCACGGATCTCCCCATCGCGGGGATGTGATCGCGCTGAGCACGGAAGGAGAACTGCTGCTCAAGAGAATCGTCGCCATGCCAGGAGAGACTGTTTCTATTTCGGGTGGTGTGGTGGTGATTAATGGGAATCCTATCGCGGATAAATTTGCCCAATGGAAAGTTCCCGCGGAGTTGAGCCCGACGCACCTGGGCCGGGATGAGTTTTTTGTGATTGGCGATAACCGATCAAATACGGTCTTCGGCAAGATCAGCAAAAACCAAATTTTGGGGAAAATATTGTTCTAGCAATTTGCTAAATCCCGAAAGTTTCGCCTGCGTGGCGCAGGGCAATCCGTTCGGGTTCCGAAGCTAAAGCGGATTCAAATCGTTCCAAAGGTTCTGTAGGTGTTTCTCGGCCCAAACGAAACGTAAAATGGTGCATCGGCAGGATGTACTCTGCACCCGCTTCATTGGCCATTTGCACTGCTTGCTCAGGATTGCAATGGGAATTGATAAAAGGGTTATAAGCGCCAATGGGCATGCAGGCCAAAGCGAAGGGTCCTTTTCCTTTCAAACGAGAAAAGCTCGAGGTGTAGGCAGTGTCGCCGCCGAAAATGATCTTTTTTCCGTTCCGTTCCAAAATGTAGCCGTTGTATCCGCGAAAGGTATCATGCCGCCAGCGTGCTCCCCAATGTTTCACTTCGAACGCTTCAACCGTTAGATCGCCATGTGAGGGTGACGAGATGGTTGCTCTATCACCCCAGCCAAGTTCGCGAATTCTGCTCAGGCGAGTCGATTGGATAATATCGGCTGTGCTGGAGGCGGTGATGGCCTGGGTTGTTCCGGGGAAGCAATGGAGCGAAGCCATATCCATGTGATCCAGGTGCGCATGGGATAAGAGCACCAGATCGATGTGGGGCAATTCGCGCGCTTTCAGGGCGGCTGCAACTCGCCTTTTAGGGCCAATGGTAATGCCAATTTCAGGACCAACTCTTGCGAATAGGACAGGATCGGTCAAAACGGTGAACCCGTAAATGTTCAGCAAAACTGTCGAATGACCAACCCAAGCGGCGGTTATTTTTCGGTCACTCCAGGCGGCGGGATCGGGTTTTTCAGGCGCTGGCAGAGCGCGTGAGGTTGCATCCGCAAGCCTGTCCCGGAGAAATCGAGCGGTGTGACTCTCTGAAGACTGCAGATACATGCCTCCAGAAAAGCCAATCGTGGCCAAGGAACCTTTACGGAGGAAATCGCGACGTGATAATTTTTTCAAAACAGCCTTTAGTACTTTCAATTCAGGGTCTCCAATGTTTGAACCATAGGAAAAGCCCTGATGGTCACATATTTAAATCCGAAACGACCAAATAGCAAGTTGGCTGCCAATGAAAATTTTATGCAAATGCTTGGCCGGAGAGGCGAAAATCGACCATGATTTGTATTGAAAAATATGGGCGCGTCCGAAAAAAGGACAATCAGAAAAGACCGCAAAGCCGATGCCCAAAGAAACTTCTTATGAGTGCTTTGCTCTGGTGAAAGGCTATCGACAGAAGGCGTGCGATTGGAAAAAGGAAGAGGTTCTTCGGGCTTCAGAATTTAGAAATTGTATGGAATCTACCAGTGTATGGCCATTGTTACGAGGTGCAATGGGAGATCGAGAAGAAGGTCTACGGCTTGCCCAACGAGCCTATGAAAATGAGCCATCTCCTTCGCACGCTATGCAATTTGGAATTGCACTTCTGTGGCTCGGCAAATACTCAGAGGCGTGGAAACATTTTCGTTCTGTTATCGAGACTTCCAAAACTGCGGGGGATGCCGATTACGGAATGGCGGGCGTCGCAAAATGGTGCCTTAATAAGCCGGAGGAGGCAGTTTTGGAATGGCGGGCCGGAGTGAGTGCAAAATATGCACGGTCGTCTGGACTGAACATTCGAATGCCGTTGCTACTTTTTTTCGCCGCAGTTTATGATCATAGCGACGTTGATACGAAGCTGGTTGAAAAACTTCTTCGTGAAAAAGCTTCCGATAAGCGAATTAGGAATTGGCCCGGTCCGATTGCGCTGCTGATTCTTGATCAAATCAACCAAACGGATTTCCAAAATTGCTGTCTTGGCATAAGACCAAACGATACAGGAAAAAATCCATTCGCCCGCTATCCTCCAGAGGACGCGGCAAATTGTTTGTGGTTAGCCAACTTTTACAAAAAGGTCCTCGAACTAAATCAAACAAGGAATTTTTCAGTGTTTAAAAGTTTTATGAAGGCACATTCAGATACCAGCCAGCCGGAATGGCAGGACGAAAGAAACGTATTTATATCTAGAATTTGGTATGAAGAATTTTTCCTTGCTCGACACGCGGCTGAATCATAGATCACTTGGGCTGCGTTTCCAATAAGCTTTTTAGACGGTGGATCGCCTTGACTATGGCCATTCAGCTTGTCAAACCTAGGCATTATTTCCTAGATAGGATGGCAATACGGATAAAACCCGCATATCAACCGCGAAATCTTTATCCAGGAGATGGTCGGTTCGTTCGCGTGACAATATCCCCGTCTCGCCCAAGCCATAAGGGTATATGAAATCTGATTTAATAGAGGTAGAACGAAAAGCCTTGCAATTGCGAAACACAGGCCAATTAAAAAAAGCAGCCGAACTTTTCGAGGTGATTGTGAGGGAGCAACCCGATTGGGAACATGGAACGGCCTTCTTTAATCTGGCATGTTGCTATGAGGACTTGGGCGAGCTTTCGTTGGCTGAGAAATGCTACCGCGATGCACTGCGATGTGAGCCAAAGAACTCATATTTCATCGGAGGTCTTGCATCGTTTCTGTATTTGCATAGTGATATCGAAAAGGCCTTTGCTGCCTACCTCACGTTTTTGGAAGTTGAGCGAATGAACGGGAATCAGAGAGGGATCGAAAAGGCGATAACTGCCTTGCAGTCTCTGGGAAGAAAATGGGACTTTCGGAGGAAGCTCTCTCAAAACAAATCGGAACAACCAAACAAGGCGGTTGAGGGGTTAGGAGAAGCACTTTCAGGAATTCTGCTCACTATGAACCATATTGCCAGGGGACCCGGATCCAGCTTTCGGCGGACAGGGTAACGACAACAGAAATCCTTTTACTGTCTGAGGCCAATATCCGTGATACTGTCCCCGAAGGATTCTGAAAAAGTGAACAAACTTAATCAGTGGCTCGTAGTGGCTATTTTTTGCGCAGTTTTCTTGTGGGGCTGCGCAATGTCCAGAAAATATGACGAGGGATTATCGCATGCTTACCGGCCGGGTTTGACGCGGGAAGAATTGCGGGTGCACCTTTCATATGCAAAACTTCTGATTTCATCTACCCGGTCCCCAACTGGTTGGTCTCACTTTAACGAAAAGAACGATTATCATCTTCAAAAGGCTGTGGCGGCTTTTGAACGCCAGCATCCCGGCCTGATTGTAGAATCCTGTGACGTATATTGGGTAGGCCGCCACACCAATGTACCACTAGCGATCGGCGGAGTTTGGTGGGATTATCTTTTCTTCAACAAAGATGGAATCTTACTTGGGTATTACAGAAGGTTTTTGGATTAGATTAATAATAAAATCGAAAGAGCATGTTCAAAGAAAGTCTCTGACTGCGAGGGCAAGCTGATCGGCTATTAAAGAAAATTCCTAGAGTAAAGCAATTCTAATGAGAATGCCCGTGTTTCTCGCGAAGTTTAAAGAATCTATACGGAAATAAGACCAACCCAAAAGCAGCCGCGCAAAGATAAAAACTGCGCGGGTGTTCGCGAATCAAGAGCGCTTCCAATAGAATATCTAAAGCAATTGAAAAGTGGATTAACAAATCCCAGTTGCAAGTGAAATAATGAGCCGAGTGTTTTCGCCGCAGTTGCCAGCAAATCAAGACAAATGCAGCCACTCCGGATAAACGGGCGAAATCGACAGAGGCAACTCTCCATACTTCAAAAAGAACAACATAAAAGGAGATTAGAAGAAACGAGAAGAGCCACTGGTTCTGTAATGGTTTATTTGAACGAGTCGGAAGACAAATCAATCGCGCAGCTTGTTTCGGCAGGATTTGAAAGAAAATGTTGAGCTTAGTCATAATTCCAGGCAGGCCGCTTAGGAATAAAACCCAAGTAATCGCGCCAGGCTTGATTTAAACTGTTCACAACGGCTTTCTTGATTACTGGCGCACCAGTGGTTTCATCAAGTTTTCCACTTTGCACAAGTTTGCGCGTGTTTTCCGGGAGAGTAGGGGCTAGCCCAAGTTGTTGTAAAAGGGCAAATTCAAACGATAGCCAAAGGCCCGGGGCTCTGCCTTGCGCTAGTCCGTCCAGCAGCGATGCGAAAAGGTTGTAAATTTCAGCGATATCCACTTCTGTTTCTGTCGTTCTTTCAATAAGAGTGCTGGCACAGGCTGCGTATTCCAAAGAATCGATGCTGGTGCGCAGGTGATGAGGAAAAACCATGACTTGCACCTCGCGCAAGGTGTGAAGTTCGGATTTGCGGCTGCGGCTAAAATTGAAGGCGCATTGATAGTAAAGATCCAATTTGCCTTGAAAGGGAGATTTAGCGCGCAAAGCCCCTTTGGCTACGGTGCTGAGGCGTCCAAACTCGGGTGTCAGCCATTTTACGATCAAGCTTGACTCAGTTAAGCGTTGGACGCGCAGGATTATGCCTTTGGCTTTTTCCTCCATGTTTTTTTCCGAGAAGCCCCAGATTAAAATTCAATTCTAATTGATGGAGCAATTGGTTTTCCTTCGCCTTCATTAGTTTCCGTTTAGCGGTGCTGAGATCGTCATATCCTTGCAAGTGCAACACACCATGGACGATATACCGAACGAGCTCTGATTGCCAAATTGCGTCAAACTGGTTTGCCTGCTTTATAGCGTCATCCAAGCAGATGTATAGTTCTCCGCAAAGAGCAGGGGGATTGGTTGAACCATAAAGCTCACTAAAAATCTCTTTCGTGTCGAAGGTGACCACATCCGTCGATCCTTCATGGTTTAGAAACTTCTGATTGGTCAGAGCCATTTCTTTTTCGCCAACCAAGTGTACTGCCAAAGTCGCGGAATCAATGTGCAAAAGGTTCTTGAGCAAATAAAGAGTTATGGACTTGAGCAATTTCGCGTCAATTCGACAAGCCTTTTGCCGGTTCAAAACATTCAGTTGGAACATTTTGGCAACTGGCTAGGTTCCACGGTGCTCTTCATAAGCGGTGATGATTCGCTGCACCAAAGGATGACGCACAACGTCCCGCTTGTGAAATTGCATTATGGAAATTCCCTCGGTTTTGGCCAAAGCTTTGAGCGCTTCCAATAATCCGGAACGTTTTTGCAAGGGAAGATCGATTTGAGTAGGGTCGCCAGTTATGACAGCTTTTGAGTTATGACCAAGGCGAGTCAGGAACATCAACATCTGTTCCGTGGTGGAATTCTGGGCTTCATCCAAAATAATAAAAGCGTTGTTCAAAGTGCGCCCGCGCATGTAGGCGAGGGGAGCAATTTCGATGCTGCCGCGTTCCATGTGCTTTTGAATTTCCTCGATCGGCAGCATGTCATGGAGCGCATCATGCAAAGGACGGAGGTAGGGAGCGATTTTTTCATATAGGTCGCCGGGCAGAAAGCCGAGCGCTTCTCCAGCTTCGACCGCGGGACGGGTCAGGATGATTCGCGAGACTTTGTCTTCTTTGATCGCAGCCACCGCCATTGCCATGGCTAAATAAGTTTTGCCAGTTCCGGCGGGCCCGACCCCAAAAGTGACGTCGTGATTGCGGATGGCTTCAATGTATTTCTTTTGTCCGATCGTTTTTGGAGTAACAGTGCTTTTACGAGGAGACGTTTGGATGCGCTGTTCATGAAGGCTCTGCAAAGCTTCGCCGCCCTCGTCCTTAACGACATTCAACGCATAAGTGAATTCACGGTTCCGCACATTGGCGCCCGCTTTGATGGTTTGTTCGAGATACTGCAGGACTTGCTTGGCTTTGGCCACATTTTCTGTGGTGCCTTCGAGTTTAATCCAGCCCTCGCGCGAGGTGGCTTTTACCCCGAGCTGTTCTTCCAATGCCTGGAGGTTTCGTGGATCGTTATTGAAGATCTGCTGCGTCTGGCGCGCGTTTTCGTAATGAAGGGTTTCTGAAGTCATTCGGAAATAGAGTCCTTGGACATTTGGGCACGGAGTTTGGCGGCTGTTTCCAGCAAAGCTTCGGGTACGACTGTGACTCCGGCAATCACTGGCATGAAATTGGTATCGCCGTTCCAACGCGGAACGATGTGAATGTGCATATGTTCAACAATCCCAGCTCCAGCTACCTTTCCCAGATTAAGCCCGATATTAAAGCCGTGAGGGCCCATGGTCGCTTTTAATGCGGCCTGGCAGCGCCTTGTCATTTGCATTAATTCCAACATTTCATTATCGCTCAATTGGGCCAAGTCCGCTACTTGCTTGTATGGCACAACCATCAAATGACCGCCCGCATAGGGATACGAGTTTAGAAGCGCAAAACAAGTTTTGCCCCGGCTCACGACTAGGTTCGTTTCATCGTCGCTAGACTGGGCAATTCGGGTAAAGATCGATTGCTCGGCGACTGGATTTTTTGGTCCCAAAATGTATTGGATGCGCCAGGGCGCGTAAAGACACTCCATACTATTTATTTCTCCTGCATCCTGCCTTTTAAAATGTGAGTCAATGCTTTGACAGTAATTTCCATAAACAAAAATGGTTTGCCAATCAAATCATTGCCGCCGCTGATGGCGGAGCGGGCTCTGCTTTCGAAATCGGATTGGCCTGTAACAAAAACAACTGGAGTTTTAGCTTGGTTGGGTAGTTTTCTAATTGTCTGGCAGAGGTCGAACCCGTTTATTTCTGGCATATCCACATCCAAAAAAATCAGGTCAAACGTATTTTCTTCCAGCAACTTCAAGGCAGCCATCGGGTTTTCAATGCTAATAGATTCGAGGCCGCCTTTTTCTAAAGCGAAGGCGAGTGCGCGCCGGGAAAGCGCTTCGTCATCCACGACTAAAATTTTGGCTTTGGCGGATGTTAGATCGGGCTTGTTGATGGAAAAGCCGACCAAGACACTAAAGAAATCGACCGTCTGAGCTACAGTGCGCAACGCGGAATTGTTCAGATGGTCTGGCTTGTCATGCAATTCCTTGAGCAACGCTTCCAAGGCTGCCAGCAGCTTTGCCGGTTCCTTTAATCCCGCAAGCGCGGCATTGGACATTAAACCGTGGGTTTTGCGATATAACTCAAAAATCTTGGAAAGCTTTTTGTCATCTGCTTCCGCTTTAATGATGCTTTGGAGACAGGCGCGGAAAGCGGCGGTGTGCTGTGGCAAACTATCCAGAAAGGTTTTGCGCAGTTCTTTCTGGAAAATTTCTTCCTCTTCCTCGGAAATGCCATAAGAGGGAAGATCGGCCATGGAACCTGCGGCAGTGGAGGCGGAGCGGGAAGGGGCCGCCGCGGGACTATTGGAGCCTGCCATGTTTTCCAAATTGCGCCGGATCACCTCGAGCATATCCTTGGGAGTGCATGAGGACTTCACCAGGCAATTGGTCGCTCCGGCTTTCCAGGCATCCTGCACCATGTTGCTCAAATAAGAGTTAGAGAAAACGACGACGGGGAGGCGCGCCAGTTCTGGAGTCGCCCGAACCTTTTTAATTACATCCAATCCCCCCATTTTTGGCAGCATAAGATCGAGAATTACAATGTCAGGTTTGTATGTTTTAATTGCTTCCAAGCCCGCTTGGCCATCGGCTTCGATTTCAACGGTGTAACCTTCGATGCGGAATTTGTTGCTATAGATGTTAGCGACAATCGTATCATCTTCGATCATTAAAATGCGTTTCACAAAAATCAGTGTTTAAGGTAATCGGAAAGGTATTGTTTAACGTGGGCAAACTCAGTTTTGACCGCGGGAAATAATGCTTGAATGGCGGTGAGATCTTGATTTTGCGCCAGCGTTTCGATGTTCCGTAATTGATTTGCCAAATTTTGGACTCCGCAAGTTGCGTTTGCTCCCGCGCAGCTATGGGCGATTTTCCGGATTTTTTCCAGCTCTTTTAAACGCAAAGCCGCATTTAACTGGTCTAATTGTTCCTCCGTTTGCTTCAGGTAAAACTCAATCAGTTCCCGTATGTTCTCCGGTGTCCCATTGCTAAATTCCTTGATCCTCTCGATATCGACCGGGCCTCCTGGCCCAGGGGCATCCGCGTCTTGAGTACTCATAGTTTGGGTGTTTGTAGAGTCAGATGTTGCTTCGGGTTGAAGCGCGGCGGCCCAACGGAACAGGACTTCCTTTAAGGTTTTGGGCAGTACGGGTTTGGCAATGTAATCGTCCATTCCCGCAGCCAGGCATTTCTCGCGGTCACCGGTCATGGCGTTGGCGGTCATTGCTACAATGATGACGTGGGATAAGCTAAAATTTTCCATTTCCAGAGCCCGAATCTGGCGAGTGGCCTCTAATCCGTCCATCAGTGGCATTTGTACGTCCATTAAAATCAGATCGTAGGATTTTGTGCGAACTAGCTCAACAGCCTCGCGACCGTTAGTGGCGAGATCAGGATTGCCGCCAATTTGCTGAAGAATCTTCATTGATACATTCCTGTTTATGGCATTGTCATCCACTAACAAAATCGTTAACGGGCAAGCTGATTTAGCCCCAACTTGTATTTCCCGCGGCAATGCTTCGGGCGTGGATTTGAAACCGGGTTGCGCTTTTTCGCTATGGCCCAGCGGCCGGATTGGGGGATTTTGGGCGGAAGTCATTTGATACTCAGCCGCAATAGTGAATTCAAAAGTGCTGCCCTTTGTTGTGCTCTTCACCTGTATTTGTCCGCCCATTAATTCCACTAATTTTTTGGAAATAGCCAGGCCGAGCCCAGTCCCACCAAATCTTTGAGAGATGGACGAGTTCGCCTGGGAAAAAGAACGGAAAAGCAAATGCTGCTGTTCCAGCGGAATTCCAATTCCTGTATCTCTGATGGAGAAAAGCAACAACGCCTTGCTTGTGGCTGGCTTTGGGCTTTCTTTTAATTGCACTGAAAGGGAGACTTCGCCTCGCTCGGTAAATTTTACCGCGTTTCCGAGCAAATTGAGCAAAATCTGACGAAGCCGGGCACCGTCACTTACAAGTGTATCAGGAACATCATCCGCAGCGCGGAACGTCAAAGTTAAACCTTTTTCATTTGCTTTGACTATTATGAGATCGATTGCGCTTTGCACGCATTCGCGCAAGGAGAATGCGGAATGTTGTAATTCCATTTTGCCGGATTCGATTTTGGAAAAATCCAAAATATCGTTGATGATGGAAAGCAGCGAATCCCCGCTTTCGCGGATGGTTTGAACCATTTCCTTTTGCGTATCGTTTAGCTCCGTTTCCTCCAAGAGGCGAGTCATGGCGATAACGCCATTCATAGGGGTCCTGATTTCGTGGCTCATTTCAGCCAAAAAATCGGATTTAGCTTTTGTGGTTTGTTCAGCCGTCCGCCGGGCTGCCTCTAATTCGATATTAGCCAATTCCAATTTTTTTTGGAGCGAGTTGGACTTGATCACAGCTTTGACGCGCGCGCGCAATTCGGCGGCTTCAAAAGGTTTGGTAATATAGTCGGCCGCTCCGAGTTCAAACGCCTGGACTTTGTCCTGAGTGTTATTCCAGGCGGTGAGCAAGATTACTGGAATGGATTTTGTGAAATGGTTGCTTTTCAGCTCTTTGAGCACTTGATATCCGTTCAGATCCGGCAAACCAAGATCCAATAGAATCAAACCGAGTTCCGCTTTTTCAGCCGCTTTTCGTATGCCATCGGAGCCAGTCAGGGAATAATTAATTTCGATCCGTTCATGGGAGAGCGTGGCAATGATTAAATCAATCACCCCTTTGTCGTCATCGATCACCAGGATGGCATCCAGCCCAGATGGACTCATTTCAATAATTCTTTTTGGAGGAAAGCGATGAGTTCATGGTAGGACTCCAGCAGTTTCCCTTCGAGGTTGCGAGCAGAATCGATGTCTGCTTTACGCGCATAATCCACGATGCGCGCGCATAGGGAGGCAAGCTTGAGCGCCCCCAGATTACTAGCGCTTCCTTTCAAACTGTGAGCTGTGATTTCCAATTCGGCTAAGTTGTTGGCTTTAAAAGCCGTTTGTATGTTCTCCAGACGCCCTGGGGTGTCTTGCAAAAACAACTCAATCAGTTCACGCAGTGGATCTGGTTCGTCCGGCATGCGCAAGGCTCTCAAGTTTTCCAACGTTTGCTGATCCAGAACTGGTTCACTTGGCAAAGTGCTCTGGCTTTGAACCGGTTTGAGAGATCTACCGGCGCGATCCAACGCGGCCGAGAGTTCTTCCAAGCGAACCGGTTTGCAAATGTAATCATCCATCCCTGCATTTAGACATTCCTCCCGGTCGCCGCTGAGGGCATTGGCAGTCATGGCAATAATGTAAGGAATATTTGTATTGCCCGCGACAGTTTGCCGATGGCGAACTTGTTCCGTCGCCTCATAGCCGTCCATCTCCGGCATTTGGCAGTCCATCAAAATGACGTCGTAAGCGATTCGTTCCAGGGATTCGAGCACTTCCAGGCCATTGGCTACCGCGTCAGCATGGTATCCTAATTTGGTTAATTGCTTTAAAGCGACTCTTTGATTTACTATGTTATCCTCCGCTACTAAAATACGCAGCTTGGCCCGTTCGACTTTTTCAGAGCCGCCGGTTGCTGAGCGGAAATGGCCTGGAGGTGGCTTGGCCGCCGCTTTTGCTCCCAAAGCGGTGGCGATTGTGTCTAGCAGGCGCGACTGTTTAACTGGCTTAATTAAATATTCCGCAATCCCAATTTGTCGCCAATGGCGGTCCTGTGGAATCGGACCTAAAGAAGTGAGCATGATCAAAGCGGTGTTCTTTAATTGCGCATCACCTTTGATCGATGAGGCCAGCGTTAAACCGTCCATGATTGGCATTTGCATGTCGAGCACCGCCAAGCCATAAGGATCTTTTTCTTCCGCTGCTTTGCGCATCAAATTCAAAGCTTCAGGGCCGTTGCTCGCGCAATCATTGCGCAAACGCCAGGCATCCAGTTGTTTGCTCAAAATGCGCCGATTGGTGACATTGTCATCGACGATCAAGACTCGGACACCTTGGAAATTGGTTTCGCCCGCGGGCACGCGAACGGGTGGGTGCTCCTGAATTTCAAATTCCAAAGTGAACCAAAAAAGGGAGCCACGGCCCAATTCGCTTTCGCATCCGATCTTCCCGCCCATTAACTCAGTTAGTTGCCGTGAAATGGCCAGCCCCAGACCAGTTCCTCCGTATCTTCGAGTCAATGACCCATCCGCCTGGGTAAACGCTTGAAAAAGCCGCGATTGAACATCCTTGGCAATTCCAATCCCGGTGTCCCGGATTTCAAAGCGCAGGCGGACTTTGTTACCGAGCGCTTCTTGTTGGGCTACCATGACCTCGACTTCGCCTTGCTCGGTAAACTTCAAAGCATTATCAACGAGGTTAGTAAGGATCTGCCGGAGACGTCCCGGATCGCCGCGAAGGTTAAGACAAGTTTCCGGTGCAATCCAGCCAGCCAACTCCAGGTTCTTGGCTCGTGCTTTTTCGGCAAGCAACTCCAAAGTTCCTTCAACTACTTCGGTTAGTTCAAAATCAATGGTTTCAATGGCGAGCTTGCCAGCTTCAATTTTTGAGAAATCCAGAATATCATTAACTATATTAAGTAGAGCTTCCGCGCTGAGCCGGATGGTTTCCGCATATTCCTTTTGCTCCATGTCCATGTTTGTATCGAAGAGCAATCCGCTCATGCCGATAATGGCGTTCATGGGCGTGCGGATTTCATGGCTCATGTTGGCGAGGAATTCGGATTTCAAACGAGCCGATTCCAGGGCGGCGTCGCGCGCTAAAGCTAATTGTTCTTCGGCATGCTTTAGATCGGTGACATCCCTGGAAATGCCGAATGTGCCGATTATCACGCCCTCATTATTGCGCAAGGGGAGCTTGGTGCTGGTGATCCAGCGCGGGGCGCCGTTGCGGCGTTGTTCCCTTTCCAATTTGGCGACGATGGGCTGGCCTGTTCGGATGATGTGTTGTTCGTCGGCCAATGCTTGCAATGCGCTGGCCGGTTCAAAGAAATCCAGCTCGGTTTTGCCAATGGCATCAGCCGCGTTGCGCAAGCCCATTTTATCCGCGAGCGCTTTGCTGCAAAGCAGGAACCGGGAATGCAAGTCTTTGAAATAGATGCTGTCGGGAATGTTATCCAGCATGGCGCGCATAAATTCGCGCTCGCGAGCCAGTTCTTCTTCGGCCCGATATCGGGCGGTGACGTCCCAGAAAATTCCTTGAATGCCGGTCACGCGCTTGGCCGGGTCATAAATCGGAGCTTTAATCACTTGAACATAGAGGGTCCCTTGGGGCGAAGCATGCTTCTCGACCAATTCCAAGGGAGTGTGCGTTTCAACGACTCGGGCATCATCCTGCTGGTATTTGGCGGCTAATTCGTGGGGGAAGAAATCAAAGTCCGTTTTACCAAGAATTTCGGCAACCGATTTTCCCAGCAATTTGCAAAACCGGCTGTTAGCGAAGGTAAATGCCCCTACCAGATTTTTTCGAAAGATGTTTTGAGGCAATGTCTCCACTAGCGATTGGTACAAGGACTCCGATAGATTTAAACTTTCCTGTGCGCGCGCGATTTCAAGTTCTCGATAACGTTGGCGTCCGATCGCTTGGCATGCTCGGCTTTGTAATAAGGGCGCCTCTAATTGCGGCAAAGGGATGCAATCCTGAACTCCCAGCTCCAGTTGCTTCAACGCCTCTTCTTCATTTGCCAAATCATAAAATAAAATGACTGCGGAGCGAAATACGGGCCGCAAAGCGCTGATTTGCGAGCAGACTTTTTGCCACGTATCGGAATTGCTCAGCAGCAAGTCGTAATGTTGCGTTTGCAATAAGGTGCCGGCTTCGGCGAGGTCCGTGCTAACGATCAGATTTCCTTTCGGAAAAGCCTCGGCAAAAAGCTTCTCCAGATCCCTGGTATTTTCTGCCTGGCTGGCAATAAACAGGGCCTGGGTATTTAGAGTATCCATGACTCAATGAAGCGCTGCATCATAGGAATTGTGTCACTTTCCTGGAGAGCTTGGCAAGTTCGCAGTTTCTTTTGCGGGTGTTCAAAAGAGCTCTGGGAAAGGTCGGCGAATGATCAAGGAAAGGAGAAAGAGAAGCAAGGAATGTTAAGAAAGATCAACTCCTTTTTGCCAAGCTAATTACAAATATAGAGCAATTGGAAATAAAGTGAGCTGATGTGAAAACGGAACCAATGATTCTCCCAAAAGAGGCGGAACACGAATCGAGCCACAATCGATTAGATAAACTGTTTTACCCCAAGAGCGTGGCGATCATAGGCGCTTCAGAAAAGGAAGGGAGCGTGGGCTTGGCGTTGGTCGAAAATATGCGTTCGTTTGGAGGCTCCGTTTTTTACATTAATTCGAAACGAAAAACTCTTTTCGATAAACCTTCCTATCCAAGTTTGGCAGCTTTGCCTGAACCTGTGGATCTGGTGGTGATAGCGACTCCGGCGGCCGCTGTTCCGGACCTGATCGATCAATGCGCGAGTGGCCATGTTGGTGCTGCGATCATTATTTCCGCGGGTTTTAAAGAATGCGGCCCGCAAGGCGCGAAATTAGAGCAAGAGATTTTGTGCAAAGGACGAAAATCAGGCATGCGCTTCCTTGGACCGAATTGCTTGGGGCTAATGCTTCCGCGAACGGGGTTAAACGCAACGTTCGCCGCAGGGATGGCTATTCCTGGCAACATTGCATTTGTTAGCCAGAGCGGGGCCTTAACCACTGCCATTCTGGATTGGAGTTTGCGTGAAAAAGTGGGCATTAGCGCAATGGTTTCGATAGGTTCCATGCTGGATATTGGATGGGGCGATTTAATTACTTACCTGGGGGATGATCCGGCGACCAAAAGCATTCTTTGTTATATGGAATCGGTGGGAGACGCGCGGGCGTTCCTGTCGGCGGCGCGCGAAGTGGCATTAACTAAGCCAATTATTATTTTGAAAGTTGGCCGCACCGCAGAAGCTGCCAAAGCAGCTATTTCGCACACTGGCTCATTGACTGGCAGTGATGACGTTCTAGATATGGCATTCGGCCGCGTTGGCGTTTTGCGCGTCAATAGCATCGGCGAGCTGTTTGATATGGCCGCGGTGCTTGGCAAGCAACCCGCACCAAAAGGTCCGAACCTGACAATTGTTACCAATGCGGGTGGGGCAGGAGCTTTGGCGACCGATGCATTGGTAAAATCGGGCGGCAAATTAGCGCCGGTTTCTCCCGCCGCCATGGAGTCATTTAACCAGCTTTTGCCTCCACATTGGAGCCATGGAAATCCAGTGGATATTCTGGGTGACGCGGATGCCAACCGTTATGAGAAAGCAGTACAGTTGGCGGCTGAAGATGACAGTTCCAACGGAATTTTGGCTGTGCTCACTCCTCAAGCAATGACAGAGAGCACCGCTACAGCCATCGCGGCAGCAAAGATCGCGCGGACCAGCAGAAAGCCATTTCTAGCAAGTTGGATGGGGGGCGCTTCTGTGGAAGAGGGGCGAAGAATTTTAACAGAAGCGGGTATTCCCGTTTACGATTGCCCGGATACCGCTGCAAACGTATTCGCCGCAATGTGGCGTTATGCCGAAAATTTGCGGTCCATCTATCAAACGCCTGAAGCCGTTGCGGATTTTGTTTCAACTGAACCCCGGCTGAAAGTGGAACATGTTCTAAATAACTTGCGGAAAGGCAGTCGGACCTTGCTTAACGAAGTAGAAGCCAAGTCGGTCTTGAGCGCGTACAACATACCTACTGTGCCAACATGGACGGCCGAGACTTGCGCTGACGCGATCGCTATGGCTGAGCAGCTTGGATATCCCGTGGTGCTAAAGTTGAATTCGAACACCTTAACTCATAAAAGCGATGTAGGGGGGGTGCAACTAAATTTAAATTCGGCCCGAGATGTTCGAAAGGCTTGGGCTCGAATCGAGGAGAACGTAAGCAAGCTGGCGGGTGCTGAACATTTCCAAGGAGTAACGGTGCAGCCAATGGTCCAGCGCTCCGGTTATGAATTACTTCTCGGCAGCAGCACAGACGCGCAGTTCGGACCGGTTTTGGTTTTCGGGACCGGGGGGCAATTAGTAGAGACATTTCAAGACCGCGCATTGGCCCTGCCGCCTTTGAATGCCAATCTGGCGCAACGAATGATCGAGAGCACTCGCATTTATCAAGCTCTCAAAGGGGTTCGAGGACAGAAACCGGTCAATATTAAGGCCTTGATCGAAATCATTATTCGATTTAGCCATTTGGTCGCGGAACAGCCAGAGATCGCTGAAATTGAAATGAATCCGCTTTTGGCCTCATCGGACCAGCTTATCGCTTTGGATGCGCGAGTTGTCTTACATCCCTTGGAAGAGCTGCGGGAATTGCCAAAGCTGGCGATTCGGCCTTATCCCGCCAAATACATAACGAGAGTGTCCTTGAAAAATGGCGCCTGCGCTGTGGTTAGGCCGATCCGGCCGGAAGATGAGCCATTGATGGTGCAATTTCATCAAACCCTTTCTGAGAACACCGTTTACTTGCGATATTTTACGCATTTGAAGCTGGATCAACGAGTTATCCATGAACGTTTGAGCAAGCTTTGCTTTATCGATTACGATCGTGAAATGGCGCTGGTCGTCGAGCATGATGGTGGCGGAACTGGCAGACCGCAGATCATAGCAGTAGGGCGCTTAACCAAATTACATGGCCAAAACGCGGCGGAATTTGCCTTGCTGGTAGCCGATCACTGGCAAAACCAGGGCATCGGCTCCCGCTTATTGAAACTGCTGATCCATTTTGCTAAGGACGAAAAAATTGAGCGAATAGTCGGCCACGTCTTGTCCGAAAATCCTCGGATGCGAGCTATCGCAAACAGGCTCGGGTTTAGAATAAAGCATGTGCAGGACGGTCCGCAGCCAGTGGAACTTCTTTTAGATTAGGTGGTTCAGAATAGTCGGTTTTCAACCCTATTGGTTGAATCGACGCTGGCCCTTTTAGAAGATAAAGCAGTTAGCTTTCAGAGGGACTGAAGAAATTGGCTGTCCGACATGGATTCGAACCATGACAAAAGCCTCCAAAGGGCCTTGTGCTACCATTACACCATCGGACAAGAAGACCGAACGCTGGCGATAATATGCCGCAGAAGATTTTCCGGGCAAGGAGAAAAAGGAAATGGCCCAAAATCGGCTAATTAGCCGATATTCGTGTACGATTTTGGAGAATTACTAAGCAGCAATCAGCGAAACTGGAGTGCGCAGAGATTTTTGCAGGCTCGTCAGCAGTTGCTCTGTCGTAAATGGTTTGGCCAGGAAGGCTACGTCACCGATTTCGGAAAGTTGGGCAATTCGTTCTTGTTCCATCATTCCGCTAATCGCAATAAATCGTACTCTCGGATCGATTTTCTTTAAAGCTCTCATGGCAGCGGAGCCATCCATGTACGGCATCATCAAATCAATAATTGCCAGGTGAATTTCCTGATGGCGTTGCGCAAACAAAGCAACCGCCTCAGGCCCATCGTTGGCCGTAAGCACACGATATCGGTTGGCCTCCAAAGTGAGTTTGATTATCTCGCGAATGGCCAGTTCATCATCCACGACGAGGATCATTTCATTATTACCCAGAGCGATTTGTTGGGATTGAGGCCTGGCTTCGATATTTCCTGCATTTTTTGCGGCAGGGAGGTGGACCTTAAATCGAGTTCCTTTGCCCGGTTCGCTGTAAACATTAATAAACCCTCCGTGCCCTTTTATAATGCCCAGGGCGGTAGAGAGACCAAGGCCGGTGCCTTTGCCTGCGGCTTTTGTGGTGAAGAATGGTTCGAAAATTTGGTGGATAACTCCTGGTGCAATCCCAAAGCCAGTGTCTTCCACTGTGACTACCACATAAGGTCCTGGTGTGGCATCTGGTTGCATCCGGGCATAATTCTCATCGACGAATACATTTTCCATTTCCAAAGTTAAACGGCCTCCGTTTGGCATCGCATCGCGCGCATTTACACACAAGTTCATGAAGACCTGGTGCAACTGAGTGGGGTCGCCCATTACAGCCCAGCTTTCGCGCCGAAAGTTCTGCCGGATTTGGATGATGGGCGGAAAGGTGTCTCGCGCGATTTTGACCACTTCATCCAAAGAATGCCGAAGGTGCATTGGTGACCTCTCTCCATCTACGCCCCGGGCAAAAGAGAGAACTTGATTTACAATGGAAGCGCCCCGGTGAGCGCTTGCTTCCAGCGTTTCCAGCAAATCTTTGGTGCTCTTTTGCGGGCATTCGTCCTTCAACATTTTAATGGACATCAGGATTGGTGTGAGCACGTTGTTGAGATCGTGGGCAATACCACCAGCGAGAGTGCCGATGCTTTCCAATCTTTGGCTGCGTAATAGGTGCGACTGAATTCTCTTGCGTTCAGTTATATCGGTGCCGATTACAAGGATGCTTTTGGGCCGGCCATCCTTTTCTCTGACTAAACTAAAGCGGCAATCGACCAAAAGATTTTTTCCCTGGCGATCTATTTGCATTAATTCGCAAAGCCATTCGCCCTGTTCAAGTGTCTTGTGCATGGCCAGCCGGAAGTTCTCTTGATCTTTTTCAAAAAGCAGTTCTTCTGCTTTTCTGCCGCAGATCTCCTGCTCCGACCAGCCATAGACCCGCTCCGAACTCTTATTCCAGAATGTGATGCGCCCATCCAAATCCTGCACCCAAATGAGATCGTGCGCTTTGTTTAAAAGGGCAGCTTGTTCACGAATCTGATCCTCTGCCATTTTTCGTTCAGAAATATCGCGCGTATTTAAAACCAAGCCTTTCACCTCCGGCCGGTGCAAAAGATTTTTACTTACGGTTTCCACAAAAATCCATTGGCCATTCGCGTGTTTAAATTTGTATTCCAGAGTTGCGGTGCTTCCTTTATCGATTTTGCACAGGAGATGTTCTCGAATGAGCGGCGCTTCCGACGGCAAAACAAAATCAAAGAAATCCTTTTTGATTAAAGCTTCTGGTTCGTATCCCAGAACTCGCTGTGAAGCAGGGCTTTGATACAAGATTTTGCCGCGTGGATTTAAGATTGTAATTAAATCGGTGCTATTCTCGATCAACGACCGGTAATATTCCTCACTTCTCCGCAAAGCAGATTCAGCCTTTTCCTTTTCGATTTCAGCTTTGTGTTTGGCCAAGGCGCTGGTTACCGCGGCGCTTAGCCGCTTTAAGCTGTTTTTTAGAATGTAATCGCATGCGCCCTCTTTGATGCAGTCTGCGGCTACTTCTTCTGATTGGGAGCCCGTAACAAGGAGAAAAGGGACTGGATCTTTTTGTTCTTTTAATAAATGCAGCGCGTCAATCGCCGTAAATTCGGGCATGCTGAAATCCGAGATAATGAGTTCAGGCTGGAAGGACTCGAGGGCTTCCAAAAAACCTTTTTTCGATTCCACGCAGCGGCAGGCGAAATTCAAACCGGATTTCCGCAACTCATATTGAATGAGTTCGGCGTCGGCCAGAACATCCTCGATCAATAGCAGTCGAAGTTCTTTCTGTTTTGGAAGTGGCACTTTTAAACCCTCGAATATACCCAATATTTTGAATTTTTCCTCATCGCCCTTTAAAAAAAAGTGCAGTTTGGAATCCAAACTGGCCCGGAGCTCGTGTCCAACGCAGCTCCCCCCTCGTTCTTTCACTCCCGAGGATGAATTGTAACTTCCGGATAAAGCTGCTTCACACAATCTGGACAGAAGCTATGGGTGAACTCAGCGTTGGAATGATTTTGTATATAAATCTCGATTTGATTCCAATAACCGTGGTCATCCCTTATTTTCTTACATGATGAGCAAATTGGCAGGAGACCGCTGAGAGTCTTTACCCGCCCGATAGCCGATCGAAGTTGCGCTATCAATTTTTCCCGGTCTGCCTCAGCCAATTTTCGATAGGTGATATCTTCCATTGCGCCCTCATAAAAGATTTGTTTTGTGGCCGGATCCCGCACAACCGCCCCGGTATTATCCACCCAGCAAATCTGCCCATCGTTGCGTATCAATTGAATTTCAAAATGGCGCACCTCGCCGGTCCTTTCCATCATTTCCCGCCACTTGGCGAAATCAGATTTATCCCGGTGAAGTTCTGGCAATCCACGGCGCATTAATGCGGGGCGCGAAGCGAACCCTAACATCGATACCAGTGCCGAATTGACATCTAAAAACTGGCCGGTAGGGGTTAAGCGGTACAATCCAATTGGAACTGATTCAAAGAGGGTTTTGTATCGCGATTCAGCTTCTTTTATATCCCTTTTTTGTCTGCCCATTTTCAAGACCATCTGGGCGGCTGCGGCGAGGCGAGCGAAATGTTTAGGCGACTTTAAAACATAGTCATCCAAACCTCTCTTCATCGCTTCCACAGCAATCTCTTCGCTGCCTGTGCCGGTAAACATGATGACCGGGCAATCTGGCCATTGGTGCTTGAGTCTCCTTAAAACGGTGAGCCCATCACTCCAATTTAGTTGGTAATCGGTAATGACTAAATGAGGGGAGGGGCCTCGAAGGCGAATTTCAAAAGCCGCTGGGTCCGCGACCTCTTCCGCATGCATGTTATGGAACGTTCGTTGCAGGTCGCGAATAACCAGTGAGCGGTCATCCGGATTATCATCAATTATTACAAACGTGAAGCGTTCCATTGCGAAGGTAACATAACAGTACCTGCAAAAAAGTCGCTCCGCGCCCGACCTAAATCAACGCAGGAACTCCCCTGAAAAAACTTGGCATTTTCCCCTAGAACCCTTCCGGGAGATCCCTTGCAACGAAGCTGAAAGCGTCAGAATTGGGGGAGTATTGGTCTAAGTCAGGCTTTTTTTTGAAACCGAGGCAGCTCGATCCAAAAACAGGAACCCGCTCCCGGTTTTGATTCCAAGCCAGCATTCCCGCCCATTCTTTCACACCCCTTGCGGACGATGGCGAGGCCAATACCGGTTCCAGGATAGGTTTCGGTTCCGTGAAGTCGTTCAAAAACCCGGAAAATTCTGGCGTGGTGTTCGGGAGCTATGCCAATGCCATTATCTTTTACGCAGATGCGAACCATTCCGTCGCGATTTTCGCTATAAACTTGCAGAACTGGTTTTGTCCCGGGCGGCATAAATTTGATCCCATTGGAAAGTAAATTGCAGAGAATCTGGCCAATTGTGGCAGGGTGGCCGCGGACCGGATGCAAAGGTTTCTTAATTTGGATTTCCGCCTGGTTGTCGCGAATTTCGCTCTGCAATTGTGAAAGCACTTCTTCCATGGCCGCTTCCAGATCGCATCCCTTCAATTCCAATTCCGCATGTCCCAGCCTGCTGTAGATGAGCAAGTCCTGGATCAAATGATCCATTCGGTCTGCCCCCGACAAAATACGCTGGGCATAATCACGACCTGTTTCGTCCAGTTGTTCGCCATAATCTTCCAGCAACACACGGGCGAAACCTTGCATGGCGCGGAGAGGCGCCCGCAAGTCGTGAGACACAGAATAGGAAAAGGACTCCAAAGCGCTGTTGGATTCCTGCAATGCTTCCTCCGTCTTTTTGCGTACTGCAATTTCGTTTTGCAATTCCGAATTGGAGGTTTGCAATTGAGAAGCTCTTTGCGCCAAGTCCTGGTTTAATTTCCGTATTTCATCTTCCGCATGGCGTTTTTCCGTGATATCGCGAGCGAAGAGGTAAAGAAGCTCTTCATCCTTAAAAGGCGCAACCGTCCAACCAAGCCAGCGAAACCCGCCCGTTTTGCAGCGCAGCCGGTTTTCAAAATAAGCTGCCTGACCTGATTTCTTGGCCGCGCTCAGGTCCTCAAGGGTTTTTTTCTGGTCGTCCGGATGGACGAATTGAATGAGCGGATTGGCCCTTAACTCATCCTCATCATAGCCAAGGGTTTTTTGCCAAGTAGGATTGAGTTGTTTAAAATTTCCATCGTAGCCGGCGATGGCCAAAAGTTCGATGGAAAGGGTAAAGAATCGATTGCGTTTGGTTTGGAGTTCCAAACGCTCTGTGGCCTCCAGCAATTTGCGCTTGTGTTCCCGCTCTTCAATTTCGCGCAACCGTTCGGATTGCCGGCGCATTTCGTCGGTTTTCTTCACTAATTCAACGAACACAGCCACTTTGGTCCGAAGAACGTCCGGCATGACGGGGGTAAAAATATAATCAACAGCTCCCAATGCGTAGCCCTTGTACATGTGGGTTTCCGTGGTGCTGATGGCGCTGACGAAAATGATCGGAGTATGTTCGGAACTCTTCCGTTGACGGATCATGGCGGCGGTTTCAAAACCGTTCATCCCTGGCATATTGACATCCAGAAGAATTACCGCGACTTCCTGTTTTAAGAGTAAACGTAATGCTTCATCGCCGCTGTTCGCCTTTATCAAATTCTGATTCAAATCAGTGAGGACCGCTTCCAAGGCAATTAGATTCTCAGGTGTGTCATCCACCATTAAGATATTTACCTTGGAAGGTTCTTCATCAACTTGCTGGTGTTTGCCGTTCACTTCGTATGTGCCTGTTATAAATTCTTTTGGGCTGGCGATTTCCACGCTCATGTTTGCCTTTCTTAGCAGGTCTTCCGATAGAGCCTGTGCTTTGCATCCAATGGAGAAAAAGAGTCCCGATAAGGGCTCGCCTCGATCGATTCCCTTTCATCCAATCCTAGAATACCTAAGATCACCAAACTTTCGTAAATCACGCAATGCGCCCGCTCTTGCAAGGACGAGTTTGAATAGTTTAGAGCCGCCCTGCAAAAAATGGCGTTAAATTCATTAAAAGAACTATCGGTGGCGAGGTTGTGCTGCGCAAACACGATGTTTTCTCTAAGCCAATTCTTAAAGAACACTGATTTGCCGTCGTTCACCAAATAATCGGTGATGGATCTTTTTCCGCCCCCCTCCTGATAATAACCATCATATTCCAAAAGTGCGGCGGCCGCGAAAGCTCCTTCCTGGGCCGCCTTGAGCAAAAATGGATTGCTATCCGTGGCATAAATGGTTGCTTTTGCGGCTAATCCTTCTTCGTGCAAAATAATGGCGGTAAAATAAATGTCCCGTATTGAGGAACAGCCAGCATGCCAGATTCGAATGGAAGGGTACGTCCTCCAAAACGGCACAAGGTCCTGACGCATTTTGAGGTAGAACTCAGCATTTCTCGAACTTGGCGTGGGAGGCAGAGCTTCGGCAAACCTTTGATAGGAAACGGGGTTGTGAAGCAGCTTTTCCTGCAATCCGGAAATGGTGGCTACCCGTTCTTTTCGAGCCATTTGCCGGACAAAAGCCATCGCAGCATCCTGGTCCAAGCCGGATAAGTTCAATCCATAGATTCGCATCAAAACCTGCCCCAGCAATTCCAACTCCGCCCGCGCGACTTGGGGAGAGTAGGGGGGCCATTCGACTGCTTCTCCCTCGCTAATAAGCGAATCCGTCGTGAAGGCAGAGATGACTCCTGTCTTTGGCTGCTTGGCGGCGCCAGGCTTGGCCTTGGCCGCCGCCACTGCAGCTTTTTGGCGATTGTGGGCTGGTTTTTGCTTTCGCATGCTTTTACCGATGCAGCCAAATTCGCAACATCGAAAGCAGTTGATCCGTATCCACTGGTTTGGAGATATAGTCGGAAGCTCCTGCTTCAATGCATTTTTCGCGATCACCCTTCATGGCTTTGGCAGTCAAAGCCAAGATCGGCAAGGCTTTAAACTTAGGCAATTTACGAATTTCATTGATCGTATCGTATCCGTCCATCTCCGGCATCATGATGTCCATCAAAACAACATCAACATCGGTTTGGTTTTGCAGAACTTTAATGGCGTCCCGACCGTTTTCGGCCGAGAGGACTTCCATGTTGTGGCGTTCCAGAACGCTGGTCATGGCAAAGATGTTGCGGATGTCATCATCCACTACCAGCACTTTTCTGCCTGCCAACATCACATCTGTCTGATGCAATTGCTCGAGCATTTTGCGCTGTGGCTCTGGCAAATTCGCCTGCACACGGTGGAGGAAGAGCGCCGTTTCATCTAGCAGGCGTTCTGGAGACCGCACGTCTTTAACAATGATCGATTTAGCCACCCGTTTGAGTTGTGTTTCCTCCTTTTTGCTCAGTTCCTTGCCCGTGTAAACAATAACAGGGAGTGAACGCAAACTTGGGTCCTTTTTGATCTCTTCCAGGAACTGGAACCCGCTCATATCCGGCAGGCCGAGATCCAGCACCAAGCAATCAAAATGCTGGTTGCGCAAGGCGTCCAATGCTTCTTGTGCGGTGGACGCGCCTTGAATGGTGACATCCTTATGCCCAATTAATTCTGTTAAACTCCGACGCTGGGTGTCGTCATCTTCCAGAATCAACAGACTCTTCACCTGTCGGTCCAGGAAGTGGCGGATGTCTCCAAATGCTTTTACCAAAGCATCTTTCTTAACAGGCTTGGTCAGATAATTGATCGCGCCTTGTTTGAGTCCGCGTTCGCGTTCTTCGTCCACGCTGATAATTTGGACGGGGATGTGTCGGGTATTTGGATCGTCTTTGAGGCGGTCCAATACTTTCCAACCTTCGATGTCCGGTAAGCGCAAATCGAGAGTGATTACATCGGGTTTGTGTTCAGAGGCCATGCAAAGAGCATTGGCTCCCCGGGTGGTCATCAGAACTTTGAACCCACTGTCACGAGCCAGATCCAAGAGGAAGCGGGCAAAGTTAATGTCATCTTCCACAATCATCATTACTTTGTCGCCGGGCCTGATATTGTCCCGGTCATCATTGAGTTCGGTTTCAATCCGAACCGCTGGAGTGAGCTCCGCCATTTCCTTCTTATGCGCGAGAGCGCCGGTCAATTCCATGGTCCACTCGAGGTTGCTTGGCTTGCGAGGCGTCTTGGGTGTCACGTAAGTCAGCGGCAGGTAGAGTGTAAATACGCTGCCTTCACCCGGAGCACTTACCAGACGAATTTCACCGCCAAGCAAACGAGCGATTTCTCGGCTGATGGCCAAGCCTAAGCCAGTGCCTCCGAAGCGGCGATTGGTGCTGCCATCGGCCTGCTGGAATGCCTCGAAAATAATCTGCTGTTTATCCAGAGGAATGCCGATTCCCGTGTCGGATACTGAGAAGGCAACGACTTCTTTGGCGCTATTGAGGTCCTCATTTTCTGGATTCCACCCTTCGCTGGCCGTGCGGATGTGCAAGGCAACTTCGCCTCGTTCCGTGAACTTAAAGGCGTTCGAGAGCAAGTTCTTGAGTACTTGCTGCAAACGTTTGGCATCGGTCTGCATTATCTTCGGCAAATGCTCATCCATGTTAATGTTGAATTCCAACTTCCTGGATTCCGCGATGTGGCGGAAGGTGCGGTCGATATAGTCGTGCAGATGAGTGAACGGCAGTTCGCCCACATCCACCGTGACTGTGCCCGATTCGATCTTGGAGAGATCCAGGATGTCGTTAATCAACGTGAGAAGATCAATTCCAGAACTGTGGATGGTAGTGGCAAATTCCACCTGTTTCGGTGTAAGATTGCCTTCCGCATTTTCGGCCAACTGATTGGCCAGGATAAGCAAACTGTTGAGCGGCGTGCGCAATTCGTGCGACATGTTGGCCAGGAATTCCGATTTGTACTTGGAAGTAAGCGCCAATTGGGAGGCCTTTTCTTCCAGCGCCTGGCGCGCTTGCTCGACTTCGCGGTTCTTGCGTTCGACTTCCGCATTTTGCAAGACCAGCAGTTTGGCTTTTTCTTCCAATTCCGCGTTGGTTTTCTGCAACTCTTCCTGTTGAGATTGCAGCTCGGCAGCCAAAGATTGGGATTGCTTGAGCAACCCTTCAGTTCTCATGTTTGCCTCGATGGTATTGAGCACGATGCCGATACTTTCAGTGAGCTGGTCCAAAAAGGCCTGATGCGTTGGATTAAACCTTTCGAAGCTGGCCAATTCCATAACGGCCTTAACCTGGCCTTCGAAAATAATTGGAAGCACAATAATGTTCAAAGGTTTGGCATCGCCCAGTCCAGATGTAATCTGGATGTAATCGTTGGGCACGTTGGTCAAGAGAATTTTTTCCTTTTCCAGCGCGCATTGACCTACTAAACCTTCACCTAATTTGAATTGGTTATCTACATTCTTGCGTTCGCGATAAGCATAACTGGCCAACAACCGCAAATGCGCATCTTCCTTGCTGATATCCATTACATAAAAGACCCCTTGATGCGCGGAAACGACCGGCGCTAATTCGGAGAGAATTAGTTTGCCGACTGTCAGCAAGTCTTTCTGTCCTTGCAACATGCGTGAGAATTTGGCGAGGTTGGTCTTGAGCCAATCCTGTTCGGAATTCTTCAAGGTTGTATCCTTCAGATTCCGGATCATTTCATTGATATTATCCTTAAGAATAGCCACTTCACCTCGGGCTTCCACTTGGATGGAGCGGGTCAGGTCGCCTTTTGTCACTGCAGTGGCAACTTCAGCAATGGCGCGCACCTGTGTAGTAAGGTTGGCAGCCAATTGGTTAACATTGTCTGTCAAATCTTTCCATGTGCCTGCAGCGCCAGGAACACTCGCTTGGCCGCCCAATTCACCTTCGACACCTACTTCGCGCGCAACTGTTGTCACTTGGTCAGCAAATGTAGCCAGCGTGTCGGTCATGCCATTGATCGTATCCGCGAGTTCAGCGATTTCCCCCTTGGCTTCGACAGTCAGCTTTTGCTTCAAATCACCATTGGCAACGGCGGTGACAACTTTGGCAATGCCGCGAACTTGATTGGTCAGGTTGCTGGCCATGAAGTTGACGGAATCAGTCAAATCTTTCCAGGTTCCGGAAACACCTTTGACAACTGCTTGCCCGCCGAGTTTGCCTTCGGTGCCGACTTCGCGCGCTACGCGAGTTACTTCGGAAGCGAACGAACTAAGTTGGTCCACCATTGTGTTGATGGTTTCTTTCAACTCGAGGATCTCTCCACGCACATCCACAGTTATCTTTTTGGATAGGTTGCCGTTGGCTACAGCGGTAGTGACCGCGGCAATATTACGAACTTGCGCCGTCAGATTGCTGGCCATGAAATTGACGGAGTCGGTCAAATCTTTCCAGGTTCCAGCGACCCCTTTGACAATCGCTTGGCCGCCCAGTTTTCCTTCGGTTCCCACTTCACGCGCAACACGAGTTACTTCGGAAGCAAACGAGCTAAGTTGGTCCACCATCGTATTGACGGTGTTCTTCAGTTCGAGAATTTCACCTTTAACGTCAACCGTGATTTTCTTGGAAAGATCGCCGTTGGCCACAGCTTTGGTGACGTCTGCAATGTTACGAACTTGGGCAGTCAAGTTACCTGCCATTGAGTTTACCGAGTCAGTTAAGTCTTTCCAGGTTCCAGCGACGCCTTTTACATCGGCTTGACCACCCAATTTTCCTTCGGTTCCCACCTCGCGAGCTACGCGGGTAACTTCAGCGGCAAAGGAGCGAAGTTGGTCCACCATGGTGTTAACGGTGTTCTTCAGTTCGAGAATTTCACCTTTAACGTCAACTGTGATTTTCTTGGAGAGATCACCATTGGCCACTGCTTTGGTGACATCCGCGATGTTGCGAACTTGAGCCGTAAGGTTGCCTGCCATGAAATTGACGTTGTCGGTCAAATCTTTCCAAGTGCCGGCCACACCGCGCACATCCGCTTGCCCACCCAGTTTTCCTTCGGTTCCCACTTCACGCGCTACGCGAGTGACTTCCGAAGCAAACGAACTGAGTTGATCCACCATGGTATTGACGGTGTTCTTCAGTTCGAGAATTTCACCTTTAACATCGACCGTGATTTTCTTCGATAGATCGCCATTGGCTACTGCTTTGGTCACATCCGCAATATTACGGACTTGGGCGGTTAAGTTGCCTGCCATCGAGTTCACGGAGTCGGTCAAGTCTTTCCAGGTGCCAGCGACACCTTTGACGACCGCCTGTCCACCCAATTTGCCTTCCGTTCCGACTTCACGCGCAACACGAGTTACCTCAGCGGCGAAGGAGCTAAGTTGGTCCACCATCGTGTTGACCGTGTTCTTTAGCTCGAGGATTTCACCTTTGACATCAACGGTGATTTTCTTGGATAGGTCGCCGTTGGCTACAGCTTTGGTCACGTCCGCGATGTTACGAACTTGCGCGGTCAAGTTGCCGGCCATGGAATTGACTGAGTCGGTCAAGTCCTTCCAAGTTCCAGCGACACCTTTCACATCGGCTTGTCCGCCAAGTTTTCCTTCAGTGCCGACTTCGCGGGCAACACGGGTGACTTCCGCGGCAAACGAGCTGAGTTGGTCCACCATCGTGTTGACGGTGTTCTTCAGCTCGAGGATTTCACCTTTGACATCGACGGTAATTTTCTTGGAGAGATCTCCGTTGGCCACTGCTTTGGTGACGTCGGCAATGTTACGGACTTGCGCAGTCAAATTGCCGGCCATGAAGTTGACGTTGTCGGTCAAATCTTTCCAGGTTCCTGCGACCCCTTTGACATCCGCTTGGCCGCCCAATTTTCCTTCGGTTCCCACTTCGCGAGCCACACGAGTTACTTCAGCCGCAAAGGAGCGGAGCTGGTCCACCATCGTGTTAATGACGTTCTTGATCTGCAAGATTTCGCCGCGAACATCCACCGTGATTTTTTGAGTAAGATCCCCGTTAGCGATAGCGGTGGCTACTTTGGAAACGTCGCGGAGTTGGACGGTCAGATTACTGGCCATGAAATTGACCGAGTCGGTCAGATCTTTCCAGGTACCAGCCACACCTTTGACATCAGCCTGGCCGCCCAGTTTCCCTTCAGTGCCGACTTCGCGAGCAACACGTGTCACTTCAGAGGCGAACGAGCTTAGCTGGCCGACCATCGTGTTAATGACGTTCTTGATCTGCAAGATTTCGCCTCGAACATCGACTGTTATCTTTTGGGTCAGGTCGCCGTTCGCAATAGCTGTGGCCACTTTGGAAACGTCGCGGAGTTGCACGGTCAGGTTGCTGGCCATGAAATTCACGTTGTCCGTCAGATCTTTCCAAGTGCCCGCCACGCCTTTGACATCCGCTTGACCGCCCAGCTTTCCTTCCGTACCGACTTCGCGAGCAACGCGAGTCACTTCAGAAGCGAATGAGCTGAGTTGGTCCACCATCGTGTTGACGGTGTTCTTTAATTCAAGAATTTCACCTTTGACATCAACCGTGATCTTCTTGGAAAGATCGCCATTAGCTACCGCTTTGGTAACGTCGGCAATGTTCCGGACTTGCGCAGTGAGGTTGCCGGCCATCGAGTTGACGGAGTCTGTAAGATCTTTCCATGTTCCGGCGACGCCTTTGACAACTGCTTGGCCACCCAGTTTGCCTTCGGTACCGACTTCACGGGCTACACGAGTCACTTCCGCTGCGAAGGAACTGAGTTGGTCCACCATGGTGTTGACGGTGTTCTTTAACTCAAGGATTTCGCCTTTGACATCGACGGTAATCTTTTTGGAAAGGTCTCCGTTAGCCACTGCCTTGGTAACGTCTGCAATGTTACGAACTTGAGCGGTCAAATTACCAGCCATTGAATTGACGTTGTCTGTCAAGTCCTTCCAGGTTCCAGAAACACCTTCCACGCGCGCTTGGCCGCCCAGTTTGCCTTCCGTTCCCACTTCGCGGGCGACACGTGTCACTTCTGAAGCGAAGGAGCGGAGCTGGTCCACCATCGTGTTAATAGTAGCTTTAAGCTCTAGAAACTCACCTTTGACATCGACTGTGATCTTCTTGGATAGGTCGCCGTTCGCAATTGCCGTAGCCACTTTGGCAATGTTACGGACCTGACCAGTCAAGTTACCCGCCATCAAATTGACGTTGTCAGTCAAATCTTTCCAAGTGCCAGCCACCCCTTTGACCCGGGCTTGACCGCCGAGCTTGCCTTCCGTACCGACTTCACGCGCCACGCGGGTTACTTCCGATGCGAATGATCCAAGCTGGGTCACCATCGTATTGACGGTGGTGGCAGTTCGTTTGAATTCGCCTTTAAGTGGACGGCCATTAATCTGCACCGCCATGGATTGCGAAAGATCCCCATTGGCCACCGCCCCGATGACGCGGGCTGTTTCAATTGTTGGCCAAGTTAAGTCAGAAATTAAAGTATTAACTGCATCAACCCAGCCGCCCCAATCGCCGCGCACGTTGCCCAAGGAAGCGCGTTCCTGCACCTTGCCATCTTTGCCAACGACCCGGCTAATGCGGTGGAGCTCCCTTGTAACCTGGCGGTTAATTTCAACGACTTGATTGAAAGTATCCGCAATACGGGCATCAATAGCGCTGCCGGAGACGGGGATGCGCACATCAAAATCACCCTTTTTTAACGCAAGCAGAGCATCCAAAAGTACTTTCTTTTGATAGTCCTGGTTGCGTCGCTGGTTCCTCATGGCGTCAGCGGCGGCTCTTTTGTGGTCCGAAGGATGAGATGATTCTTCGGAATGAGTAGATTTTTCTTCCGTGTATCCGGATTCAGCTTGAATAGACATGGCGGTCTTAGAATTGAGAGTTACTTTGAATAAGTTTTGCGCAAGCGAAACGCGATTCGTGTCATAGCGGAGACAGTAACGCTGGGTTGCCCTGAGTCACAATAGGGCAGGCACACGAATACCAATTAGGGAGGTCCCTTGAGGCTCACTAAGGGTTTCCCTGACCCTTTCGGAAGTGGGACAAATGAGCAGAAAAACCGTGGTTTTACGCCTTACAAATTCCTTGGATCAGACTTTCTGCATCCATTTTTTCCACACTCCCAAGTCACTCTGGATGGCCTGCAACATTCCTTCAAATGTTTTGGGTTTTCCCTTAGACCAATCGTATTCAATGTGAAGGGAAATAGGGGCGTTATAACCACTTGCTTTAAGTGTCTGAAGGAAGCCTGATGATTCAATCGCTCCTTTTCCCAAAGAGGTCCAGCCTGAATCCAAACTATAATCCTTAATATAACAGATTTGAACGTACTTCTGGGCTTTGGTAAAAACATCACTCCAGCCATCCTTTAATTCATGGATGGCATGGCCAATATCAAACGCGAGAGCGACCTGGCTGGGGTCCAGCCCCTCTACCAAATCCAACAAGTCCCACACTTTTGCTCCTACAGGGTTGCCCGCATGATTCTGCAACAGTCCGCACATGCCTAATTCCTTGTTCATGGCAGCCAAATCTTTTAACTGGCTGCGGATTTCCGCATAATTCTCTTTTTGAGTTTTGTCCTTCTTCAAATTGTAGTAGCCGAGCCTGTAATAGGTCACACCTTCCTTTTTGGCGGCGCGTAAACTTGATTCCGCATGTGGAGATGCCGGTGAGAGGATTGCAGTTGTGATCAAGTACAAACGCACATTTCGCTTGGCTAATTCTCCCGTCAACCTCGGCAGCTCTTCCGGGGCGTTTTCAGGGAGAATTTGTCCTCCGGGCCTGACAGGGCAATCAATTCCGTCCAAGCCAGCTTCAGCGGTCATTTGGGCAGTTTGAGCGAAAGTTAATTTAATTTCTTGATACAATTTGCTAAAGATCGCCACTGGCCAGCGCGAATTTTGCGCCAGCAACATTGGTGCGCCTGCAATTGTCAGTACTGCTGGAAGGCCTCGTCGGAAAAGAAAATCCCTTCTGTTGATTTGGAAGTCCATTTTCAGATTCTGGCTTTGCCCCGATTTTTTGGCAAGAGAGGTTTCTCTGAAAAATCATGGCGTCCCCGATGGACAGCGCGGCTTCAATAATTAATATCAAGCCGATTACTGAGAAATTGTAGAAATTGAATGGTGCAAGAGGGCGGCTTCAGAGATGGGAGCCGCCCATTTTTTTAGGAGCGTATCTTTCGCATAGCTGCTACTGGCAGGTTGAAATTATTCTGAAGTGGAATTTCATAACGGTTGAGAATTTCATAACCAAACTTCAAGTAGAGCGGAATGCCAGGGAGCGTTGCTACTAATTCAATTTGTGTGAATCCGGCCTCGCGAATTGCCTCCTCACAATGAAGAAGGAGTAATTTGCCTAAACCTTTCCGCGCAAAATTCGGATGGACAAAAAACGCGCGAATACGAGCCGGATCAATTTTAGGATCCAAAAAATTAGAACATTCAGATCGATGCGCATCTCCGCCAAAAAGCGCCTTTCGCTTGCTCCAGCCCCCACAAGCGACAATGCTTTTTTCCGATTCTACAACGTAATAAGTTTGATCCCCAATTAATTGACGATCCACGCCGAAGACGGGCCCAAAGGCCGCTTCGATTTGTTGCTGGCTATAGTATTGCGCCTGCAGAGTTTTTGCCGAAAGTTGGATCAACGGCTCCAAATAGGGCACGTCAGCAATTGTGGCGAGTCGTAGTTTCCAAGCATTGAGCACGATCGACAGATTAGGTATTTGGTCAAAGTTTTAAACCCAAAAATAAAGATAAGGTCGGATAACCCAAATTCTGCTGGTTTGACCTGGCCCACGTTTTCCAGCAAGCTCATTCCACAAAATATGCCGAACACTTTTGGACATCTTTTTCGCATTACAACTTGGGGAGAATCGCATGGTGGCGGAGTTGGTGTAGTTGTCGATGGGTGTCCGCCGTTGCTTCCCTTGACCGAGGCAGACATTCAGCCGGATTTGGATCGGCGGCGTCCTGGCCAATCCAAAATTGTCACACCGCGAAAAGAGGCGGATCAGGTGCAAATTTTATCCGGGACTTTCGAAGGGAAGACATTGGGCACACCGATATCCATGTGGGTAAAAAACGAGGATGCGAGGCCGGAAGCTTACAATGAAATGGCCGAAAAATTTCGTCCCAGCCATGCGGATTATACCTACCAAATGAAGTATGGTTTTAGAAATTGGCAAGGCGGTGGCAGGAGCAGCGCGCGTGAAACCATTGGCAGGGTCGCGGCCGGGGCAATAGCGAAAAAAATACTGAAGCTGGAATATGGCGTGGAAGTCATAGCTTATATAAAGCAAGTGCAGAATATTGCGGCAGAGATCAATTTGGAAAAAGTAGTTCAAGAGGATGTCGAAAGAAATATCGTTCGATGCCCCGATGCTTCCGCGGCTGAGAAAATGATCGGTTTGATTGAGCAGATGCGAGCGGATGGTGACAGCGTGGGTGGGATTATTGAAGGAGTGGCTCGTGGTGTTCCACCTGGCTGGGGGGAACCAGTGTTTGACCGATTGGAAGCCGATTTAGCCAAAGGCATGCTCAGCTTGCCTGCTTCCAAAGGTTTTGAAATCGGTTCTGGTTTTGCAGGAACCAAATTAACTGGACGCGCCCATAATGATTCCTTTCGATCAGAAAATGGAAAAGTGGTTACCGTGACCAACAATTCCGGTGGGATACAAGGGGGAATCTCCAATGGTCAAACAATTTATTTTCGGGTTGCTTTCAAGCCAGTTGCAACGGTTATGCACGAACAAGAAACGATTGATACCAAATTGGAGAATACGACCTTGAAGGGCAGGGGGCGGCATGACCCCTGCGTGCTGCCGCGAGCTGTTCCAATGGTAGAAGCAATGGCAGCACTGGTTTTAGTGGATCATGCGTTAAGACAGAGAGCCCAGTGCGGCGCAAAGGCTGAACAGAAAGTATAAATTAAAATGCGATTTACAAATGGGGTGGTAGTTCCGAATTTATCAGAAATGTTATGGACGGAAAAATTTTGATACGAATGGCTTTGACCATGGCGGCAGTTTTCGCTTTTGGGCCAGCAAGGGCTTTCCAGTACCCAACCCCACCCACCACCAATGTGGTTGATACCTACCATGGAGTTAAAGTCGCTGACCCTTACCGCATCCTGGAAAATCCCGATGATCCTCGCACCCGCGAGTGGATCGACGCTGAAAACAAAATCACCATGCCCTATTTGCAAAGCATTCCTGAACGTGAGCAGGTGAAACAAAGATTAACCGAACTCTGGAATTATGAGCGCTACAGCGTTCCGGCGCATGAAGGGGGACGGTATTTCTTGACCCATAACAATGGGCTGCAAAACCAAAGTGTCATCTATACTTTGCGCAACTTAAATTCCGAACCGAAATTGTTGCTGGACCCAAATACCCTGTCGCCGGATGGAACGACCGCGCTGAGCGGATGGACGCCAAGCGAAGACGGAAAATACCTGGCCTACGGCTTGGCTGTGGCAGGTTCTGACTGGCAGGAATGGAAAATACGAGAGATCGAATCCGGGCGCGATCTGGAAGATCATTTGCAATGGATTAAGTTCTCTGGCGCTTCCTGGACCAAGGATGGAAAAGGCTTTTTCTACAGCCGCTATGATGAACCCAACGAAAAAACTAAAATGCAGAGCGCCAACTACAACCAAAAACTTTTTTACCATCGAGTGGGCCAAGAACAAAGCAAGGACGCGCTGATTTATGAACGACCTGACCACCGAGACTGGCAGTTCAGCGGTGAAGTCACAGACGATGGGCGTTTTTTGATTATCACTGCTTTTGAAGGAACGGACACCCGGACTCGAGTCTTTTATAAAGATTTAAAAGACAAGGCTGCGGCAGTAGTTGAATTGTTAAAGGAATTTGACGCAGCCTATCATTTTATTGGCAATAATGGCTCGACCTTTTGGTTCCTGACCGATTTGAAAGCTCCTAGAAATCGGATTATTGCAATCAATACCAAAACTCCGGAACGCGAGAAATGGAAAGAGATTATCGCGGAAACAAAAGACACATTGCGTTCGGCGTCCGTTGTCCATGATCAGTTCATTTTGGACTATATGCACGATGCGCACAGCGTCGTGTTATTTGCGGACCTGAACGGAAAGCTCAAAGGCGAGCTCCCGCTGCCCGGTTTGGGTTCGGTTTCCGGTTTAGGCGGAAAACAAAAGGATAAGGAAACATTTTATGCGTTTACTAGCTTTACGCAGGCTGCCACCATTTACCGTTACGATTTTGTAACTGGCAAATCAACGGTGTTTCGGGAACCTACTGTGAAATTTCATCCGGAAGAGTTTGAAACCAAGCAGGTTTTTTATGCTTCGAAAGACGGAACGAAAATCCCCATGTTCGTTACCGCGAAAAAAGATCTGAAGCTGGACGGGAGTAATCCCGTTTATCTCTACGGCTATGGCGGTTTTAATATCTCCTTAATGCCTTCCTTTTCGCCGAGCATTATTACCTGGCTGGAACGCGGTGGCGTGTTCGCGCAACCCAACCTTAGAGGTGGCGGCGAATATGGAGAGACCTGGCATCAAGCCGGAATGAAAACTCATAAACAAAACGTTTTCGACGATTTTATTTCAGCGGCCGAATGGTTGATCGCCAATCAGTATACCCAGCCAAAAAAACTAGCAATTTCGGGACGCAGTAACGGCGGATTGCTGGTGGGCGCATGCCTGACGCAACGACCAGATTTATTCGGCGCCGCATTGCCTGGCGTGGGAGTCTTGGACATGTTGCGCTTTCATTTATTTACAATCGGCTGGGCATGGACTTCTGATTATGGCTCCGTCACAAATAAAGAGGAGTTTGATGCTTTGTTAAAATACAGTCCGTTGCAAAATATCAGGCCGGGAACGAAATATCCTCCCACGCTAATCACGACCGCCGATCATGATGACCGGGTTGTGCCCGCCCATAGTTTTAAGTTCGCGGCGACTTTGCAAGCAGCGCAAGCGGGACCAGCCCCGATCCTAATACGAATTGAAACCAAAGCTGGGCACGGAGCTGGAAAGCCTATTTCTAAGCAAATTGATGACGCCGCAGATCAGTGGGCCTTTGTAATTAAGGAACTTGGCATGAGCAATCAGCAGCCTAGCAAGCCTTAGGCGATACCGAACAGTTCGCTCATGCTCCGAGTTCGTTTACCAGTCGCTCGAAATCTGCAAGAGACGGGCATTTAAAGGCGGTTTCTTTTAGTGCGGCCAACTGGCCTAAATCTGAAATCTTTGCAACCCGGTCCTGTAACGAAGCAGAAACAGGTCCGAAGCGATTTTCGAGAATATTTACGATGGTTTGCTGCCTTTCCTGTTGAATTCCTTGCTTCAACCCCGTTTCGATCCCCTGTTGTAGACCTTTTTCAATGCCCTGTTGCAGGCCCTTCTCGATTCCTTTCTGCAGGCCTTCTTCTCTGCCCAATTGTTCAATGCTTGTTATATAAGGCATAAGATTTTTTCTTTCATACTCACAAAGCAGCGTTCGAAACTCGAAAGTTTGCTCTTTTGGTAACCACATCATCCAATCTATCAAGCGGAATAAACTCAGAATTTGATTTTTGTGGTAGCCCTTTTCGTAAAGGGTTTTCACTAAATCCCATTTCCAACTTAGCCGCAGTTCCATATTTTGCTTGGATTGTTGGGTCATCCAATTTGCCAATATGAGTATCGCAGCCGGTTGCTTCGTCAGCGACAATTCCGCTCGTCGATTCTCCACTAATTTTAACAGTTTACATGAAGCAAAGTCAAATTGGACTTTTGTGCTAAGCAATCCTTCTTGATAATTCAGGGGAAACCAATTTGGGTTTTCGTCAGCAATAATCGCAAAGGTGGCCACTGGTAATCCGTAACGCCAGCGAATTCCTGTGTAGGCTTGGAACAGCCATCGTGTAAAATCGGGTTCGGGTTGGTTCTTTACTTCAAAATGGAAAAAGACAATTTGCTCAGTTCCTTGTTTTAACCTCAATTTGACAAGCTTATCCACAATTTGCCTTCCATGTGCTGAATCTCTCAAGATTTCCTGAAGTTCCTTATCGAAAAATTCAGGAGTTACTGACCAGTCCACATTCGACGCTTCCGAGGGAAAGCAGAGCTCCATGATTGATTGCAAATAGAATTCAAGACATTCTTTCCATGGGCTGTCATATTCGTCTGCCGAATTTGCCATGTCGCTAAGGTTAACAAGGTTTGAGCTAGTGGCCAGCATTTACTCTCTATCCTCGCCAGATTTGGTTTGGAATTGGGTGGATTCGGAGCAATCTTTTTAGAAATGCCTTTAATCCAAGCTGTGACGTTTGATGTCGGCGGGACGCTTTTGAGGCCTTGGCCAAGTGTGGGTCACGTGTATGCGCGGCTCGCTCGAGAGTTCGGCATGGCTGTTTCTCCTGAAGTTTTAAATGAGCGCTTCGCTGCCGCTTGGAAAGCAAAAACAGAATTTCACCATTCACGCCAGTGTTGGAAAAAATTAGTGATCGAGACGTTTGCTTCATTTGGTTCCGTTTCTGAACAGATGTTTGCCTTAATTTACGACGCTTTCAAAAGTCGCGATGTGTGGCAGGTTGAACCCGATCTTAGCATGGTTTTAACGGAGTTGCGCAAAAGGAACCTTCCACTTGGCATCATATCAAACTGGGATGAAAGACTTCGGCCCCTGCTCGATGATCTCGACTTAACAGGTTATTTCAACGCCATCGTAATTTCCTGCGAGTACGGGCAACCCAAACCTGCTCCCGGAATTTTCCAGGAAGCCGCGCGTCGCTTAAATGTTCCGGTGGCAAATATTCTCCACGTCGGCGATAGTTTTGAGGAAGATATCCAAGGAGCCGGGGCAGCAGGAATGCAAACCCTGCAAGTAAACAGCCATCAAGAGCGCGGTTTGAAAGGAATTATAAGAGTTTTAGATGAACAAATATCCATGAGTAAGCAAGCCTAATAAACCAAGGACCGATTGCTTATACTTTTTCAAGTGGATTGACGGCTAGCGGTTTTACTTATTAGAGTGAGTCCCGGCGTTTTAACATAAGTTTGCCTAATTTTTAAACTATGGCGAATTCGAACGCAGGCATGGCGGCGCGGCTCGTTATATCAAAATGAAAATTCTTTTGGCATTTTTCGGCTCATCTTTGGGCAAAAAATATGTCATGGCCATTACTGGTTGCTTGCTTTTTCTGTTCGTGGTCGCGCATCTCCTTGGCAATTTGCAGATATTCTTCGGTCCGGAGCAGATCAACGCTTATGGCCATTTCTTGCAAACCACGCCGGAACTAATTTGGCCGGCCCGGCTGGGTCTGCTAGTGCTGGTGTTGCTTCACATTTACGCGGCCGTAAAATTGTCTGCAGAAAATAAAGCAGCACGACCCGTTACGTATGGCGCTTACAAGCCTGTTGGGTCGAGTTATGCCTCTAGAACCATGTTAATGAGCGGCTTAATCATTGGCGCCTTCATCATTTACCACCTGCTGCATTTTACAGTCCAATATCAGGCGATCAACCTGACTGGCAAAGATTTTCACGGACTTCATGATTTGAAGGGTCGGCATGACGTTTATGGCATGATGGTGGCAGGCTTTTCGAATGTGTGGGTCTCCGTTTTTTACATTATTGCCATGGGTTTATTGATGCTGCACCTAAGCCACGGTGTAAGCAGCATGTTTCAGTCGATGGGGATTAAGAATAAAAAATATGGAGACACATTAGATCGGCTGGCAACGTGCATTGGCATTTTATTATTCGTTGGTTATGCATCGATCCCTCTTTCGATTTTAACTGGTATTGTGAAATAACTCATGAGCTTAGAAGCCAAAATTCCTTCCGGCCCCCTGCAAAGCAAGTGGGACAGGTGCCGTCTAGAAATGAAGCTCGTGAACCCCGCGAACAAGCGAAAGTATGAAGTTATCGTGGTGGGGACCGGATTAGCAGGAGCTTCCGCGGCGGCGACAATGGCGGAGTTGGGCTACAACGTCAAAGCATTCTGTTTTCAGGATAGCCCTCGCCGAGCCCATAGTATTGCCGCACAAGGTGGAATTAATGCCGCAAAGAATTACCAGAACGACGGAGACAGCATTTACCGTCTGTTTTATGACACCATAAAAGGGGGCGACTTCCGGGCGCGGGAAGCAAATGTTTATCGGCTGGCACAGTTAAGCGTCCAAATCATTGATCAATGCGTTGCCCAGGGAGTTCCGTTTGCCCGCGAGTACGGAGGGTTGCTCGCCAATCGTTCTTTCGGTGGCGCACAAGTCTCCCGAACATTTTACGCAAGAGGGCAAACTGGCCAACAGTTGCTTCTAGGAGCGTATCAAGCTTTAAGCAGGCAAATTGGACTAAACAAAGTCCAAATGTATCCTCGCACTGAAATGTTGGATTTGGTTGTGGTTGATGGCCATGCTAAGGGGATAGTTGTCCGTGATTTAGTGACGGGCGCAATTAGCTCGCATTCAGCGGACGCAGTGGTTTTGGCGACGGGTGGCTACAGCAATGTTTTCTTCTTATCCACAAACGCCAAAGGTTGCAATGTGACGGCAATCTGGCGCGCTTGCAAACGTGGAGCTTACTTCGCCAATCCTTGTTATACACAGATTCATCCGACTTGCATTCCAGTCAGTGGCGAACACCAGAGCAAGCTGACTCTCATGTCTGAATCGTTGCGTAACGATGGCAGAGTTTGGGTGCCTAAAAAACCAGGCGACAATCGATCACCTCAGCAAATTCCCGAACAAGACCGCGATTATTATTTGGAGCGAAAATATCCCAGTTACGGCAATTTGGCTCCTCGAGATATAGCCTCACGTGCTGCCAAGGAAGCTTGTGACCAAGGCAAAGGAGTCGGTCCGGGAGGGTTAGGAGTTTATTTGGATTTTGCTGATGCCATCAAGCGATTGGGTTTAGCAGCCATTAAAGAGCGGTATTCGAACTTATTCGAAATGTATGAAACGATTACTGGCGAAAATGCTTACGAAACGCCAATGCGGATTTATCCAGCACTGCACTATACCATGGGAGGGCTTTGGGTTGATTACCATTTAATGAGCAATTTGCCCGGGTTATTCGTGCTTGGAGAAGCCAATTTCTCGGATCACGGGGCAAACCGGTTGGGAGCGAGCGCATTGATGCAGGGTTTGGCGGACGGCTATTTCATATTGCCCTACACCATTGGAAATTATTTTGCTTCCAACAAGATCACAAAACCATCCACGACCCATCCAGAGTTCAAACGTGTTGAGCAGGAGGTGCAAGATCGGATTCGCAAACTCATGCAGGTTAATGGGAAAAGAACGGTTACAAGTTTCCATCGTGAGTTAGGCAAATTGCTTTGGGAAAAATGTGGAATGGCCCGGACGGAAGCCGGCTTAAAGGAAGCATTAGCTCGAATTCCAGCGCTTCGAGAAGAGTTTTGGAACAACGTAAAAGTTACAGGAGAAGCAGGCGAATTAAATCAACTGCTTGAACACGCCGGGCGAGTTGCGGATTTTATGGAGTTCGCGGAATTACTTTGTCTGGACGCCCTTAATAGAAGGGAATCCTGCGGCGGTCATTTCCGCGCGGAATATCAAACGACTGATGGTGAAGCGTTACGTGATGATGAGCAGTTCGCTTATGTAAGTGCCTGGGAGTTTACCGGAGTAGGCAAAGCGCCGGAGCTCCATAAAGAAGCTCTTGTTTACGAAGACGTTAAAATGTCCCAACGCAGTTATAAATAAATTTGCGCTAGCATGAATTTAACCATGAAAGTTTGGAGACAAAAAGGGCCGCAAACGCCAGGCCAGTTCGTTTCTTATGAGGCCCGGGAGATCATTCCGGACATGTCCTTTCTGGAAATGTTGGATGTTGTCAATGAAGAGATTATAAGCCGTGGCGACGAACCAATTGCTTTTGATTCAGATTGCCGGGAAGGAATTTGCGGAATGTGCTCTTTAGTGATCAACGGGATTCCGCATGGAGGCAGGCGCGGCACAGCAACGTGCCAATTACACATGCGCCATTTCAAGGATGGAGATACGATTACAATCGAGCCTTGGCGAGCTGCTGCTTTTCCTTTAGTCAAAGATTTGGTCGTCAATCGCTCGGCGTTTGATCAAATAATACAAGCAGGTGGTTTTGTTTCAGTTTCGACCGGTGGAACTCCGGACGCCAACGCCTTGCCCATCCCTAAGACCAAACAAGAACTTGCCATGGATGCGGCTGCCTGTATTGGGTGTGGCGCCTGCGTGGCTGCGTGCAAGAATGCTTCAGCAATGCTTTTCGTGGCTGCAAAAGTTAGCCACCTCAACTTGCTTCCTCAAGGCGCGGTAGAAAGGGAAAGGCGAGTTCTAAGCATGGTCCGAGTGATGGACGAACAAGGCTTTGGCAATTGCACGGTGACTGGTTCCTGCGAGGCGGTTTGTCCCAAGGAAATCAGTCTCAGTTTTATCAGTCGCATGAACAAAGATTATCTTAAAGCAGTATTAAAAGGCGCAACTGAAACCGTGGCGGCCAAAGATTAAAACATTAGCTGTTTTACATTACTTCTTCCATCTGCCGCGATTTTACCAATTCTTTTTCCGCGATTATCCAATTATCCAGCGAAAGCGAATCATGTTCGAGTTTATCGGCAAACATTCGGAACGCGTAATCTCGCACCATTCCTTTGGTAATTCCGGGGGTGAATGGTTCGGGTTGTGGTAATGCTTCTTTCTTCTTCGATTTTTCGTGCTTCTTCATAGCTTCGCTCCTTTTACCAAGGCTACGCCCGGAAGCCGTGCATTTCAAATCAGCGGTCGCTTCAGGAACGCCGCAAAATCATAGCGCGCCCATAAATTTGGCTAGCTTCCTCTTTTTTATTTTGCTTTTCGCACGCGAGTTGAATTTGCTCCAACGCAGGCACAATCAATTTGCTGTTCGTTCCGTATTGCTTTTCAAGCCGAGCCAGCCAATCCCGACCAATTTTTTCCACGGCGGGCCAATCTCCACGATCTTTTTCAGCAACGATGGCCAAAGAAACGGCGTCAGAAAGCAAACCTTCTTTTTCCGGGTGATCTTTTTCTCGGCTGAAAATTAAATTTTGAATTTGTTCGAAATCTTTTTCGTTTTTGGACTTGTACGCGTGAGCAGCCAATTGCACAGCAGCTTCCCGAATCGTTGGGATCTCCCATTTGGAATCCGATTTTAAAATCTTCAGCAGGCGATCCGTATATTTTTGCTTGCGATCGAAATTGCCGGAATGCAACTCCGTCGTCAGTAAATTCCCCATCGTTATCACGCTGTTCCATGATGATTTCCCGTACTGGGCATCGGCAACTTTTAGGGCAGAGCGAAATTGATCGGTCGCTTCCTGATATCGTTTGGTTCTCACATAAAGTAATCCCAAATCGTTTTGCAAATGGGAAATGGCTTCACTAGGGACGGCGTAGGAGCTGAATTCGGCGATTCCGTAACTATCGTAATTGGCGACCAGCTCAGGAGTTTCCAAGGCCGCGATCGCTTCTTTGAAGAGCGCTTCTGCTTCGGGATATCGTTTTTGCATGGAGTAAATCTGAGCTAAAAGTTTTTGACTAAACGCTTTTTCCCATCTGGATGTCCCTTGCTTTTTCTCCAAATTTGCTATGCTGGCCAAAGCAGCTCGCTCCGCTTTTTCCAATTCGTGATCTCGGTAAAAGGTCTCTGATAATGCATATTGGATTCTGGCCAGCTCATCTTGCTTGCTTTTCTCATTTTCCTGCCATAGTTGAGCGGCTTCTTCCAAAAGCGCGGCAGCTTGGGAATAGTGCTTGAAATAAAAGAGCAACTGAGATTCGGTTCTCAAAACTTCAACTCGTTTCCACGCTTCAGAACCAGTAAACCCTCGCGTTGCCTCGTCCGCCGACACTAAATTCTGATAGCTCTCCTTATATTCCTTCTTGTACCAAAATTTTTTGCCAGCATCATAGAACTGTTTCCAATTCTGTGGTGAAGGGGTTGAAGGGTTCGCCGAAAAGGCAGAGCAACAAATGCCAATTGAAATCCACAAAAACCAATAAACTCCCGAAACCGACTTTAAGCAGCGACGGAATTGAACAGCAGGCATTGTCGTTTATTTTCGAAGGCGGAAGAAGATCGCACCCGGTGCTTTCGTGGGAATTGGATAACTTTTTCCAGTTGTCGGAACGTCCTGCCAGGTTCCCAAGACAGTGGGCGCTGACTGCAAAATTGCCCCGTCGGCGTTCCAATTTAAGTTAATTCCATTTTGGTCCCGGGAAAAGGAAAGGAGCATTGGGAGCGAGAAAGTCCGAAAAGCGGCGGTCACGTTGGAAGTAGCCCCGCTGTTGTTACTTTCCCAACCAACTATTGCTTTGTCCCCGCGCAACGCAACTCGAGCGTTTTTTGCTTTTAGAGTATTTGGGTCGGGAATTTCATTTTCACTTATGTAAAAAGTGTTGCTCAAAGGATTGCCATCCCTATCAAAGAGCCGCCCTAAAATAATTGGGTAAAAGCCGCCGGTGGGTGCGGTGTCATGAAAAACCACCAACATTGTTCCGTCGGAATTGATTCCGACATCCGCCCGCTCCGCGTGGACCAATGCATAATCTTCCGCAACGGACTTCGAGAAACGCAATGATCCGTCTGCGTTTAAAACGGTTAGGAAAACTTTCGAGTTGCCTTCGGGATCGGAGCCCGCGCTAGTTAAAGCATACAAATCTTTGCCATTGCCATGAAAACCCACCCCTTCGCCACGTCCACCGCCCGCCGCAATTTCCGATCCAGTTAAAAGGCCAATGTCAATATTGGTAGAGGCTGGTGTGCCGTCATTTTTGAACAACCTCACGGTGCTGCGTTTTAGATCATTAAAACGAAGCGCAAACCCGTCTTTAACGACACCAACGCCGTGCCACATTTCCACGGGTTCTGCCTTCTCACTAGCCAAGGATTCTGCTTTTACAACTGTGCCCGAAGTAGTCAGGACCCTGTAGATCGCGTGTGTGTCCGATACCTGCCCATGATAGACATTTATCAAATCATCTTTCTGCCGACTCTCGCCGACGATGACAATATTGCCATTCGACAGGAAATCCCAATCCGCTATGCGAATACTTCCGGCACGGTCAGCATACGACTCGCTGACACCAGTCAGGATCCCGGTTGGAGTTCCTGTTTCAGTGAGAATTTGCACGGAGGGAAAATCTCCTTTTCCGCCTGCATCCTGGGCCATGGAAGTGAAACTTGGAATTTCGCTCTCGAGCTTGAACGAAGTGACTCCCATGCCCATGCCAGTTCCAAACAGGTTGGCTTTAAGCTTCGGCCCCCACGAAGTATATGCAGGTACGGGGGTAAGATCGGGTCTAAATAAGGACAGAAAGCGCGTTTGAATTATATCATTAGTATAAACTAGCGAATGAATTTCGTTAATGGGTGTAAGATTGTTCCCAGAAATATCAAATAAGCTCCAAACGGCCTCCAAATCAGTTATTCCATTCCCATCATCCTCCCAACCAACAAGCATTGTCCCGGAACTGTTAATCGCCACTGCCAGCGCTTCCGTTTCATTATTATTAATTGAATCCGGAACGTTGGCATAAATGGTTTTACTTAGTGGCTTAAGTCCGTTGTCTTCCGGTTTTCCAGGGACGAGGGTTTGAGCATTGGTTTTGGCCGGGAATATCGGTAAAATGCAAATGGCAACTGCCAATAATAATTTTGTAAAGTGCGAGAAGCGCTTTTGTTTGTACATAATCATTTCAAGAAATGAAAATAACCTTGCGCGTGATTATATTTGGCAATCATGGATAATTTTCGCGCAGTTTTAGCGAAAAACGTGAACTCACTACAAGCTTAATTTGAGCAATCCAGCTTTATGCTGCCACACAGCACTTGGAAACTGCCGCCGCTGTAGGTTAACTGGCCTGCAAATGGCGGTGTTGCCGCTTGGCCAAAGAAGTTTTGGAAGGGCTTTTTGGCAAGGCCATTGTCCCTATTAAATAAGGCGCCAGGAAACCAGGTTTATCCTGATGCCCGCCTCGACGGTAATCGTTCCATAGAGCCCTTTCCAGCACATTGGGATCCTAAGCTTAGAATTCCACGTGGACAAGTTGTCGC
>JADMIO011367011.1_pt1 | contig 100999 bp, 80 predicted proteins | sample 8958161 | NCBI WGS metagenome assembly JADMIO01 (sample SAMN16585339, study PRJNA669376) | soil metagenome | isolation source: Crop rotation soil | place: USA: Cullars Rotation, Alabama | collected 2011 | reverse complement strand
CGCGACAACTTGTCCACGTGGAATTCTAAGCTTAGGATCCCAATGTGCTGGAAAGGGCTGTGGCATGTTTCTTCATGGCATCCTTAACCTCATCGAGCGTTACTATCTCGGTAGGTTGTGAGGCTGATTGTGCGGTAGTCCAACGTTTAAACTGGGCAGGGCTCAGGGTTTGGGCATAATTTGAACACTGACCTGTGCCGCCAACAATATGATCGGCGGGCACGTTCATGCTCACCTTAAAATCGCCGAAGGTTAATGCAAACTCACCGCGACCAATAAACTGCTTATTCTGCCAACCCTGGAAATCGCTGTAAACAGCCATCCGTGGGTACCATTGTGTCATGGTGTACAAGTAATTGCCATCTTCAGGAAAATACTCGTAACCGCCACGACCGCCAATAGTTAAACGGTCAGATATGTTATACCACCACGCAATTTTAAATTTGAACTTTTGGCCTGGCTGCAGGGTTACGGGCAGCTCGATGCGCATCATGGTTTGATTGATCGTGTAGCTAAGCGTACCACCGTTAGCGTCTTTCACGCTTTCGATATGGTTACCCAAATCCAGGTCATTCCCCATAATGCCCTGTAGCTGGCGAATGCTCATCTTAGCCTGCATTTTGCTTTCATCAAACTTAGCGCTTTCGGCATCTTTTTTATGCTCGTTTTCGTCAAGCTGAAGCCACAGGTAAGTAAGCGGATCGGGCGAGTTATTGGTATAGGTGATAGTTTCAACACCATCTAAACGCTGCTTGTCATCATTAAGGGTGGCGTTTATTTCATAGTCGGCTTTCTGCTGCCAGTACTTAGGCCCCGGCGCTCCCGAAGCGGTGCGGTACTCATTAGGAGTGGATACCATGGTACCCAATTGTTCAAACTTGTTACCATGGTTTGAACCCGGGTTGTTGTTATACTGCGCCCAGGCTGATGAAGCGAGGATGCAGCAGGAAAATAAAGCTGGGTAAAACTTATTCATCTGAATTTAATTAATAAAAATCGTTCGATACACATAATAAAGGCAATTCCAAATATTGCCGACGACAGGAACATTGTCCAATCGCGCTGCTGCGTCCTCGCAAACCTGATCAGGATAAAAGAGATAAGTAACGCAGATATTACAATTAATACCTGCCCAAATTCAAGCCCGATGTTAAAAGCAAATAATTCGGCGGTGATATTGGTGCTGGTGCCAAGCAAACTTTTCAGATAGTTTGAGAAGCCCATGCCATGCACCAATCCAAAAAATAAGGCCAGGCTATAGTTTAGCCGCATGGTTGTTGAAGTACGTTTTTTGTAGAGGATATTGATCAGGCTGGTAAATACAATAGTTACCGGGATCAGGAATTCGATAAGCGAAGTATTAACATGAATAACATTTAATACACTCAATGCCAGCGTAATAGAGTGACCAATAGTAAAGGCAGTAACCAGTACCAGCACCTTGCGCCAGTCGGCAAGCAGATAGGTGCCGCACAATACAGTTACAAAAAGGATATGGTCATACCCCTCCCAATTGCAGATGTGCTGCCAGCCAAGCTGGAAGTACAATGAAAAGTCAGTCATTACTTAAAATTAGCGATTGCGAATAAAAATAACGTTTTTTGTAGATAATACAACTATTTAACGCAATTATGTTGCAATTACTTCTTGTTAGCTGGCTAAGCTTTTTCCACCCTTTTTATGTAAGCGTTACCGAAATTAACCACAACGCTAAAAACCAAAGTCTTGAAATAAGCTGTCGTATTTTTTATGACGATCTGGAGCATACCATCGAAAAACAATACCATACCAAAATTGATATTGTACACCCGGCCGATAAAGCAAAAGTAGGGCAGCTGATAAACGATTATATCAAAAGACACCTCATTATTAAAGCCGACGGCAAAACCGTTGCTTTAAACTTTATTGGTTACGAAGTACAGGAAGATGCTGCATGGAGTTATTTTGAAGTTAAAGGCATCAGCAAACCCAAAAAGTTTGAGGTACACGATGACCTGCTTTACACCGAACACCCCGAACAGATCAACATGATGCACATCACCGTAGCCGGCGAGCGCAAAAGCACCAAGCTGGATAACCCGGATAGTGATGCCGTGGTGGTGTTTTAGATAGCGAAAAAATTAAGTTATGTCATTGCGAGCGCAGCGCGGCAATCTCGTAGCCAATGCATGTCCGCCCTGTATAGCTATGAGATTGCCGCGTCGCCCCAAGTGCTTTTGCCCATACCGCTCCTCGCTATGACATGACTTTTTTTGGCCGTTGTTGGTGTTGTCACCAACAACTTTTATTATAAGCTAATCTTCTTTTGGCTGACCTGTATAGCTTTTGTTGGTGACAACACCAACAATGGCAAGTTATTTTTCGTTGCATTTCAAGCGCCCGCTTTTATTATTCCTTTGCTTTTAAGCTTTAATTTATAATTTAGTGTCGCAAATACAATTAATCCACAAAGCCAGATGTCATCAAAAAAATTCATTCCGGCCAAAGCATGCGCATTATTAGTCGTCATGCTTATCGCCGTAAATTCATTCGCGCAGCAAACCCGCCAAAAACTTGATTTTGACAAAAGCTGGCGCTTTAACCTTGGCGCTGTTGAAAACGGCGAAAACATAAAGCTAAACGACAGCAAATGGCGCACACTTAACCTGCCGCACGACTGGAGTATTGAAGGCACGTTTTCAAAAGATAATCCTGCCACGCCCGAAGGCGGTGCTTTGCCTGGTGGTATCGGTTGGTATCGCAAAACATTTACTGTTCCGGCCGCATCAAAAGGCAAATTGGTTTATATTGATTTTGATGGCGTATATCAAAAAAGCGATGTATGGATCAACGGTCATCACCTTGGCTTCAGGCCAAACGGTTATATCTCGTTCAGGTATGAGCTTACTCCCTATTTAAATCTTGGCGGCAGCAATGTTATCGCTGTTAAGGTCGATAACTCGGTACAGCCTAACTCTCGCTGGTATTCAGGTTCGGGTATTTACCGCCATGTTTGGCTGGTAACTACTAACAAAACCGCCATTGATAATTGGGGTACTTATGCAACTACAAATGATATTACCGATGCGTCGGCCAATGTAAACGTTCAGGTGCAGTTGCATAATAATCAAACAACACCCGGATTGGTTATAAATACTAAGCTTTATGACGCTGCCGGGAAACTGATATCAGTTGCCGGTCATGCTACATCCGCATCAGAAAATAAAAATGCTTCTTTAACCGTAACCAATACATTGACGGTAAAAAATCCGGTGCTTTGGTCGGTAGAGGACCCCTACTTATATAAGGCCGTCACCCAGCTGATTGAAGGCAAAAATGTGATTGATGAATACACCACAACAGTTGGCATCCGCTATTTTAACTTTGATGCAGATAAAGGTTTTAGCCTGAATGGCAAGCCGATGAAGATCTTAGGCGTATGCGATCACCACGATCTCGGCAGCCTTGGTGCCGCTGTGAACACCCGGGCATTGGAACGTCAGCTGCAGATGCTTAAAGCTATGGGCTGTAATGGCATCCGTACTTCGCACAATCCTCCAGCCCCCGAACTGCTTGACCTTTGCGACAAAATGGGTTTTATTGTAATGGACGAAGCCTTTGATTGCTGGGAATGGAAAAAGGCCACTTACGACTACCACCTGTATTTTAAAGAATGGCATAAACGCGACCTGGAAGACCAGATCAAACGTGACCGCAACCACCCCAGCATCATGATCTGGAGTATCGGTAACGAGATCCCTCAACAAGCAGACACAAGCGCGTTACGTATTGCTCCCGAACTGGCTGCTATTGTTCACAGTTTGGATAAAACCCGTCCTATTACTACGGCTAATGATCGCCCGGATACTACCAACAAGATCGTGAAATCGGGCGCTATTGATCTGGTCGGTTATAACTACCACCAGTTTGATTACGCTAAATTCCATGACCGTTACCCGGGCAAAAAGTTTATTGCTACCGAAACCACTTCGGGACTGGAAACACGTGGCTATTATGAAATGCCGTCGGACAGTATCAGGGTTTGGCCTACCAACTATGATAAACCCTTTGTAAGGGAAGGCAACAATGTATCGGCCTATGACAACACCCGACCACCATGGGGCTCAACGCATGAAATGACCTGGAAAGTGATGAAAAAGTACGACTTCCTTTCAGGCATGTTCATCTGGACTGGTTTCGATTATCTTGGCGAACCTACTCCATACTCATGGCCATCACGCAGTTCATACTTCGGTATTATTGACCTGGCCGGCTTCCCTAAGGATGTATATTATATGTACCAAAGCGAGTGGACCAATAAAAATGTGCTCCACATTTTCCCGCACTGGAACTGGCAGCCTGGGAAAATGATCGATACCTGGGCATACTACAATAATGCCGATGAAGTTGAGCTTTACCTGAATGGTAAATCATTAGGCATCCAAAAGAAAACCGGCGACGACCTGCATGTAATGTGGCGCGTAAAATATGAGCCGGGAACACTCAAGGCAGTATCGCGTAAAAACGGCAAAACAGTTTTAACCCGCGAGATCCATACCGCCGGTGCCCCAGCTAAAATTGAATTAATTGCCGACCGTTCGCAGATCAAGGCCGATGGTAAAGACCTGTCATTTGTCACTGTTAAAATATTGGATAAAGACGGTAATGTTGTACCCGATGCCGATAATAAGGTAAACTTTAAGATCAATGGCGAAGGCTTTATCGCCAGCGTTGACAATGGCGATCCGGTTAGTCACGATCCATTCAAAGCCGATTACCGTAAGGCATTTCATGGTCTTGCACTGGCTATTGTACAGGCAAAAGAAAAAGCCGGCACAATAACTTTCACTGCTTCGGCCGATGGTTTGCAGAGCAGTACACTGGTGTTGAAAACCAAATAACCTCAGCCAACCCCTCTCCTTTGGAGAGGGAGTTTGAAGCATTAAAAAAATAAAACCCGCCTCCAGGAGGCGGGTTTTATTTTTTATGCATGATGAGTTTCTGTCGATATATTACTCCTAATGACACTCTCATTACCAAATACAATGACCTTCGTAAAAATGTATCAGTGTTCCCCACTTCTGTATAAACCGCCCGGCATCAATCACTCTAATTTTGTCTCAACATTTAAAAACGATAACAATGGCAAAGACAATTTTTATTACCGGAGCATCACGTGGTTTCGGTAAACTATGGGCCGAAGCATTATTGCAAAGAGGCGATAAAGTAGTAGCAACCGCCCGCGATTTAAGCACACTGGATGACCTGGTAAGCCAATACGGCGACAATATTTTACCGCTGCAATTGGATGTTAACGACCGCGCTGCAGATTTTGCAGCTATCAATAAAGCAAAACAGCATTTCGGCAGCATTGATGTGCTGATCAATAATGCTGGCTACGGTTTATTTGGCAGCATTGAGGAAACTACAGAGCAGGAAGCCCGCGAGCAGATGGAAACCAACTTCTTTGGCTTACTATGGCTATCACAAGCGGTGCTACCGGTAATGCGCGAGCAAGGGCATGGCCATATTATTCAGCTTTCGAGCGTATTGGGCCTGGTTACCCTGCCTGTGCTGGGTATTTACAATGCCTCTAAATTTGCTGTAGAAGGCTTGAGCGAAACACTGGCTACCGAAGTAAAAGGCTTTGGGATAAACATTTCGCTGATTGAGCCAAACGGCTTTGCAACCGACTGGGCAGGAGCTTCTGCCGCACAAACCACAGCAATGCCAGAATATGACGGAGTGCGTGCCGCTTTCCAGGCCGGTTTAACTGACGAAATTTTCGGTGTACCTGAAGCAACTACCGATGCCGTACTTAAATTGATTGACAGTGAAAACCCGCCGTTGCGTTTATTCCTCGGTAAATTTGCACATCCATGGGTTAAACAAACCTATGAAGGCCGTGCTGCTGAATGGGATAGCTGGAGCGAAGTATCTGCCGCTGCACACGGTAAATAATTAATATTATATACAGGCTGTTAATTATTGGCTTTAGGCTTTGTGCATTCTGCTTTCAGCTTTTATATAAATGGTATTCTTTTACATAATCTACGCCGTAATACGGCGTAGATTTGTTTAACTTTATAAATCATGCAACATTTCAAAACTTTGGCCGATATGCACCGCTTCAACGGATTTCCGATGCCGGAAAATCCGTTATTCAGCATGTTCAGGTGTACACATACCTGCGGACTTGGAGAAAGGGAATTTACATCCGATTTTTATATGATCGGGTTTAAAAAACTTAAAGCCGGCCAAATTATGTACGGTCGTACAAAATACGATCATGATAACGGTAGCATGATGTTCATTAAACCCCGTCAGGTTATTCAGTTTAATAGTGTCGAATATGACGAGGATGCATTTATTATATTCATTCACGAAGATTACTTTAATGGTCATTTCCTGAATACCGAAATAAGTAAATATGCTTTTTTCGACTATGAAGCCAATGAAGCGCTGCACCTTTCCCCATCGGAAGAGCAGATCATGTGGGACCTTTATCACAAGATAGAAACGGAATATCGAAATAACACGGATGAATACAGCCGCGACATCATGCTTACGCATATTGATTCGATCCTGAAATACTCACAGCGATTTTATAAACGCCAGTTTATCAACCGCACAGAGCTTTCGGGCAAAACGGTATCAAAATTCAATAATGCTTTAACTTCATATTTTAAAACCGGGTTGCTGCTTACACAGGGGCTGCCAACCGTTAATGCCTTGGCATCACAGCTTAATTTATCCCCACGCTACCTGAGCGATATGCTTAAACAGGAAACCGGAAAAACTGCTATTGAACTGATCCATATTTACCTGGTAAACGAAGCCAAAAATCGCCTCAAAAGCGATTACCAAAGCGTATCTGAAATAGCATATGAGCTTGGTTTTGAAAACTTACCCTATTTTTCAAGGCTTTTCAAAAAAGAAACAGGTATCAGTCCCAATCAGTTTAAAAAACAACTGGTTAATTGATGCGCTAAGGCAATCACAAAGAAAAGTCCAATTTATCTACATTAAGTTTCTGTTAACAACCCTTTCGGGATAAAACGATTTTGTAATTTTGACTACAATCGTTTTCTTATGAAACTAAAACTCATCGCCGGCATTGCGTTTTTAAGCGCGGCGCTACAATCATTCTCTCAAACTCCGGGTAAAATTGAACAAACAGGGCAGGTGCTATTACCCAACGGCTGGAAGCTTAGTCCGGCCGGGCGTTCCCTGCCGCTTGGCGATTTGCCGCTTAACATGCAACTGTCATCGTCAGGTAAACTGCTGGCCGTTACCAATAATGGGCAAAGCACACAGTCAGTACAGCTGATTGACCCTAAAAATGAAAAACTGCTTGATGAGGTTGTGGTTAAAAAATCATGGTACGGCCTTGCTTTCAGCCGCGATGAAAAAAAGCTATATGCCTCGGGTGGTAATGATAACTGGATCCTGGTATTCAACATCGCCGATAACAAACTGGGTACGCCCGATACTATCAAATTAGCGCCGCATGCCTGGCCAAAAGACAAAGTTTGCCCTACAGGGATGGTAACTAACAAAAGCAACAGCCGCCTGTATTCGGTTACCAAAGAAGACAGCACCCTTTATATCATCGATCCTGATAAAAAAGACATCCTTAAACAGGTAAAACTCCCTGCCGAGGCCTATAGCTGCATTTTATCGCCCGATGAAAAAACGCTGTATATTTCGTTATGGGGCGGCGATATGCTTGGCTTTTACAACATAGCTACACAAACGCTCAGCACCATCAAAACCAGCAGTCACCCCAATGAGCTTCTTTTAGATAAGAAAGGAAAATTTCTGTATGTGGCCGATGCTAATGACAATGCTGTATCGGTAGTAAATACAGCTACTCACAAAATAGTCGAAACCATCTCGACAGCCCTTTACCCTACCCGCCTTACAGGTTCAACCAGTAACGGTTTGGCCTTATCGCAAAATGGGAAAACCCTTTTTATAGCTAACGCCGATAATAACTGCCTTGCGGTATTTGACGTAACCGTACCTGGCAGCAGCAAAAGCAAAGGTTTTATCCCGGTAGGCTGGTACCCAACCAATGTAAAAATGCTGGGTAATAAGATCCTGGTATCAAATGGTAAAGGATTTTCATCAATGGCTAACCCTAAAGGTCCGCAGCCTGTTAAAAAAACAGATAACAGCGGCTACAAACAAGGTGCTATCAACAGCCGGGAACAATATATTGGTGGCTTGTTTAAAGGTACACTATCTTTTATCAACAGCCCAACCGACGCCGAACTGAAAGCTTATAGCAAACAGGTTTATGCCAATACGCCATTTACCGCCAAAGTTGAAAAAACAGCCAAAGGCGAAGAAGGCAACCCGATCCCTCGTCGGGTGGGTGAAAAATCACCTATTAAATACGTGTTTTATATCATTAAAGAAAACCGTACTTACGACCAGGTTTTGGGCGATATGCCGCAGGGCAACGGTGATACGTCGCTGTGTATTTTCGGTAATAAAGTAACGCCTAACCATCACGCTATAGCCAACGAATTTGTTTTGCTTGATAACTTTTACGTTGATGCCGAAGTAAGCGCCGACGGGCATAACTGGAGCATGGCCGCCTACGCAACCGATTTTGTGGAAAAAACCTGGCCAACCAGCTACGGCGGCCGCGGTGGTAACTACGATTTTGAAGGCACCCGTAAAGCTGCCTATCCGCGCGATGGTTTTATATGGGATTACTGTAAACGCGCTGGCGTAAGTTACCGTACCTACGGCGAGTTTGTGAGCGATGGCAACCCAGGCAAGGCAAACTTAAAATCACTTGAAGGGCATTTTTGCGTTAAGTCGCCGGGATTTGATTTAAATGTGAAAGATGTAAAACGTACTGAGATCTGGGCACATGATTTTGATTCGTTATTAACCATAAACGCCGTACCGCATTTTAATACTGTACGCATTTCAAATGATCATACCAGCGGGCAGCGTAAAGGAGCTATTTCACCTATTGCCGCTGTGGGCGATAATGACCTTGCCATTGGCCAGTTCATCGAACACTTATCGCACAGTTCTATCTGGAAAGAATCGGTAGTTTTTATTTTGGAAGATGATGCCCAAAACGGCCCCGACCATATTGATGCCCACCGCTCGCCGGTGTTTGTTGCTGGTCCGTATGTAAAACGTAATGCGGTGATCCATGGCATGTATTCCACATCAGGTGTTTTGCGCACTATGGAACTGATATTAGGCCTGCCGCCAATGAGCCAGTATGATGCCGCAGCTATGCCGTTGTACGATTGCTTTACCAGCAAGCCCGACTTTACCCCCTACACAACCAAGCCCGCACAGGTTGATTTGGAACAACGCAATATAGCAGTAAACGAAAGCAGTAAACGATCTGAACTGTTTAATTTTGCTAAAGAAGATGCCGCACCTGATATCGACCTCAATGAGGTGGTTTGGAAATACGTAAAAGGTGAGGCATCTGTCATGCCTGCGCCAAAAAGGAGTGCCTTTGTAATTTTAGAACCTAAAAAAGAACAGGATGATGATTGATTTGTTAACTTCGTTGAACCGGAAGTTGTCCAATTAACGAATCCTTAATATATTGGTTTAAAGCCCGGCTATAATTTACAAAGCCGGGCTTTCACATTAATTATACTCCTATGATCACTCATTTAGAAAACGAGCACATTAAAGTAGCTATCGACACCAAAGGCGCTCAGCTGAGTTCATTTATTAACAAAACCACAGGCATTGAACACATGTGGCAGGCCGATGAAAAGATCTGGCCGTGGCATGCACCCAACCTGTTCCCGGTGGTTGGCGGCCTGATCAATAATGAGCTTTTGGTTGATGGTGAAAAATATGCCATGTCGCGCCATGGTTTTGCCAGGCAGTCGGAGTTTTTTTTGCTGGAGTCGGATGAGACGTCGGCAAGTTATTCGTTGCCTAATTGTGAAAACACGCTAAAAGTTTATCCTTTTAAATTTGATTTCCAGATCCTGTATCATCTTATTGATAACGCGCTCCGCATAACTTACAAAGTGATCAATCTCGATAAAAAATCGATATATTTTTCAGTCGGCGGGCACCCTGCCTTTAATGTGCCTTTTAATAAAGGCGAAAATTACGAGGATTATTATCTTGAGTTTGAAACCGAAGAACGTTTTAACACACACCTTTTATCAAAAGATGGCTTTTTTAATGGCGTAACGCATCCCGTACCTACCCCAAACAAAAAGCTCTATTTAACCCGCGACCTGTTTAATGATGATGCATTGGTTTTCAAAGACCTGAAATCGCGCATGGTAACTATTAAAAGTGATAAGCATGACCAAACCCTTGCACTCGAGTTTCCGCATTTCAATTATCTTGGTTTATGGGCTAAACCAGGGGCCGATTTTGTTTGCATTGAACCATGGCTTGGCTGTGCCGATACAGAGGGTAGACATGTAGATATTAAAGAAAAAGAAGCTATCCAAAAATTAAGTGTAGGCCATGTTTTTGAGTCAGCGTATTTTGTTTGTTTGTAAGCAATTAGTTTACAATATTTTTATACTTGCTTAAAACATTTTTCACAGTTTTTCGCTTTCATAAAAAGAATCACTTAAATATTAAAACTATGAAAACTAAAATTTATTTATTAGCCTTAACCATGCTGCTGTCATTTACAGCGTTGAATACTTTTGCCGCTGATAACCACGCACTTACTCCGCTAAGTAAAGAAGAAATAGCAACCATGACAACCGAGCAAAAACAAGCCCGTGTTGAGGAAATAAAAGCCCGTGTTAACGAGATCAAAGCGATGGACAAATCGCAGCTTACCAAAGAAGAGCGTAAAGAGCTTCGTACAGAACTTAAAGGGATGAAAAAAGAAGCCAACGCCCTTGGCGGTGGCGGTATTTACCTTTCATTAGGTGCTATCATTATCATTATTTTGGTATTGATCCTGATATTATAATTTGAATTACTTTGTATAGTAAAACGCCTCCGACGAAAATCCGGGGCGTTTTTTGTTATGACTGTTAAATCAGCGGACTCTGAAAGTGAAATAACATTTCCACGCCGTCATGCTGAACTTGTTTCAGCACCCCATAAGAAAGGTAGGCGATTTGCTTAGCATGGTGGCTTAGCGAGTGAGGTGTTGAAACAAGTTCAACATGACGATAATTTTTAATTATATCATGGGTAACTTGTAGAAGTATGGCGAGCAGGGCCTCTGCGCGCGAGTCTTCGACAGGTAGCCCACTTATGTTTCTCAGGGTGCTATGCGAGTTTAAGTTAACCCACAAATTGTTTTGTCGTTTAATCAGAAAGGCGTTTTGTTTTGCACCTCTGGCGCAAAGGCGTTTCTATAATTTATAGGCTACAAACCTTTTGCACCTCTGGTGCATCTGTCCTTAAGTACCCTTAATTAATACCTGTTTATTAAATTGTAAAAATCCCCCAGAGGGGGAAAAGGTTTGTAGAAATAACGTCCCACCTCTTATCCGAACCCCAGAGGGGTTCAACAACCTGCTATACGGGGCGACTCTATAGATCGGGGAGTGCTTCGTGCCTCGCAACGACGTTTTTATATCCCCTTCAGGGTGCCAGCAACAAAAAAAGCCCCTGAATATGTCCAGAGGCCTTTAATATCTTGATTAAAATACTTTATTATTTTTTGCTGCTGTCAGCTTTAGGAGCTGGCGTAGTAGTTGATGGCGTTAATGCCGGAGCTGCTGAAGGAAGCGCGTTGCTTGGTTTTGAAGCTTTTTCAATTTGCTCACGTAGTGCAGGGTTATCATTGCTTGCTGATGAACCGCCTTTTACAGCTACGTTGATAGCAAGCGACAATACCATAAGGGTAATTGCTAATGCCCAGGTACCTTTTTCTAAAAAGTCGCCGGTTTTTTGTACACCCATTAATTGTGATGAGCTTGAAAAATTTGATGCCAAACCACCGCCTTTAGGGTTTTGGATAAGTACGATAAGCCCTAACAGAGCGCATACAATTACGGTAACAATGATTAAAACGATATACATTTCTTTATATTAATTAGTTTTCTTTTCTAACTGCTCAATTTGGCTTGCAAAGTAACGGCTTTTTTCCGGGAATTTCAACATCAATTTTTTGTAAGTTGCAATAGCTTTGTGATACAACATCTGGTCGATGTAAATCTGGGCTAAAGTTTCACTTACCAGGTCGTTTCTGTCTTCCGAACTTTTCTTTGCTTTATTCTCGTTATCGAGCTTATCAATTGATGGCGGCCTGATCTGTGGCTCCTCCTTAATAAATTTCTCAATGATGATGTCTTCCTTTCTTTTTATCTCCGGAACATCGGGCTGAGGGGTTTTCTCCAGCTCTTCAAGAGATTGCGAATGGAAGATATTTTCATAATACTGATGCTGTAATGCATCGGCAGTTTGATTATCGGAAACCACAGGCGCTTTTACCTGGGCAACTGTTTCAATATTATAGGGCTGATAAGTTGATGCATATTCCTTACGGGTTTTATCTAACCACCACATAAAGGTATAAGGCATTTTCTCGTCGTTGTACTTCGATAAAACCTCGTGCTGCTCGGCAGGTTCAGTTTTTTCGGGCTGCGGGACAGCTTTATCCCCGCCTCTGGTATCAGCAACCGAATTATCAAACAAAAAGTAATCAGCCGAAGCGATATTGCTGATGATCCATTTTTCCGTTACATCATCCCTTACTTCCCTGGCTTCGCTAACAACAACCGGCGGCGGCACATCCGATTCCCAGTCGGCAGGCTCAGTTTTAACATCTGCAACAGGCTCATTAACGTCACCCTGCTGACCGATACTTATATTCTCGATCCCAACAATTTCATCGTAAACCTCATCTTCGATATCATGGGTAGCGGCAGCACTTTCCCTGTTCGGCTCAAAGACTACCGGATCGGCATCCTCAACTTCCGTTACCGGTGCAACATCCGAAGTTTCAGGTTTATGATTATCGGTAACCGTAAAATCAAAGCTATTTATTTCCTCATCTACGTTAACTGCCGGCTCATCTGGTATAGGCGGTAAAGCATCCTGATGGTCATCAACAGCAGGACCGATATTGAAATAGTTTTCGGCAGCAGGTGTATTAGCTGCGGGAGTAACACCAACATGGTCAATTATCTGTGCTGAATTTACAGGAGTAAGCCCATCGGGCTCGTTGATCAACTTATGCAGTAAAGCAGGGCTATAATAAACGGCTGCACGCTGCACATCCTTATTTGTACCGGCATGGGCAAGCAGGGCACGTAAAATACCACTTTGCGGGTAGGCATCAACCAGCTGTTGCAGGTTATAGCCATAAAAAGAACCTGTTTCGGCCGGGTTGGCCAACAGTTCATCTAATATTTCGTATTGCCTGCTATTCAAATATTGATCCACGTGGTTGAAAATACAAATTGCCTACCAATTAGAAAAGGCTGCGTTAAAAATATCGTCAATTAATTGCTTATTAATTTGCTGTATAAGTGCCTGCTCCTGCGAAGAAATATCCCCCCGGTAATCAGCAAACTTAGTAAAACTTTGCTCAAAACTAAGCTTTTTATCTGCCGGAGTTTTCGCGGCATCAAATGAAAATTTAACACGGACGGTAATAGTAAGCCTGTTAGCATCAGCAATTGGGGCCACATTATTTGAAGTGGCTTGAATAGATGCCGGAGCAATAGAATAACCGGTAATAGCGCCCGACATGGTTGCATCGGCTTCGCCGCGGACTAAGCTTAAGCTGGTTTGTGTACGGACCCTGTCTTTTAACGCTTCGGTGAAAGTTTGGCTCAGGTTATTAACCACCAGCGCAGCATTGTTTTCAAAGAACTGAACATTGAGGGTCTTCAAAGTGGGCGGGATTGATTGATTTTTGAGAGTGTAACATGATGGACACATAAGCACCAGCACACACACTGAAATAATTCCCAAAAGTTTTTTCATCAATTTTATAAGTTTAGTTCTTTTATTTTCCTGTATAAAGTACGCTCAGAAATCCCTAACTCGTTAGCGGCAAGCTTACGTTTACCTTTATGTTTTTTCAAAGCTTTACGGATCAGGTCTGATTCCTTCTCGATCAGCGACAGTGATTCTTCCACTTCTTCAGCATCATGTGTTATATTAAAGCCGTCGATGGTATTGTTATTACCGCTGTTGTTTGTAACGGTATTAACGGGTTGTTGTAAAGTAAATTGTGGGTCGTTATTACCATGCAGCTCAATATCGCGGTAAAGCTGGTTTAACGTTTGCGGATTATTGGCATAATGCTGCGAAACACCACCATGCTCTATAATATCGGCCACCAGTTTTTTCAACTCTACCATATCCCGCTTCATATCAAACAACACTTTATACAGGATGTCGCGTTCGGAGAAATCTTCTTTAGGCTGATTATCCAGGCGCATGGGCAGGTTGCGCCCGCTGGTTTCATGCGGGATATAAGTAAGCAGTGTTTGCGCGGTGATGATCCTGTCGCGCTCCAATACCGCCAATTGTTCGGCCATGTTTTTCAACTGCCTTACGTTACCAGGCCACGAATAGTTTGTTAATACCTGCTGGGCCTCTTCATCCAACTGGATTGGCGGCGTACGGTATTTATCGGTAAAATCTGCTGTAAACTTGCGGAACAGCAAAAATACGTCCTCTTTCCTCTCTCGCAATGGCGGGATCTTCAATGGTACGGTGTTTAACCGGTAGTAAAGGTCTTCACGAAACTTTCCGTTCTTCACCGCATCATATACATCAACATTGGTAGCAGCGATAACGCGTACGTTTGTTTTCTCTACTTTCGATGAACCTACTTTGATATACTGTCCCGACTCAAGCACCCTCAGCAAACGGGCCTGGGTACCCAGCGGCATTTCGGCGATCTCATCCAAAAATATGGTGCCGCCATTTACGGTTTCAAAATAACCCTTACGTTCGCCAACGGCACCTGTATAAGCTCCCTTTTCGTGACCAAAAAGTTCTGAATCAATAGTGCCTTCAGGTATGGCACCGCAGTTAACAGCAATAAACGGCCCATGCTTACGCGGGCTCATCTGGTGTATGATGTGCGAGAAAACCTCCTTACCGCTACCGCTCTCACCAGTAATTAATACCGATATATCAGTAGGCGCAACCTGGTTTGCTATAGTTATAGCCCGGTTAAGCAATGGCGAATTGCCAATGATCCCAAAGCGTTGTTTAATTTCCTGTACTTCCATGTTAAAAAAGATTCAAGAAGTCAAGAGTCAGGAAGTAAGATTTGAGCGGAGAACCCTCCTACCCAAATATAACTTCTTACATACATCTTGTCCTTTGTATAAGATCATGTTTTTATTCATCATCAGAGTTCAAAATGTATTCTCTAAAAGAGAATATCATTTTTTGAACTTCAACAACAAGGTCTAAACATTCCTTTAATTTTTCTTTAGAGCCGTAGCCCCTTCGTTCACATATTAATAATTGAGTCTCTACTTCAAAAGATGAAGTAAGAGACGTTGTTAAGAATTCGGCAAAATGTGCCTTAGTTCTTTTACCTGAACCTTCCGCTATGTTAGACGGAACTGAACAGGAACATCTGTTTAATTGGTCAATCAGATTATATCTTTCCTCGACAGGTAATGCTTTACAATAATCATAAGTTAAATCAGTAAGATCCATCGATTTTTGCCAAATCTTCAAGCTCTTAAAATTATGCCTCATCATTGTTTAGTTTCCTTTTACCTTCCATCTTGATTCTTATGTCTTGACTTCTTGCCTCTATACAACGCGGCCTATCAACGTAGCCGATGTGCTCCGTTCGATAAGTACGTTTACGTATTCTCCTGGTTTGTAGCCTTCGCCAACCGGAAAAATAACCATCGCGTTTTGATCGCTGCGGCCACAATAGTCTTTGTCTGATTTTTTGGAGAAACCTTCTATCAGTACTTTTTCTACTTTGCCAATGCGAGCCTGCATCCTGTAAAAAGAATACTCCTGCTGTTTGGCTACTATTTCGGATAAGCGCTTCTGTTTTACTTCTTCCGGGATATCATCGGCATAGCGTTTTGCTGCTAAAGTGCCCGGCCTTTCGCTGTACTTAAACATGTAGGCAAAGTCATACTTCACGTAATCCATCATGCTTACAGTTTCCTTATGCTCCTCGTCTGTTTCACTACAGAAACCGGTGATCACATCGGTTGATACCGCGCAATCAGGAATGATACGGCGGATAGCATCTATCCTGTTGATGTACCATTCGCGGTCATAAGTGCGGTTCATCAGATCAAGGATGCGGCTGTTGCCCGATTGTACCGGCAGGTGGATATAGTTACAGATGTTATCGTATTTATTGATGGCATAAAGCACATCATCGGTAATATCCTTTGGATGCGAGGTTGAAAACCTAACCCGCAGATCGGGGCTGATCAAGGCTACCATCTCCAGCAGGTTGGCGAAATTGGTTTCAGCTTCTGATACTGAACTTATAACTTCCGGCTCAGAACCTTCAACTTTCGATTTCCATTTATATGAATCCACATTTTGCCCTAACAAGGTAACCTCGCGGTAACCTTTATCAAACAAATCCTGGCATTCGGCTATTATTGATTGCGGATCGCGGCTGCGCTCACGGCCACGGGTAAACGGTACCACGCAAAATGAGCACATGTTATCGCATCCACGCATAATGGATACAAATGCATTGATGCCGTTGCTGTTTAAACGTACCGGGCTGATATCGGCATAAGTTTCCTCACGTGATAACAGTACGTTAACCGCTTTTTGTCCGCCGTCAACCTGGTCTATCAGGTTTGGCAGATCGCGGTAAGCATCCGGACCAACAACAACATCTACTAATTTTTCTTCTTCCAAAAATTTTGATTTCAGGCGTTCGGCCATACAGCCTAATACGCCCACTACCAAACCCGGATTTTTCACTTTGGCAACGGTAAATTCCTTTAAGCGGTTTCGTACGCGCTGTTCGGCATTCTCGCGGATAGAACAGGTATTGATGAAAATAACATCGGCAATACTATAGTCGGGCGTGGTTTCAAAACCACTTTCGGCCAATATGGATGCAACAATTTCACTATCAGAAAAATTCATGGCGCAGCCATAGCTTTCAATATAAAGCTTGCGGCCATTATTTTTAGCTGTTTCGGCTTTTAACATTAACGCCTCACCCTGCCTGCTCTCGTCGTGCGTTTTATCCGGAATAAGCAAATCCATCATTTATATAAAAAATTAGTTTGCAAAAATAAACAAAATTTAAATACCTAAATGACATATTGTCAGTATTAAATAAAATCTCTGTTTACTTTACAAAAAACGAGGCTGTATGATCAGCCTCGTTTTTTTTTGACTTATTCAGATACTTAAGCGCCATATAGTTTGGGCTGGATTGACTCTACTAACAAAGGGGGTTAACAGGATTAACACAATCCAGGGTTGACATTCACACATGTAGCTAACAATCAAATAGTTAAGTACTTTTTATACAGAAAATATGTTAACCCCCTTTTTGTATAAATACTATCGGTTAAATTTCAAGTCAACTGCTTAATTACTTATTGCGTTAAGGCTACCGTATTGGTATTGTTGATTTGCCATATAGCTGCGCCGGGGGTAGGAAAGCTTACGCCTTTAGTGCTTCCTTTAACGCCGTTATCCTGGCCAAAGTAATACAACGGATGCCCTTTATATACCAACTGTGTTTGCCCGAATACGGTTATCACATCAAAATCGGCCTTGTTTAAAATGGAGGGCACATTTTGAACTGCTGTCACCGCATCAATCGGCCAGTTGGCATCATGCGCCGCTACACCGGTGCTAAACTTGTTTGTCTTAAAGGTATCCTTGGTAAACATATACAACGTATGTCCATTAACATCTGTAATGTATTGTGAGTTTTCGGTACCGGCAATGCCTTTACTTGTGTATTGGTTACCATCGTTCCCGATCAGCTGCGCATAAGAAACCATTACAGAATAATCAGGCTTTGCTACAAACCATGATTTACCAACGCCGTCGCCATTAAGATCATTTGCAGCAACATCTTTTGAATAATAATACAGAGGCCAGCCTTTATAGGTGGTTTGCTTGTTGCCGTCGGTGTTGGTGATCACACCAAAATCGGTAGCTGCTAATCCGGTACCTATTGAAGGATTTTCCTTATAAAAGGCAGGCCAAACAACAGAACAGCCGCCGGTACAATTGGAAACGTTAGCAGCATCATCAGAAAACAGGTAAAGCGAACGGCCGTTATTATCTGTTATTATGCTGCCAAACATGCTGTTTGTGCTAAGCTGTACACCGGTAACAACCGTAGACTTGGTTGGATTGTCGTGATTTTTTTTACACGATGCCGCTAATAAAGTTAAGGCAATTGAGCCCGTCAGGGCTAAGTACATTTTTGTTTTCATCGGGAGTCTTAATTAGATGTTAATAATGGTTATTGTTTAGATATAACGCCATGAATTTCCCCGGGGTTGCTTCACAGTTAAGCAAAACCTCAATATCAGTTAAACACCGATAAACAATTTACCATACCATCTCTCCCGATGAATGATGAATTAAGTATGAGTTTTAATAAAAAACAGCTTATCGCTCTGTTACACTATAACAAAAGTTACTAACTTGCTGTTAAAGCATTAACACACAAGTAAAAAATAACAACCGGTAAATGGCGCTAAATTTTTTAAAGCACAAGTGGCAAAAAAGGACATTTAAATTTGTGCTGATACCGGTGATAGTAATATTGCTGCTCGCTGTGGTAGTAAACCAGTATTGGTCGCCTATTTTGGCCGGAAAGGTAAAAGATGTGGTATTAAGTAGCAGCGACAGCCTTTATAAAGCCGATTTCTCTGATGCTGAGCTGCATATTCTGCAGGGCAAGATCATCATATACAATATTACTCTTAAGCCCGATACAGCGGTTTATAACCAAAAAAAGCGCTTGCACCTGGCGCCAAATACGCTTGTTGAGCTTAAGGTAAAACGATTAGTCCTTAACCACGTACACCCTTTTAGCCTGTACTTTCAAAAAAAGCTAAACATTGGCCAGATCATTTTGAATGAGCCACAACTAAACGTGAGCTACCAGCTAAACCATACTAAAGATACCGTTGTTAAAGACCACCGCACAGCCTGGCAACGCATTTCAAAAAGCCTGAAATGTATCCAGATAGGTAGTATCCTGCTTAATGATGTTAATTTAAAATATGAGGATTATTCGGGTAACAAAGTGGCCATTTCTAAGCTTAAGGAGCTAAACCTAAGTGCTACCGACCTGCTCATTGACTCGGCTACACAATATGATAAATCGCGCTTGCTTTACTGCAAAGACGTTATCACCGAATTGAATAACTATACCGGAGAAACGCCAAGCGGCCTGTACACCTATAAGATCAGGCATCTTAAACTTTCCACACTTACCTCCCGGCTAAATATAGAGGGGCTTGCTATGCAGCCGGCCAAATCAGACGTATTTTTTGGCAAAAGCCAGAAAGACCGCCTGGGCTTCCTCGCAGATTCGGTGCAGCTCAACAATTTTGACTATTTAAATTATCATAAATACCGTACAGTTTCCACCTCAAGCTTAACGCTGGCCGGGGGCAAGATAACCGCTTTCACTAACCCGGGTAAAAAGCCCGATTCCTTGACCGACAGGGTTAAAACGTTCCCCAATATGATGATCAGGAAATTAAATCTTGATTTAAGGATAGATACCGTGAAACTCAGGCATGTGGATGTGATCTATAATGAGTTTAATAAACAATCGCAAAAAACAGGTACAGTTGCCTTTTATAACACCAGCGGACACATCTATAATATTACCAACAACCCGTCGGCTATAGCCAAAAACAACTTTACTACGGTGGACCTGACAAGTTATTTCATGAACCGCGGCCGGCTCGATGTGCAAATGAAGTTCAATTTAAGTGATGAGGATGCGGCCTTCAGCTATAAAGGAACATTAGGCCCTATGGAATTTGGAAGGTTAAATCCGGCCACTATGCCTTTGGCAATGGTAAAGATGACATCGGGCAACGTAAAAAAATTCAGCTTTGATATCCAGGCCAACAGTAAGGTATTTAAAGGTAAGGTCGATTTTTTATATAACGATTTAAAGGTTGTATTGCTAAAGCCTGACACTGCCAACGACCGCTTCAAGCGGAAATCGATCATGTCGATTTTTGCCAACCTGTTTGTGATCAGGCGCAGTAACCCGGATGATAAGGGAAAGCTCACTTCATCCCTGGTGATCTATAAACGCCCTAAAGATTCGCCGTTTTTTAAGACAATTTGGAAAACCCTGCTTACCGGCATAAAACCCTGCATCGGGCTTGACGAAGAAAGCCAAAAAGCTACGAAAGACCGTATTGACGAACACCTCAAAAACAAAGAGGAACGTTTAAAAAACAAAGCAGAACGCCAGAAGCGGAAAGCAGAACGCCAGAAGTTGAAAGATCAGGGAAAGTTTTAATTTGAAAATTTTCTGATTTGAGGATTTGAAAATTTCAACCGCCGAGGCTAGTGTTGTCACCAGCAGCCGTTAACCTAAGCAATTAATTGAACAAAGGATTTTAAATATCCCCTCTCGAGAGGGGGCGCGTAGGAACGTGGGCTGCAGGGGTGTGTTTCTGCTACAAGTTTATCAAAGCAGAAACACACCCCTCCACCCCTTTCAAGAGGGGAATCGCACAATCCCGCGCTCTTTCTACCTTAAGTTAACGACTATGGTGACAACACCAACAACTGCGGGCGCGAACTTTGTGTAGCTTAAAACCTTTAAGCTCATCTCCGGTTCAGTACATCTCTAAATCCGGTGTATGGTGTTAATTTACCCTCATCAGCTTGCTTTAGTGATTCTTTAACGCCCTTAACCACATAATCCGGGTAAACCTCGCTTTTTTGTTCAAAAGAGATTTTCATGGCTTTCATAACTGCTTTTAAAGCCACCATCTGCTCTTTATTCTCGGGGTAAACAATCAATACATCCATATATAATAAATATACCCTATGCTTTTGTAAGCACCAAATATTGAGTTGTGGCCATTATTCACTTTCTGGGTAAAAGTTGTTGGTGACAACAACGGCACGGTATCTCATTATCAAATCTTCAAATCAAAAAATCTTCAAATCAGCGTTACTGCAACAACAACTTCAAATTAATCCCAAAGTTGGTAAACGATGTATTAAACGTTTGCGAAGTGTATGGTTTGGTAAGGTTTGAATCGTAAAACAAATTCAGGTTAAAACGCTGGTTGATCACGTAATCAATAGACGGTCTAACAGTGATATTCTGCGCACCTGATGAGATCTCAGCCGATTCAACATCTGCACGGTAAATGAGTGTTTTATTATCGCGCAACGAGAAATCAAGTTTAAAGTTCACGTCTTTGTGCTGGATGCCTTCAAACCAACCAAATGGAAAATGAAAATCTTTGGTATGATAGCCGAAGCCCAATACAATGATTTTTTCATTTTGCTGTGCAAGCTGACTGTTAAGCATACTTAAACTTAGCGAGCGACTCTGGCGATACTCGACATTGGCAGTCATGCTATTCTTGAAACGCATACTGGCACCCAGCAATGGTACAAACTGCTCAAAAATGGTAACCTGCGAAAACTGGTACAACGGCAGGAAGTCATTATTCAAATCGCGCGAGGAAGCCGCCCCATTTGCTTCCTGGTATTGCAGCAGCGATGTAAAGCCGCTTACGTTATACGATGAACGGTAACCGTGGCTCAGATCGAACGAATCAAAAATATCCTGGAACCACGAGATCTTACTTAAGCCATTGTACGTTACCTGCCAGTTAGGGATCGGGATCTTTGGAAATTGCGACAGGTTACTGCCAGATGCACTTTTACCCGCGTATGCTGCTAAAAACGCCGGCACCAGTACGTTTTGCGAATTAGGCCCGTAACCATCGGCATAACCATCGGTAACACCGGCCGAATTTGGATTTGTATGTCCCAACCGCTGTGATATTACGGTGCGGGCATCCAGAAACTTCTGGAAAGTGCTGGATACATTGTTAATTCCTTTTGCCGATTCAAAGGCTGTACCAATGGTAAGGAATGATACACTATAGTTACCCGTTGTAATCGGGCTCAGTGTTTCAATGCTATTGCTTGATGCCAGGTATTTAAAGTTGGCCTGGTAGTTATGGTCCTGGGTTTTAAAGGCGGTAAGCTCAATACGCAGATCTTTAAACGGCTCTATGATACCCCTGAAGTGCATGTCTTCATTAAGCGAAGTGGTATAGAGTTGATTTTGCAGGGTATCTTTAGTGATCCAGCCATTGGCAACAGCTTTAGCCCGGATATCTGTTTGGCTGCCCAGTAAAAAGCCAAGTCCGGGAGCGCTGCCATCCGCTCCAAAAAAGCCCGATTGCGGCAGGTATCCCGGTAAAAAAGTGCCCTGCGTACGGGTATAGGTTGCGCTCAGGTTCTTGATACTGGTTAATAAGCCAATCAGAATATTGCTTTTTTTATTGTTAGGATTATTGGCCTTGCGGATAAAAGGGAACTTATTATAAAACGAAGCCATATTCAAGGTTGGGTTAAGCTGAATGGCCCTTGAGTTTTGAATGCTGTTACCGACGTCATAATTGGTACTGTTAATAGCAAACAGCGGCTGCGTTTGCCAGTTAAAGTGCGTACTGTAACGCGCCACGGCCGATACCCAATCCAATCCCGGGATTTTATTGATAGGTACCGTATAATTAAAATTGATGGTATGGTTATAGTTGGTTGTACGGCCCAGCTTTTTCAGGTTATCCCACAGGGTATCCCGCTTTAACCCGTTGATACGCCCCGCAGGCTCATCCACAACCGATAGATTGGTAGCGTCGATATCCATTTGCAATGATTTCGACAGGTTCCAGCCTATGCCGTATACCCGGGTTATGTTGAAATATTTGTTGAAGGTGGTTGTAGGGATAGGGATATAATTATTAGGATCATTATCGCGCAAGGTATTCTCCGAGTAAAAACGATTGAAATTGATGCTAAAATTTAACCGCGACGGCAGAATACTAAAGTTCAGGTCCCTGAACAGCGCCAGCATATTACTTTTGATGATCTTGGCAAAAGGGCTATAGTATTTGGGCTGATTAGTGTAGTTATAAGCCAGTGTTAGGTTATATGTTTTCTCCACATCATTCTGCGTCACAAAATCATGGTGATTGTATTCAGTATAAGCATAGCTGGCGTTAAAATTCTCGATATCCCAAATGTGATTGATGGCATTCTGATTTGTACGTGCCTTATGTACGTTGGTAAAATTGATGCTTTTGCGGGTGGTGATATCTATAGCCGCATTCCTGATAGAGTCGCGCTCTTTGGTACTGGTCGCGGCGGCGAGCGATGCCTTTAGCTCAACATCGGGTGCTCCGGGGTCATATTGCGGCATGCTCCTTTGCGATGATAAATTGATATATGCAGGAATATGGATGCCGCTTTTATCCGGGAAGAATTTACCCAGCTCAACGTTGGCCGATACATCATAAGTTTGGTCATCGCTCTGGCTCCGGTCGTTCAGCCTTGAATCAAGGGTACCGAAACCAATGGTTGTTTTGCTGCCGGATACGGTTATATCGGCAAAGTCGGCAAGCTTGGCATCAATCCTTGCGGTAGCCGCCCATCCCCCACGTTGATCAAAATCGGTAAGGCGCAGTTCATCAAACCAAACAGTTCCTGATTTATCCAGTCCATCATCTGGCAGCACATTTGTACGTTTATAAGGGTTGCGCACGCCAAGCATAATGGTGCGCAGCTTACTTAGATCGGGCTGGCCTTTTATGTAAACTACCTTATCACCCTCTGTATATTTGAATAGCTGATTGTACGCTACGTTGGAGTGGTTACGGGCGAGTTTTGCACGTACAAGCAGGTCAAGTTCCAGGTCCATCTGGTTAACATCGGGCCAGATAGCACCTGCATCGCTGGTACCAGGCTGGGTTATTTTTAAAGGCAACTCGTACTCGTAGTAGTTATCCTGGTAATCAACCCCAAGGCGGATAAATGCATTCAGGTCATTATCCTTTAAATAATCACCTTCGGCATGGATAAACATTTGCATGCGCTTGTATTTGCGCAGGTCATTATAGAAAGTACGGAAGGCAGCCCTTGAATATCCATCGCGAAGGCTTTTAACATTGAGGGATAAAGACTGCTCGTTAAGCTTGGTATTGGTTTGCAGGTTATTGTAATTACGCTGGCGGTTAATCCCCGGTGGCACCACATAAGGGATAGGCGTACGGTTACCGTTCTCTTCAATGTTTACCGCCTGCACATCAATTGTCGAATTATCTAACGGTGGGTTTTGGATGGCCGGATCGGCAATTACATTCAGCGGATTTTTTTCGGTATTGAAAGCGCGCCATTCGCCACGCACCAGTTCAAGTGTTGCAAAACGTAGCACTGCGGTATCGGCAAAGTTGGTCATGAACATCCGCATGAAACGGATGGCCTTAAAATCCTGGATGTTGCCCACTTTTGATTGATAATCAGTGATCGGGATGCGGAACTGGTACCAGTTAACCGCCTGTGTTGTACCGTTAGGCAATTTCACCTGCGCGGTAACTTTATCGCTGATATAATTCTGACCAACAACCAGATCGGCAGGGCGCATAGATACCTTGTACTGGAAATACGAATCTTCCTGGCTCATGTTATTATCCCGGTTAATATCCTCACCATCGGGCAGGGAAGTTGAAGCCGAGTTTTGCAAGCCAAGTTCTGCCTGCGATTGCTGCGCGGTTTTCGAGTTACCATCGGTACCGTTGTATTTACTATAACGGTCGAGGATACCGGCGCGGGCCTGGTCAAGCGCGGGCCCCTGGTAATATTGGTAATCGTCTGAAGAGGGGTCGGCGGTGTACGCGGTTGCCGCCTGGGCATTCAACTGTCCTTTGATCTGCTGAACAACCGGGGCAAATTTAGTTTGCTCGTCCTGGTCATTCAATCCGTCCAAACCAACGTCCTGTAGTTTACGGGCATCGGGGTTGTTATCGAAAGCGTTGATAACCGGCTGCAGTTTGGATACCCTGCCCCAGTTGGTTTCATCAACCTTGGTCAAATCGCCATCAACAGGTAAACCGTTCTCTAAACTTTTACGCCCGTCTTTCAGGATATCTTCCGATATCGAGCCTAAGTTAAAATACAGGTCACCACCGGCCGAATTTGGTTTGTAAATGAACGGATCCAAAACCCAGAACTCGATGTAGGATACATTTAAAGATTCAAAATCGTTTGTTTCCAGCTTGCGGAACATACCGCCCCAGCGTGTTTTAGGGTTTTGTAATGTACCATCAGGATTAATACCTGTGGTAGCATAGTTATACGGACCACGGATGGTTGGATAAAAAGCCATGTTCAGGGTAGCCAAACTAAGCGGTTGCCCGGTAGCCGACTGCTTATACGGGAAAACTTCCTGCTCAATTACCTGCCTTACATAATGATTAGAAAGCTCGCTTCTTGATATCGGGATAGAACCTGTGTTAGTATAAAATATAGGGTCGATATTGTAAAATGCCAGCCGCGCACGGTTATAGCCGTAGCTCAGGTTATCAAACAGGTTGGATTCGGCAAATAACTGCGGGGTTCCCGAAATTTGCCAGTTGTTTGCCCCTTTAATATCTATCACCGATTGACTGTTCTCGAAATCATCAAGATAGGATGTTCCGTTTTTTGAGCCGGCAAAGTTCAACGCACTGGGACTGCCGGGCATCAGTTTAGCAAATTCGCCATAAAAATTAATGGACGATGGCACCTTGGTATGGATACCGGGGATCTTATCAACCAGCCTTGTTAAAAACCGGGAGTTTGAACTATAATTGGCATCAAAGCCCCAAATGGTATTTGAAATGGATTCTTCGCCGGCAATTTCATTTTGGGTGATAGGCTGCTCGGTAAGGTGCATTAAAGTAGCACCTAATTGAAGCTTATCGCTGGCATGATAATCAAGCCTTGTACCATACAGCGATTTCTGCTGTAAGCCGAACAATTCATTGTTCTCCAGCTTTACGGTAATGGGCTGCCCGGAAGATAACAACGCCTGGTTCAGGATCCTGATCCTGCCTGCATTATAATCAACCGTATAATCGTTCCCTTCAGTTAACTTTACGGTACCTGCAGTTACATTTACTGAACCCTGCGGAATATTAACCGCATTCAGCTGGTACTCCGAACCGCCTGTTGAGGTGTAAGTTCCCTTGATCACATACCGGTTTAATGCAGGAAAATATTGCTGCGCGATGGTTTTGGTTGAGTCATATAATGGCTGGTAAACATATCGTTTCACCAGGTCGGCCTCGCCCGAAGTAAATTTGGCGGCAAGGTCCGAACCAAAAGGCTCTACCACCGGGAACGAAATGCGCCCGTTTTGCGAATCGATGGTAATCCCTTCTAAAAAGTCAAAGTAGCCGTCCGGCTTTTTATCGCTCTGCTGGTTGAGGTTATCAAGGCCCGCTACCTGGATCCACAGTTTACCTTTCAGGTTTTGCCCCTCTTCCATTACCGTTTTTTCAATGCCCGATTTATCATCGAGGCGGGTAACCGTTAATTTAAAATCGGTAGGTGCTATCTGGAAAGCGCCAAGCGAGTAGATGTTTTTCATCATCAAATCCCAGGTTGGCAGGTTGGTTTTCAGCAACTCCCCTTTCAGCAATTTCACAAACAGTACATTGGGGGTATTTGGGTTAACAGCCACGTCGCTGCTAAATTCACCCACCTGGTACTGCACCCCATTTACCGTATACTGGTAAGCAACCGCCAGCACCTCATCATTATTTAACGGATAATTTAAGGAGATATAACCTAATTGCGGGTGCAGGGTATATTCCTTATCGGTAAGCTTGCGGGCATACGTTAGTTTGGAATAGTTATCTGTAGCGCCCGATCCCTGGAAAAAGCTGGCCACATCATTGGAGTTGGTAAGCCTTGCATTTTGCGGTAAAACGGTTAACAGGTTGTTTGATTGCTGAGCAAAACCAGGCCCCTTGAAACCGGCAGGTAATGCGCTGCCGCCGCCAACAATCCTTGTTTTATTGTACGGGTTATTTTCGCCAAGGTCAATAAAGCCCAATATATCGCGCGAATCGGTAGTTACGTTGGTACGGTTGGTTGTCCAAACCTCAATTTTAGTAATGTTGATATTGGAGCTGATGATCGGGATATTGGCCAGCGCCCTGTTATAGTTATTCCTGAAATATTGCGACAGGAAGAAGTGCTTGTTGGCTTCATAATCAGCAGGCGTTAAACGAAACTCGCCCTGCTGCGATCCATTGGTAATAGTTATGGTTTTTGACTGCGAACGTTGCTGCGAAAAGATACTGGTTACATCCAGCCGCCCGAATTTCAGTTTGGTTTTAACACCAAAAAGTGCCTGGCTACCGGTGATCAATGTGGTATTGAGCGGCATGCTAACGGTACCGGCTTCAATTTTTTGGATGATCTCGTCCTTCGATCCTGTATAGTCCAGCTTGATCTGGTTTTCAAACTGGAACTGGGCATCGGTATTGTAATTGGTGGTGATCTTTAATTTATCGCCAATGTTACCGGTTACATTCAGTTGGATACGCTGATCAAAGTTAAAATTGAACTGGCTGCGCTGGCGGGTATTAAAAAGCGGGTTTTCATTCTTATTAATCTGCCCTGCCATGATCATTTCTGCCGATCCCTGCGGACGGATATCGATCACCGAACTACCAAAGATCTGCTCAAAGGTACGGCTCCGAACCTTTATAGGCGGTATAAACCCGGGCTGCTGCGAATCATAGGCATAATTATCTGCCAGCTGCTGAAAATAGCCCCGTTGGGTTGATCTTTCCTTAAGTTTTAAGTACTGTGCAAACGTAAGGTACTGCGGCGGGCGGTAAAGCAAATTACCCACCCTTTCATACAAAATATAACGGTTGGTTACGGGGTCATATTCAATAGTACGCACCAAATTTGCCGGGTCGGCATTGAAAATACCTTCCCTCATCCGCTGGCTTCGTGGCGCGGTTAGGTTTATCGGTGCATTTGATTTGGTTGTATCATTTTTAGCCGCAGGCGAGGGCTTTTGTTGTGCATACACATTCCCCAGCCCCCCGAACACCACAATGAACAACACACTTATAAGTGTCTTATAAGTAAATACTTTGGTCAAAAGTTAGTAGATATTTATCCGTAATTATAGAGTTTTTAACGCGAACTTAATAAGCTCTTCAACCGTTAATTCGCCATTATTTTTCTTTATCTCCTGGTCTAATACTTTTTCGGCCACGTTACGTGCAAAACCAAGCATCACTAATGCAGAAAGGGCTTCATCCTTAACCGTCTGGCTCACCGGCACAACAGTTAAAGTATCAGGGCCTTCCTTGCGCAGCTTATCCTGCAGCTCCAAAATGATCCGCTGTGCTGATTTTGGGCCGATACCTTTTATCCGCTGTATCAGCGAAACATTACCGCTCACAATAGCCGCCTGGATCTCGGCCGGACTTATAGATGACAACATCATCCTTGCAGTATTTGGCCCGATACCCGAAATAGAGATCAAATGTAAGAACAACCTGCGCTCACCATCAGTGGCAAAGCCGTAAAGCGTGTGCGCATCCTCTTTTACGTGCAACCACACAAAGAGTTTGCATTTTTCGTCGTCACTGACGCCCGAATAGGTATTTACCGAAATATTAATATGATACCCCACCCCTCCCGCATCTATAACCACATACGACGGGCTTTTGAACATTAGTTTCCCACTAATATAATCATACATATATTATTACTTTATTAAGTTTATTAAACAATGATGTTAATGGCAAAACAGCCTTTACAGTGATTATCCAAAGATAAAATTCCGGCGTCATTATGTTCATATAATGACAAACAAAAAGCTGCAATATACTCGCCTTAAAAAAATAAAGACGCTAAGCATTTAAATACCAGCGTCTTTATCAAAAAATATATTATTTGTTACTTTATATATTAACTATTGGCAGCAGCTTTTGCCTGGGCGTCAACCACTGCAATAGTAACCATATTTACAATTTCACGTACCGAACTGCCCAATTGCAGCACATGTACAGGTTTCTTCAAACCAACCAGTATTGGCCCAACAGCTTCCGCACCGCCTATTTCCTGCAAAAGTTTATAGGCAATATTGCCCGACTCCAGGTTAGGGAAGATCAGCGTATTGGCCGGTTTACCATTAAGGGTTGAGAACGGGAAGTTATCGGCAAGCAAATCGGAGTTTAGCGCAAAGTTGGCCTGCATATCACCGTCCACCACCATATCAGGATATTTTTCATGTAGTATGGCTACGGTCTCCCTTGTTTTTTCAGGCACTTCGCCTTCGTTCGATCCAAAGTTGGAGTATGATAACACTGCAATCCTCGGGCTGATGTTAAACTGCTTTACCGAGCGTTCTATCAGTACCGTAATATCAACCAGGTCATTAACACCAGGGTTCACGTTCACCGTAGTATCGCCAAAAAAAACAGGTCCTTTGGCTGTGATCATCATGTACATACCCGCAACACGGTTCACGCCTTCTTCAGTACCGATGATCTGCAGTGCTGGTTTTACCGTAGTTACATAGTTTTTGGTTAAGCCCGAGATCAACGCATCTGCCCTGCCAAACTGTACCATGCAGGCACCATAGTAGTTCCTGTCGATAAGCAATTTCTTTGCCTCGAACAGGGTGATCCCCCTGCGCTGACGTTTGTTGTACAGGTATTCGGCATATTCATCTATATACTCACAACCTTCACGCGGGTCAATGATGTGTACATCGCCCAGATCAAGATCGTTATCACGGATGATCTTCTTGATCCTGTCGATATTGCCCAGCAAAATAGGGGTGGCAATGCCCTCCTCTTTCACTATCTGTGCCGATCTTAAGATCTTATAATTATCAGCCTCCGCAAATACAACACGTTTAGGGTTCTGTTTTGCTTTAGCGGTAAGGTTACGTAACAGCTTATCATTAGTACCGAGGCGTAACCTCAGCTCCTCTGCATAAGCATCCCAGTCGGTGATCACTTTACGGGCCACACCTGAGGCGATGGCTGCTTTCGCTACCGCCATAGATACCTCGGTAATGAGCCTTTGATCCATTGGTTTCGGGATGATATAATCTTTACCAAATTTGAGATTAGTAAGGTTGTAAGCGAGGTTAACCGCTTCCGGAACCGGCTTTTTAGCCATTTCGGCAATGGCATGTGTAGCGGCAATTTTCATTTCTTCGTTAATGGCAGTAGCCCTAACGTCGAGCGCTCCGCGGAAAATGTAAGGGAAACCAAGTACGTTATTTACCTGGTTAGGAAAATCTGAACGGCCGGTTGCCATAATGATATCATCACGTGTACCAGCTGCCAGGTCATAATCAATTTCGGGTACCGGATTGGCCATAGCAAAAACAATAGGCTTTTTAGCCATAGTTTTCAGCATATCTGGCGTTACCACGTTACCTGCCGAAAGACCAACAAATACATCGGCATTTTTCATGGCATCGGCCAGTGTTTTAACATCGGTACGGGTAGTAGCAAACTCCATCCTGATATCGTCAAGATCGGTACGTTCCTGGTTTAACACACCGTTGATATCAAACATCACCAGGTTCTCTTTCTTAACCCCTAATGACAGGTACATTTTTGAACAGGATACCGCGGCGGCACCTGCACCATTAACTACCATTTTTATCTTATCCAGCTTTTTCCCCTGAATTTCGCAGGCGTTCATCAAAGCAGCACCCGAAATAATAGCGGTACCATGCTGATCATCATGCATAACGGGAATATTCATTTCGGCCTTCAGTCTGCGTTCAATTTCGAAGCAGGTTGGGGCCGAGATATCTTCCAGGTTTACGCCGCCGAAAGTTGGCTCAAGTGCTTTTACGATGTTCACAAAATCATCGACATTTTTAGCGTTCAGCTCAAGGTCGAACACGTCAATATCCGCGTAGATCTTGAACAGCAGGCCCTTGCCCTCCATTACAGGCTTGCTGGCCTCGGGGCCAATATTGCCTAAGCCAAGTACGGCGGTACCATTGCTGATCACAGCTACCAGGTTGCCCTTGGCGGTATATTTATAAACATCTTCAACATTATCGGCAATCTTTAAACATGGTTCGGCCACACCTGGGGAGTAAGCCATGGTTAAGTCGCGCTGCGAATTTGTTGGTTTGGTAGGTACAACTTGTATCTTCCCGGGACGGCCTTGGGAGTGGTAATTCAGCGCATCCTGTTTTCGGTTAGTTTTATTCATTTTTTTCAAATTGAAGCGCCCAAAATTACAATTCTTTTTATGGAACAATCATAAAAAAGCCCCTTTTTATGATTATGTTAAAAAGAGGATAAAATATGGTTAATGTTTTGATAAGATTGATTTAAAAGAATGGATTTGGCAATGTTCTATTTTTTCTTCTTTGCCTTTTCCATATTCTTCTGCACCCTGAACTTTACAATTTTGGTGATGAGATCAAGCGGTAGCGATTCATCCAACGGAAACTGAACCGAGCCCTTGGCCCCTTTGTAGCCGGAAAGCTCTTCTTTAAATTCTTCCAAACCCTGCGGGGCAGGATAAAAACCGATGTGACTTTTAAAGCCACCAAAGTGCACCAGGTTGCCATTGAGGATAAATGTTGGGATAGCGTATTTGATAGCCTCTTCCGCATCCGGCGCGGCAGCTTTTATAGTAGCACGCACAGTTTGAAGTTTTCGCTGAACATCCTCCGGGAACCCGGCAATATATTCGTCTATATTTTCCTTTGGCTTTTCCATATTGATGTGAATTTTATCTATATAAAAATACAAAGGTTTTTTGAAACCCTGTAGTTGCAAACTACAGGTATAATCATCCGAAGTTCGGAAGTTTCGGACAGCAGTAAGTCATGTCGTGTGTGAAAAAACAATTAAAATACCAACAAGTTGGTATTTACTAAGCAGATAGCATGATATACTTTAGTGCAAATCAAAAGCAAAATAAATTTAGGTTAATGCCCTGCTCAGCGAGTGAGCTGGGCATTTTAATTTATCAATTAATATGATTCCAATCTGTGGTATCACAAGAAATCACTTTCATTCCGGAGTTAAAAAACTCATATCATTGTCTTGTCTGTACCTATGCAATTCTTCGTCCACGTCTTGTTTTCATGCCCCTCAGGGTTTCTTCCAGATAGCCATGAGGTTCAACATCATATAAACATTTGCCGCGGGTCTGCGTGACGCACACATCAGGGACCTCTGAGAGAGACCCAAATGGGACAATAATAGTGGTGTTGCTTTTGCAAAGGCCACAAGACCGAGGTTAGATTATAAACCTATAATACGAGGAGCGGCGTAGGGCAATAGCATTTGGGGTGACGTGGCAATCTGTAACTACACAGATCGGACATGCATTGGCTACGAGATTGCCGCGCTACGCTCGCAATGACATGTTTTTTATTTCCTAAACAACTTTCACGAGCACGACAGAAAAACCCCTAAAAAACCAAATCCGAAAGCTGGGTTTCAACTTTCGGACTTGCGGACATCGGACTTGCAGACTAAAAAAGCTTAATTTTTCGAATATCCGCCGTCATCTTGCACATTGGCAGCTACTTCGCCCACTGATACTTTTAACATAGCCCCTACCGGAGCGCGGTTTGTTTTAAGATGGTTCCAGGCTTTCAAATCAGATATTTCACAGCCAAATTTATCGGCAATGGAAGCCAGGGTTTCCCCCCTTTTTACTTTATGATGAGTTGGTATATGACGTTCAGATTTTACCGAAGCGTATTGCACGGCAGCATAAGCAGCAGGCTTAGCGGCGGCAGGTACCGGAGCATCAACACCATTTAGCACGTTATACAATGCAGCATAATTATCTTTCGCAGTTTGCGGAATGATCAACCTGCGCGGTGCTTTAGGGCTGCCGTTAACTACAGCCATCCGGTACGATGGGTTAAGAATGGCGATCTCCCTTACACTAACATCAAGTGCCTGGGCAACGCTGCTCAATGGCACTATTCTTTTTACCATCACGGTATCGGTCCGGGTAGAGAAGTTACAGGCCTGCGCTACGATGTTATGTTTATTAAAATAGTGCATTACGTAGTTCATGGCAATAAAAGCCGGTACATATCCACGGGTTTCTACAGGTAGGTATTGGCGGATACTCCAGAAATCAGTTACACCGCCGGCTTTTTCAACAGCACGCTCCACGTTGCTTTTACCGCAATTGTATGAAGCAATGGCCAGCAGCCAGTCGCCAAATTCCTGGTAGGCATCTTTTAAGTAAGCAGCCGCGGCATAGCTCGACTGGATGGGATCGCGGCGGTCATCAACATAGTTGTCCATGTTCAGGCCATATGTCTTTGCTGTTGTACCCATAAACTGCCACAGACCGGTTGCCCCTACTCTTGATACCGCGTTAGGATCAAGCTTTGATTCAACAATGGACAGGAATTTTATTTCTTCGGGGATCCCGGCTTCGCGGAAAGCTTTTTCGTAAATGGGGAAGTAGTATTTGGTTAAACCTGCAACCTGCCCCATTTCCTCGCGGTTATGCATATACAGGTCTATATAAGACTGAACGTACTCATTATAATCAAGCTGGATATCCTTGCGGATAGAATCTAACCGGCGTTTGTACAAACCACCGTATGACGTTAATGGCAATGGCTGGTTAATTACCGGCAAAATAGTAGTGTCGGCATTAACGGCATCAGGGTTAAACTTGGTTACCCGGCTTATTTGCTTAAATGATTTTGCCGAAGTTACTGTTGTTTCGGCGTGTAAAATTTGGAGTGATAGGAGGCAAATGGTCAGCGTAAATAATCTCTTCATTTATTACGGGATTTGATTAATTTATAATGCCCAAAGCATCAGCATAATTACTAAAATATCATTTTTATTACAGATCGAGAAAATATTTGGCAAAATCTAACAGTTGCTGTTCGCCAAAGTGCTTTGTTAATAACTGTAAACCTAACGGCAAACCGTTGCTGTTATTGCCTGTAGGTATTGATATAGCCGGAACACCGGTTAGTGAGGCTTGTACGGTAAATATGTCAGAAAGATACATTACCACCGGATCTTTCTCTTCTTTACCTATATCAAAGGCCGGTTCAGGAGCCGATGGCACCAGTATAAAATCATACTCTTCCAGTATTTCGTTAGTTTTTTCCTGGATCAGCCTGCGTACTTTTTGTGCTTTTGCATAATAGGCATCATAGTAGCCGGCGCTCAACACAAAGGTGCCGGTCATGATGCGGCGCTTCACTTCCTTACCAAACCCTTCAGAACGGGAACGTTTATAGGTTGATTGCAGATCGGTAGCCAGCGGACTGCGATATCCGTAGTGTACACCATCAAAACGGGCAAGGTTTGATGAAGCTTCGGCCATAGCAAGGATATAGTAAGTTGGCACAAGGTACTCCAGCAATTCAAAAGCTATTGGGGTAACCGTGTGGCCTTCGGCACGCAGCTTATCAATATATTGTACAAGATTGTCTTTTACTTCGGTATCAACACCGGGGCTTGAAATAGCTTCCTGTAAGTAGGCAATTTTCTTTTTACCCGGCTTTTGAAGATTTGTGTACGATGCAGGCGGCGGAGTTTGCGATAATGTGCTATCGAACTCATCAGGCCCTGCAAGCACTTCGAGCAATAATGCAGCATCTTCAACAGACTTGGTGATTGGCCCTACTTGGTCAAACGATGAGGCGTAAGCAATAATGCCATGCCGTGAAATTGTTCCATATGTAGGTTTTAACCCTACAACACCGCAAAACGAAGCAGGTTGCCTTACCGAACCACCGGTATCAGTACCCAGTGCAGCATGGCACATCCCGGCCTGCACAGCTACTGCCGAACCACCTGAAGAACCACCCGCAACCTTAGTTTCATCCGCATGGTTTTTTACCGGGCCAAAATATGATGACTCGTTAGTGGCACCCATGGCAAACTCATCGCAGTTACAGCGGCCAATGATCACCGCGTCTTCGGCCAGCAGGCGTTCAACTACAGTTGACGAAAAAATAGAAGTGAAACCGGTTAAGATCTTTGATGAGGCACTAACCTTGTGCCCTTTGTAGCAGATATTATCTTTAATACCTATAACCATACCAGCCAATTTGCCGGCAGTGCCATTTTTTATTTTGTTATCAACGTTTTTTGCAGCAACTAACGCTTCATCAGCAAACACCTCGTTAAAAGCGTTTAAATGAGCGTTTTTTTCAATCTCAAGCAAATAGCCTTCTACAAGACCTTCAACAGTAATTTCTGCACGTTGCAACCCGCTCTTTATCTCGGTTAAAGAGGAATAAATATTAGCCATGGGGCTAAAATAAAAAACTTATCTGTTGAAATAAGAAATAAATCAACAGATAAGTTCATATAACTGATAAAAGCGGCATCAAAACCTAATCCCTGTTAGGGTATTAAGCTTTTTTTTCTTCAGATGTTGTTGAAGAAGAAGATGTGTTTTCGCCGTTTTGCGCGTCTTTAAATTCTTTAACGCCTTTCCCTAAACCTCTCATTAGTTCAGGGATTTTTTTGCCGCCGAATAATAAAAGTATCGCAATGATGATCAGAATAATTTCTGGTGCGCCTAATCCCGCCATGATTTTAAGTTTTTATGTATGATTAATATTATATTATGATTTGTATTCTTCTTCTTTTTCAGTAGCCAAATGACTACCGGTGATGGTCTTATCTAAATTGATATGACTGTGGTTTTCCGGTTCGGTTGGGGTATTTACGTGATAATCACTTATAGCGATTGTATTTGGAACAATATTTTCAACAACCGGCTTTTCATGCTCGGTTACAGCTACAGGGGCCTCTGAAGCTTTCTCATCTAAAAGCGGCGTTTCCTCCTTTTTAGGCTCCGGCTTCCTGTCTTCGTAATTATTGATCTGGTTGTTGATCTCACGTTTAACATCTTCGGAGGCGTCTTTAAATTCACGGATGCCTTTACCCAGGCTTTTTGCCAAACCCGGCAGCTTTTCGCCGCCAAATAGCATTAATGCTGCAAAAAGTATCAGTACCATCTCGCCTGTACCAATATTTAAAAATAACAAAACTGAACTTAACATAGCATTCTGTTTAAGGATACAAATATATACAATTAAAATTTCTTATAGTTCATAACTAATTAGTTAGGCGCCAGCCAGATCTTAGGGTTAACCGGTGTTGTTCCCTTATAAATTTCAAAGTGCGCCTCAGTTTCCCCGGTTGATGGGTCGGTAGCTACCGTGCCGATGGCCTGTTTGGTAGTTACTTTTTGACCACGTGCAACAGTTACCGACCGCAAATTACTGTAGGCCGTAAAATACTCGCCATGCAGTATAATTACTAAATAAGTACCGCTCACATCCCCCACTTTTACAACCGTACCATCAAATACTGCCCTTACAGTACTGCCCTGGTTAGTACGGATATCAACACCGGTACTTTCGCTCCTGATACCCTCCGGCGTGGTATAAGTACCAAAACCCTGGGTAATTATCCCGTTGGATACCGGCCATGGCAAACCGCCGCGGTTACCCAAAAAGTCGTTCGACAGCTTGGCAGCTTCAGGCGTAGCATTCAATACGCTTGAATTACTGCGTGTTGCAGCCGGTTTAGCTGGAGCCGGTGCAGCCGGGGCCGGTTTATTCTCGGCTTTTGCACGCGCCGCCGCCAGTCTTGCAGCTTCTTCTGCCCTGCGTCTTTCCTCTTCTTCTGCCCTGCGCCTGGCTTCCTCAATTTCCCTGCGGATAGCATCGTTAATAGCGCGGGTTGTTTTAACTATCTTGGCCTGAAGGTCCTTTTGCTGTTTTTTCAGGATCCCCTCATGCTGTGACAGATCGCTTACCACTTTAACCTGGTTATTACGTTCGTTACCCAGTGTTGCTTTTTCCTTTTGCTGATCTTTCAAAAGATCATTTTTTTCATCTTTTGTGCGGTCAAGCTCAGTGATCTTAACATGCAGCTCCTTTTGTGTACCTTGTATATAGGCAGCCTGCCGCTCGCGGTAGGTACCAAACTGTTGTAAATATTTTAAACGCTTATAGGCCTGGTTAAAGTCTTTCGACGCAAAAAGGAACATCATTTTATTATACGCGCTCTGATTGCGGTAAGCAAACAGGATCATAGCCGCGTACTCCTTTTTAAGCTGGTCTAACTGCGACTGTAAACTACGTACGTTATTATTGCTCTCAGAGATCTGGTTATCCAAAAGTCTTACTTCAGAGTTGATGTTCTCTATTTTTTCCTGCCTTAGGTTTATCTGTGCCTTGAGTATGCTTAATTGCTTTAATGAAGCCTTCTTGTTGTTTAAGGTTTCATTATAATCTTCATTTAATTGTTCAAGCTCTTTATTTAGCTGCGCCTTGCGACGTTTCAGTTCATCACTGCTTTGAGCACGTACCGTGACGGCCGTTAATACCAATAGTAAAAAGAAAACTGCTTTTAAAAACTTCATTAAATAAATATTAATTATTTGCCAGGCTCGTACCCATCAGGAATGCTGAACGGATAGTTTTGCTCTACTTCAAAATCGGCCTTAGTATAATGCAAATTAACTTGTATTTTTTTATCTTTTACTACTGATGCTATATCTATTTGTGACGGCAGTACCCGGTTTGTTGCCTGGATAAAGGTATTATTGGTAACCTGTAATGATTGTGCCTGGCTTTGGTTATCCAAATTGGTTTGGGTAACCTTATTATCCGGACCGAGTATCAGCTTGTAAACCAGATCGTTCAGTGTACCGCTCAGGGTTGTATTACCATCGGCATGATCAAAGGTCGACTGTTCGTTCAACAGTTCGGGCACCGCGTTGCCGATCAGCAATGATTCCAACGTTTTATAATTAACCTGTTTGCTGGCATAAGTATATATATAGCTGAACGGCTTTTTAATATAAACGCTTTGCAGTCGGTTAAGGATCATGATACTATCGGGTGTTATCACCGCGCGGGCCGCTTCAATACCTAATACTGCCGTAATAGAAACCCAGATCCTTTTATCTTTTGCTATCCTGATATTCAGGGTAACATCATTGCTGTTATTATTGATGCTGAGCTTGGTTTTGGCTTTACCCGCAAATGTTGTGAAATTCACCTGGCTTGCCCTTATGGCCGCCAGTTTACTAACAACATCATTAGGCTTTGAGGTTGAATCGGCCTTACGGGCAACTAAAACCTGTTTACGCGCCTTACAACTTACCATTACCAGCAGGCAGCAAGCTATAAGTAAACTATTCGCTATATTTTTTTTCATTTATCTTACGATCTAAAACAGGTGATTGTTCACCAAAGCCTTTCGCTTTTTTCCAATTAGTTACGGCAGCATCTGCATTCCCAAGGAAAAACAATATATCGCCATAATGTTCGTACTTAACGCCACTATTTTCTTTATCATGCGACAGGGCCTTCTCCATCCACTCTTTTGCCTGAGCATATTTCTTTTGTTTAAACAGGATCCAGGCATAAGTATCTTCAAACGATGCTGTGTTAGGCTGCAACTCGTTGGAATGTGCCGACATTGTTGCCGCCTTTTCCAGTTGCTCATTCCTTAACGATAAATAATAAGCATAATTGTTTAAAGTGAATGCATTATCCGGATTGTACGTCAGTGCCTTATCATAACTCTCGTCAGAACTTTTTATATTCTTCAGCTCATGATAGCAATCGCCCAATAATGAAAAACTTAACGAAAGTAGTTCCTTATCCTGAAGTTCTAATGAAGTAGCATTTTTAACATAGCCAACCGCTTTGTTATTATCCTTTTTTTGTGCCCAGGCAACGCCTACCAGATAGTTCATCCAGGCCTGGTTGGGGAATAATGACAGCGCGTTTTCGCCATCTTTAATAGCCGCATCAAGGTCATTGTCGCCTAATTCCAGGCGCACTAATTGTTCCTGAACATTGTATACCTGGTTATTAAGCTCGGCCGATTTTTTAAGCACCGGCTTTGCCTCCTTATATTTGGTATTCTGGATCAGCATATCGCCATAAATGGCATAAGCCCTGGCATCATTAGGATGGGCAACAGTCAATATGCGGCTCAGCTCAAGCGCGCTGGCTTTGGCGCCGGCATCCGGAAACTTAGGGAAGTACCCCGATATAATATTGATCTTTTGATCGATGCCTATATCCGGAATGGCAAAGCCTAAGGTCAGTTCGTTGAAGCTTGCTTCTACGTTCTTTTTATCCCGATAGATATCGGCAAGCGCAAAGTGCACCATACCATTTCGCGGATCAAGCTTTTCGGCTTGCTGCAATATTTTAAGCGCCTTATCTGCAAACCCGTTTGAGTTATAGATCTCGCCAAGGGCCAGGTAATAACGGGTTTCGCCGGGATTAGCAGCTATCTGTTTTTCCAACTCTGAAGCAGCCAGCTCAATCTTACCCTGTTTTAGGTAGATCTTTTGACGATTGGCTAAAAGATCATCGCTCGGGCCGTTAAGTTTTTCAAGTTCATCATATACTTTTAACGCGTCATCATACCTTTTCAGGATGGTGTAGGCATTTGCCTTGTCAAAGTAATACTCTGATTTATCCGGATTGATCCTGATGAGCTGGTTAAAAACATTTTCGAGCTTATCAATGGTGTTGGTTTTTTCGTAACTATCGGCCAGTGCGCCCCAATACCATTCATTATCTTTATTTATGGCTACAGCCTGCTCCAAAAGCGGCTCAGATCCTGCAAAATCATTTTGCTGGCGTTTAAGGTTTGCCAGCTCATACATCGAAGCGTCATTTGAAGGATCGGCCTGTAAAATGCGTTCGAACATTTCGGTGGCCAGCTTGTAGTTCTCAATTGTTTTTTCGCGCAGGGCCGAAAAGAACAGCTGCTTAACCAGCGTACTGTCCTGGTAACTCATCACCTTACCTGCCGATGCAGGGACTTTATTATCGCTGCCTTTTTTGCGTTGAGCACGGGTGGAAAGAGGCAAGATTGCAAGAACCAAGAATAAAGACACAAGAATCGGAGCAGAAAACAAACGTGCTTTCTGTATCCCGATCAATCTAATATTGTTTCTCTCGCTCTTCATTTTCTTGTCTCTTGACTCTAATAGTCTTGCTTCTACTGTTTCTTATCTCTTGACTCTAATAATCTTGATTCCGCCGCTTCTTGTCTCTTGACTCTTATAATCTTGATTCTGCCGCTTCCTGTCTCTTGGCTCTCGTAGTCTTGATTCTATTATTTCCCCGTGTGTCCGTAGCCGCCTTCGCCTCTTTGGGTTTCGTTCAGCACTTCTACCTGCTCCCAGTCAACACGCTCATGTTTGGCAACCACCATTTGGGCTATCCTATCGCCGGTATTGATCTCAAAATCATCCAAAGAGAAATTGATCAGCAATACTTTGATCTCACCGCGGTAATCGGCATCAATGGTACCCGGCGAATTAACAATGCCAATACCGTGCTTAAATGCCAGGCCGCTCCTCGGGCGGATCTGCGCTTCAAAGCCTTCAGGCAATTCAATGTACAACCCTGTAGGGATCAGCTTGCGTTCCATTGGTTTTAACACCACTGTTGTTTCCACGTCAGCACGCAGGTCCATCCCTGCTGCATGAGCGGTTTCATAGGCCGGTAAATTATTTTTTGATTTGTTAATTACCCTGATGATCATTTCCTGTTTAATATAGCTTTTAAATTATTACGCTCAAAATAAAACGCCCCCGCCACAAATAACAGTAAAAGCCCGTTACCAACAAAAATATTACGTTTAAATACCGTAAACGACACAAAAACAAACACTATGGAGACAATTATATACGCAAGGTTCTTCTTTAAGTTGTAAGGGATAGGATAATTTTTTTGCCCCCAAAGGTACGAAAGCACCATCATGGTAGCGTAAGCCGCGAGCGAGATCCAGGCCGATGCGATGTAACCGTAATAAGGGATAAATATTAAGTTGAGCACGATGGTAACTATAGCCCCAATGCCTGAAATATACAGGCCATATTTGGTTTGATCGGTAAGCTTATACCAAACCGATAAATTCATGTAAATACCCAGGCTTACATAACCAAACAAAAGCACCGGTATAACACCAATGCCCGACCAATATTCAGCTGTTTTTGCGGCGTCTTTACCTTTGATAAAGTATTTAAGGATCTCGATATTAGCCACCAATGCTACAAATATCAGGCACACCGCAATCACAAAATAGTTCATAATATTGGCATACGTTTGTGTTGCATTTTTATTTTTAGCATGACTAAAGAAAAACGGCTCGGCCCCAAGCCTGAAAGCATTAACAAATATGCTCAGGAATATAGAGATCTTAGCGCAGGCTGTATAAATGCCTACCTGGATTGCACTAACGCCAACAGGCAATAGCTTACCTAACAAGATCTTATCCAAATTTTCATTGATCAGGTAAGAGAAATTGGCAACAAGAACCGGCCAGCTGTAAACCAGCATTTCCATAAACATAGCCTTGTTAAATTTAGGCCTGAATTGTAAAAACTCAGGAAGCAACATGATCATGGTAGCCAAACTTGCCAACAGGTTTGACATAAATACGTACCCCAGCCATCCCCTGATATACCAGGAGTTTATCCATGCAGTACCGGGCAAACTATGTTTGATATAAAATGGCAACCCATATATGAAAATAAGGTTAAGGCCTACAAATATTACAATATTTAAAAACTTGATCAGTCCGTACCTGCCCGGCCGTCCATCGGCACGAATCTTTGCGAAAGGTATTACACAAAGCGCGTCAACTATCAGGATACCGATAAAATACTTAATGTATAACACATAATCGACAAAGGGTGTACTGGGATCGATCCGGATCCACCCGGTAATAAAATTGGCAAACGGGAATGTAAGTAATAAAAATAATACGGCTATGGTGAGTATAGCCCCAAACGTATTATTATAAACCAATTGCTTATCGTTAGGCCTCTTATTCAAATACCTGAAAAATGTGGTTTCCATACCAAACGCAAGCAACGCGTTAAGCATGGAGGCATAGCTGTACAGATTACCAAAGATCCCGTATACTTTAGCTGAATAAGCCCTTGTATAAACCGGTGTAAGAAAGAAACTTAATACCCTGCCGGCAATGGTGCTTAAACCGTACACGGCAGTTTGACCTGCAAATTTTTTAGCGGTAGACAATGATGATATTTATTTATGAGCGCCTTTTAACAACCTCAAAATTACGATAGTTTTTCAATTCGCCTTCATGGCTTTCAACAGCATTTACTTCGGCATCCTGGGGGCCTTCACTACACCATTCGAGAAACATATCCAAAAAGGTATCATCTGCTTCAGCTTCAATATAAACATCGCCGTTAGGCTCATTCAATACAATTCCGCGTACGCCAAGCTGATCGGCAACCGCCTTGGTTGCTTTACGGTAAAAAACGCCCTGTACTTTGCCTTTAACTGTAATATTAAGATGTTTTATCATCAGTTTTGTTGGATATGAAATATTGCAAAGTTAACTTTTTTCCTGCTAAGCAACCTGCTTTACTTAACAAGCGTACTTATTGTAAAACGACTATAGTTTAATTTGATTGATAAACACTAAAAATCTATTTTATGAAAAAAATTATTTTTTCGGCACTGATCGTTGCTTTTACAGCCTTTTCGGCATTCGCGATTTTTAGCAACTGGAAAGTTAAAGGCGATGAAGCCCAGGTAACTTTTGAAGGCCACAGGGTAAGCGGTTCATTCAGTGGCTTAAAGGCCGAAATAACATTTGACAAAGACCATCCCGAGCAAGCCAAAATCTCGGCAAGTATTGATGTTACAACCGCGGCTACCGGCTTCTTTATTAAAACCAGCCACGTAAAATCGGCCCTCGGTGCTGATGATTACCCAACCATTAAATTTGAATCAACCTCGGTTTCAAAAAACGGCAGTGGCTATGTTGCCAATGGCAAACTAACCATGAAAGGCAAAACCAACCCCGAAAGCATCCATTTTACTTTTGAGGACAAAGGTAATGAGGGCGTTTTTAAAGGCGATTTTAAAGTGCTGCCCCCTAAATATGGCATTGACAGGAGCGGAACGCCTCCCGAGGTTACAATTCATTTGACAGTGCCGGTTAGTAAAAGCTGATTGGCATTGAGCCGGAGGGCTTGTCAGTCTGAGCCTGTCGAAGACTCGCGCGCAGAGGCCTGCCCACCATGCTTCGACAAGCTCAGCATGACACCCTTTTATTTACCATAAAGAATAAGAAGCAACACATTTATTCAGTAAAAGAGAAAAGCCGGCTGTTAGTCGGTTTTTTGCTTTTATATCAATTTCTTCACTTTAGTTTCGGGGGTGATCTTAAATCCGTCGAGGCCGCTGATGAGGTTCAGGCCAGGGGTTTTGCCTGCTTCAAGCGTGCCTTTTTCATCGTCGATGCCCAAGTATTCGGCACCGTTGCGAGTTCCCCATTCAACCAGTCTTGGTAAGCTTATGGATGGGAATTTTTGTTGAATAGCACGCATCTCGCTCAGGATACATAACTTACTGTTTGATGCAAGGCTATCGGTACCAAGGGTAATGTTAAAACCCTGGTCAACAAAAAGGTCTATTTTGGGCAAACGCCCTTCAATATAAAGGTTTGCATTAGGACAAAAACACCAGTTAATCTTTCTATCGAATCTTTTGATGAAATAAATATCTTTTAGATTAGTGCAGGTGTTATGTACCAGCAAAACCTTTTGCTTATTGGAAAGCAGCGGGATAATTGATTGTACCGAATTACGGGCCTGTGGCTTAAAGTAGGATATATCCATCCCAAAATGCTCGTACAATTCTAAAAACGCACCAAGTTTATAGCGGTAAAATTTATTCTCATCCTCACATTCCTGGTTATGGATACTCAACAGGTTCTCATCGTTGGTATCGCTGTGTTTTTTGATCAGCTTAAACAACTCTTTTGATACCGAATAAGGAGCATGCGGGGTTACAGAACATGAACCGGGTTTAAACTCATTAAGCAGGGCCAGCGCTTTTTCAAAAACCTCGGCAGCCTTTTCTGGTAAAAAGCCAAAGGTTTCAACAAAGGTATGATAGTATAACTTGCTTTGTTTTTTCATCGCAACACTGTTATTGGTGTTGGATATATCGCCTACGGCTACTATGCCGTTGTCGTACATTTCCTGGTCGGCTTTGGCTATAGCATCAAGAACCTGCTGCTGGTCGGCATTTCGTAAAGACTGGATATCTTTGATAAAATTCACCAAACCGCCTTTGGGCTTTACTTTATCTTTTAAATGTGAAAGTTCGGTATGGCAATGAGTATTAACGAATCCGGGGCAGATAATGCCGCTAACCTGTTGCACATGCCCGCTTGGAGGCTTATTGCTATCGGTAACAGCGATGATCTTACCCTGATCATCAACAGTGACTATTCCATTTTTAATCGGATCGGCATAAACAGGAAAAACGTAATCGGCTCTAAAACTTTTCATTAAAATTTAAACTTGGTATCGTAACACATAACGTTTTTCAAAACAAACTATCCTGCAAAATAAGTACAATTAACTTTTAGTTATTGTTTTTTATTGTGCCAAAAAGAATGACTTTAAAAAAAGATAGATTTTTTTAAATTTAAGTACTTTTGCACTGTGAACAATACAAAACATAAAATTGACATCCGCAGCCTGACTCTGAATGCTTTACAGGAGCATTTTATCCGCATGGATGAAAAAGGCTTCAGGGCAAAACAGGTGTATGAATGGCTTTGGAAAAAATCTTGCTTTTCTTTCAACGAGATGAGCAATATTTCAAAAGAACTCCGTGCTAAACTGGATGCAAATTTTGTAATTAATAATGTAAAAATTAATTCTTCACAGGTTAGTGCTGATAAAACTATAAAAAATTCTTTTATTTTACACGATAACCATTTAATTGAGGGCGTTTTAATCCCTACTCCCGGCCGTATGACAGCCTGTGTATCATCGCAGGTGGGTTGCAGCCTTACCTGTAAATTTTGCGCTACCGGTTATATGGAACGCAAAAGGAACCTCAACCCTGATGAAATTTACGATCAGGTAGTTTTGATAGATAAGCAAGCCCGTGAAAATTACGATCAGCCTTTATCAAACATTGTTTACATGGGTATGGGCGAACCGTTGCTTAACTATGCCAACATGATGAAGTCTATCGAGCGCATCACTTCTGAAGATGGGCTTAATATGGCTGCCAAACGCATTACCGTATCTACAGCTGGTATTGCCAAAATGATCAAAAAACTGGGCGACGATCAAGTAAAATTCAACCTTGCCCTCTCGCTGCATGCGGCAAACGATGAAAAGCGCAACACCATTATGCCTATCAACGAGCAAAACTCGTTAAAGGCACTGGCAGAAGCTTTGAAATATTACTATGCCAAAACCAAAAATCCGGTAACCTACGAGTACATTATTTTTGATGGTGTAAACGACGGCATCCAGGATGCGATAGAACTGGCCAAATTTTGCAAACACCTGCCCTGCAAGGTTAACATCATTGAATATAATCCTATTGCCTTTGCCAGCTATATCAACGCAGGTGTAGATAAAGTTGAAGCATTTGCCGATTACCTTACCAAACAAGGTATCAATACACACCTGCGCAGAAGCCGCGGCAAGGACATTGATGCTGCCTGCGGACAACTTGCTATCAAAGAAAAAGACAAACTGGCCGAAGTTTAAAAAATCCGCCTTAAATTGAGGGTATGAAATTACTGCGTGCCTACCTTGCGGATTTTGCTGCCCTGCTGTTCCCGGAGCTTTGTCCGGCCTGCCAGGCAAGTTTAGTGGCCGGTGAGCATATTCTTTGCAGTGATTGCCGTTTCAATTTGCCTTTTACCAACTTTCATCAGCAGCCAGCCAACATAGTAGCCCAGCAGTTTTGGGGTAAAATTAATGTTGAAGCAGCCTATGCGCTTTATTATTTCCATAAAGGCGGAAAGATCCAGAACCTGATGCACCACTTTAAATACAAAGGCATGCAACAGATAGGCAACCTGCTTGGCACCATAGCCGGCACGCAGCTGGCCTCAAATAACATTTTTAATACTATAGATCTTATTATCCCTGTTCCCCTGCATAAACGCCGCCTGCGCGAACGCGGTTACAATCAAAGCGCCTGCTTTGCTTATGGCCTTGCCGAAAAGCTAAACGCGGTTGTTGATGAGCATAGCCTGGTGCGTACGGTGGCCACTAAAACACAAACCCAACGGTCGCGCTTTGCCCGGTTTGAGAATATGCAAAATGTATTCGCTGTTAAAGATCTGGCGGCACTTGAAGGCAAGCACGTTTTACTGGTTGATGATATCGTAACCACCGGCTCAACCCTTGAGGCCTGCGGGGCCGAATTGTTGAAAGTTCCGGGATTAAAATTGAGTATAGCTACGATAGCTTATGCGGTGTAGGGTTTTTATTTATTACACCTGCCTGTTGTAAAATCCAGACTTTAGCAATTTTAAGTAGAGACGCATCACATGCGTCTCCCACATGCAAATTCTTGCGCTTGATAATTTACAAAGCGACTTGTCCTATGGGAGACGCATGTGATGCGTCTCTACGTAAAAGCGTCTCAAACAAAAAATGCCACAAAAAAAGCGATGAGTATCAACCCATCGCTTTTCTTTTCTTAAAGTATTACTTATGCTTTCTTAGCTGCCGGTTTTGCAGCCGGAGTTTTCTTTTTGTTTTCGGTATAAGCGGCACCGCCTAAAGCAAGCACCAGCAATATTGAACCTGCTAATGAAATATGCTCGCCGGTGTAATATGATGCCGGGTGGAAAATAAATTCGATTTTGTGGTTACCTACCGGGATCTGGGCTGCACGCAGTAGGTAATCGGCGCGGAAATATGGTTTCTCAACACCATCGATATACATTTTCCAACCTTTGTTGTAGTACACTTCAGAGAACACCGCGATCTGTGATGCAGTTGAGCCACTTTGGTAAACCATATAATCGGGCGAATAGCTGGTAAGTTCAATTTTACCCTCACCGGCACCCGCGCCTAATGTTTTTTCATCAATAACGCTTTTGTATTGTTTGTCAACAATGGCTTCATCTTTTGGAGTAAAGCTGCTGATGGCTACCATTTCCTGATCGGCATTATCCGCATATTTAATGCTTTTTACAAACCAGGCATGACCGCAGGCAGTCTCGTTTTTCTGCATGCCTACATTTTGTGATTTAGGATCAGATGAGATGATATATTTAACGTTCATCATATCCAATACGTCATGGTTAATACTTTTTGTAAACTGATTATCAATAAGCTCTTCCCAACGCTTTAACCTCGCAGCCGAGTAACCGCCCAATGATTTATAAAAGAATGGCGTTAAACCGTCGCCTTTAAGCTCCTGGGTGGTGTCAAAAACCTTGAAATCCGGATCTGTATCCTTCATGATAAACTGATCAACCTCGCGTGGCTGCGGAGTTTCATTCTCTTGCTTAGGCCTAAAGCTATCATGGTTCAGGTAACGTTTATCAATTGTCCAAAGGTCAACCAATATAAGCGCTAAAAATGCGAGGGATAATACTGTTGGGTTGATCTTATTTTTAAGAAAAGCCCATGCTGCGCCAAATGCCAGCACTATGAAAATAAGCGAGCGGATGGCGTCTGCCTGTGCTACTGATTCCCTGTCGGCAATTAACGCACGGGTTATCGCCGAACTGTCGGTTTTAAGCGCCTGTCCTACCTGGGCAATAACACCAGCCTGCTGCTCACTCACGCTGAACGAAAGTAAAAGCGAAGGTACTGCGGCTACTATCAATACGATGCCGCCGGTAATATAAAAAGCGATCTTCAGTTTTTTGAACAGGTTGGCTTTGTCTTCGTTTACGATGGCCTCGTTTACTGCCAACACTGCAAGTATCGGGAAGCAGAAACCTACGATAGCTAAAAGAGAGTCAACAGCCCTGAACTTATTATAAAGCGGGAAATAGTTAAAGAAAAGATCAGATAAAAACGGCCAGTTTCTACCAAAAGAAAGAACTGTTGTTAATAGAACAGCGCCAAGTAACCACCATTTAATACGGTTTTTAACAATCATTAAGCCCCATACAAATAGCAGACAGATCACCGCGCCAAAATAAAACGGACCAGCTGTAAATGGTTTGTTACCCCAATATAATGGCAAATAGTTGGCCGAGATCCCTAAAACCTGGTTAGGATCGGCACCTGATGCACTAAGTACTTTTACCACGTGCGAATCCGGATCGGTTGAGCCTTGTTCGCCGCCGCCATAAGCATTAGGGATCAGGAAGGTGATACATTCACCCACACCCTGGCTCCATTGAAAAGCATAATCTTTAGCCAAACCGTTGCTTGGTTCTGAACTTTGCCTGGTAAGATTTGATTGACCGCGGATAGAATCATTACCATATGAATAAGTGCTCCAAAGCATAGATGCATTTACTGCAACGGCAAGTAAAGTTGCGCCGGCAATGTATGCCAATGACTTTAAAAAGCTGCTTAAAGTTTTGTTTTTAATAGCATGATAAAGCTCAATACCTACCATGATCAATAAGGCCAGCATCAGGTAATAGGTCATCTGCACGTGATTGGCCCTGATCTCAAGAGCAAGGAAAAACGCGGTTACTGAAAAACCTAACAAATGTTTACCTCTGAGTGTAAGCAATATACCGGCAAGTATCGGCCCGAAAAATGCTATCGCGAATGCCTGGTTAGCATGCCCTGCCGTGAGCAATATAATATTATACGATGAAAATGTAAATGCCAGTGAGCCCGCCGCAGCAAGCCATGGATTTACCTTTAATACGATAAATAAAAAGTAGGTACCCAATAAAAACATCAATACCGTACCAACCGGGGTGGGGAAAGTATAGTTTATACCGGTTACAACCCATGATGTTAAGTTAGCTTTATAAGGAGCCCATATCTGGTAAGTTGGCATACCGCCATAGATCTGGTTGGTCCACAATATGGTGGAGTCTTTGGCCCTATAATCATTGATTTCTTTTTGGGTTGATTGTGCCCTTGTAACGTCATTACCGCCTAATGTTTTCCCCTGGAAGGCTGGGGTTAAAAATATAAAGCAGATCACTAAGAAAATTGCAGCTATGGCAAAGTGAATGCCGTTACGCTTAAACCAGTTATTCATTTAAGTTTTTTGAAATGGATAATATATTTCCTCAAAAATAGAAAATACAATGAGAATAGGAATTATAAGTTTTGTTAAGGAATTGCTTAACAATTTTGCGCACGGCTGCGCAGCAGGAAAAACATAGCTATCAAAACAATGATTGATACAACATAGGCAATATATTGCGCCTTGCCGTAATCTTCACGGTATTTACGGATATTAAAAAAGTTGTAAACCCCCAATGCGCCTAAAACAAACCAGTAAACGTTGCTTATTTTGGTGCAGTTTGCAAAAACTTCGGTAGCAACAATAAATACAATTACGTTGGTAATGATAAGAATAACAGACTCAGGCGTGTTGTTATGGTTTTGGCGCCTTCTAAATACCGGGTTGGTGTCCATATTTATTGATTTATTTTACTTCTTCGTAATCAACAAATTCACCTTCGCTATCAGGCACGCTGCCTTTTTTGGGCTGCGGAATATGATCGATCCTGATCCTGCCATCAGGTTTTGGGCCCTCATTATAGTTATGTTTTTGTTGCTGATATTGCTGTTGCGCTTTATTTACAACACTTTCAAACAGGAATGGCAGCAGGTAACGCGCCAGGCTGCGGATAATGTATAATATACAAATAGATATGATCAGGAAACGAATAAGAATCATACTGTTACTTTTGAGCTTACAAATATAAGTTATATAACGTTAAAAATGTTTTATTATGATTTAACGATACCTGAAGCTTGTTTAATTTGAAAATAAAGCAATTTGAAGATTTGAAAATGTGAGATTGTCGTTTTCAAATCTTCAAATCAATAAATTTTCAAATTAAAATTTCTCCTCCATCATTTTTTCCAAAGCAAACATTTCGTCGCGCAGCTTGGCTGCCAGCAGGAAATCCATGTTTTTGGCAGCGGCAAGCATATCTTTTTTAGTATTATCGATTGATTTTTTCAGATCGGCTTTGGTCATGTACTGAACTATCGGGTCGGCGGCGAGGGTAATGGTATCAGTTTCCACATAGGCCTGCTGCACACCGCCTTTAAAGTCGACCACCGAAGTTTGCTCCATAATTTCCTCACGCGATTTACCTACTGTTAATGGCGTAATACCATGTAGTGTATTGTAGGCTATCTGAATGTCACGGCGGCGGTTGGTTTCATCCATTGTGATCTGCATCGAATCGGTTATTTTATCAGCATACATGATCACCCGGCCCCTGTCATTACGGGCGGCACGCCCAATGGTTTGGATCAGCGAACGTTCCGAACGCAGGAAACCTTCTTTATCGGCATCTAAAATGGCCACTAATGACACTTCGGGTAAGTCCAGGCCCTCACGCAGTAAGTTGATACCTATCAGTACATCAAATTCGCCAAGGCGTAGGCCCCGTAAAATTTCTACACGCTGCAAGGTTTTAACCTCTGAATGGATATAGCGGCACTTAATGCCCAGCCTGTCCATGTATTTTGCCAATTCCTCCGCCATGCGTTTGGTGAGGGTGGTTACCAGCACGCGGTCGCCTTTTTTAATGGTTTTATCTACCTCGTCAAGCAGGTCATCCACCTGGTTTATTACCGGGCGTACGTCGATAACAGGATCAAGCAATCCTGTAGGACGAATCACCTGTTCAACCACTACCCCACCCGATTTTTCCAGCTCAAAATCGCCGGGTGTGGCACTTACATAAACAGTTTGAGGCGCCAGGTTTTCAAATTCCTGAAAATTAAGCGGACGGTTATCCAAAGCAGCCGGTAACCGAAAACCATAATCAACCAATGAAATTTTACGAGATCTGTCACCACCATACATGGCCCTGATCTGCGGAACAGTTACGTGGCTTTCGTCAATCACCATCAGGTAATCGTCCGGGAAATAATCAAGCAAGCAGAATGGCCTTGCTCCCGGTTTACGTCCATCAAAAAAACGGGAATAGTTCTCGATACCCGAGCAGTAACCCAGCTCGCGGATCATTTCCAGGTCGTAATTAACCCTTTCTTCCAAACGTTTGGCTTCCAGGAAGCGCCCATCGTCAATAAATTGTTTTTTGCGCATTTCCAGTTCTTCCTGTATTGCCCAGATAGATTGCAGAAAACGCTCGCGCGGTGCAACGTACAGGTTAGCCGGATAAACCACCATGTGCGTCATTTTTTCGATGGTTTTACCTGTGCTGATGTCAAAGGCGCTTAGTTCTTCAATATCATCGCCAAAAAAGGAGATACGGTAAGCATAATCCAGGTAAGCCGGGAAAATATCAACGGTATCACCCTTCACCCTGAAAGTACCGCGTTTAAAATCGGCTGTGGTACGGGCGTATAAAATCTCGACCAGGCGATGTAAAAAAGCATTCCTGCTTATACGGGTACCTACGGCAAACTTGAAAACCGAATCGGCAAAGTCGTCCGGATTACCCATACCGTAAATGCAGGATATGGACGATACCACGATCACATCACGCCTTCCCGACATTAATGACGAAGTGGTACGTAAACGAAGTTTTTCAATTTCCTCGTTTATCTGCAGATCTTTTTCAATATAGGTGTTTGTGGTTGGGATGAATGCCTCCGGCTGGTAATAGTCGTAGTAGGACACAAAGTAGTTCACCGCGTTTTCGGGGAAAAACTGCTTAAACTCGCCATAAAGCTGCGCTGCCAATGTTTTATTGTGGCTCAGGATCAGCGTAGGCTTTTGCGTTTGCTGGATCATGTTGGCAACTGTAAACGTTTTGCCCGACCCGGTAACCCCCAAAAGGGTTTGATATGGGTCGCCATTGTTGATACCTTCAACCAGTTGCCTTATAGCTTCAGGCTGATCGCCGGTTGGTTTATATTGAGATGTTAATTGAAAATCCATGTTGTTATGTAAAAATACAAATAATCCAGGAACAGGGTTTGCAAATCAAAATAAGTACATGGTAATGACAACCGTATGTCAACATTGTTGTGATAGGGCAATAAATTACAATCAATCATAGCAAGTTGGAGCCTGTGGTCGGTGTTATCACCGTACCACAGGATTTGCATGGCGTATTACTAATTGAAGAATGAAGATAGGCAAAGTGGTGCGGTGATAACACCGACCACAAGCTAAACACCCCACCGCAAGCTAACGCTAACTTAAAAGCCATGTCATTGCGAGGAGCAGCATGGGCAAAAGGGCATCCGGGGCGACGTGGCAATCTCGTCGTATTGCCTGTACGATATGCAAAGCCGCTAAGCATAGCTACGAGATTGCCGCGCTATCGCTCGCAATGACATATTTTTTAGTGATAAGCCAGTGGTGCAGAGACAACCGACCACAAACTAAATACCAACTATAGGCAATCAATTACATCTCAGCCTTCAAACGCAGCGCCCGTTCAAGAAAGCTCTGTTGTTTTAATTTTTCTTCGGCTTCAGTGATGGCCTTCATCAGATTGTTTTGGGTATCGGCAACTTCTGCGGCGGCAGCTTTCATGATTTCCCAGATAGGTTTCATGCGTACAATTAGTTCGTGGCCTTTTGTTGTCAACATGATAAGCCGTTTTCTTTCATCTGCCTTGTCTTTTTTCGAGCGGATCAATTTTTCTTTTTCCAGCTCCTTTAATAGGCTTATGGTTGAAGGGTGAGTATAGCCGATTTCCGCGGCAATTTCCACCACGCTTAAAACGGGCTTAAAATGCAAAGTATAAATAACCGGGAACCATTTGGGCTCAAACTCAATATTGTTGGCTTTGTATATAAGCACACCGTCCTTGCGCAATTGCTCGGCCAGGCGCTGCAATCTTGTTGAGATTGCCAAAATCCCCGATTCATCAATAACATTCATTATCCGGCTGTTAGTTTTTCAAATGTAACTCATAAAAAATAGTATCTGCGGCCATAAGTGGGAATGATTTTGGCAGATCATGTTTGGCAAGGCGCGTAAACCCATTTTTTTCATAAAAGCGATGTGCTGCTTTCAGCATATCAACCGTGCCTAAATAAATGTCGGTAATGTTATTTTGCCTGCAATAGGCTATAAGGTTATCCAACAGTAACTGCGCAATGCCCAGCTCTTTGCCCCGATATTCTTTGATCACAAACATTTTGCGTATCGCAGCTGCATTGTTGTTAAAAGCAATAAGGGCTATGGTGCCTACAAGCTGTTCGTTGTGTATGGCCCCCCAGAAATTACCGCCGGTTTGGTGATAATTGGTTTCAATATCAAGCAGGTCTGGTTGGGCTTCAAGCGTAATAGGCACGTTAAACTCTATTTGCTGAATCGGCAAAATGATATCAATGATCTGCTGGCAGTAAGTGTTGTTAAGAGAGCTGATAACCGGTGTAGTATTCATGACTATAATATTTACGTACAAATCTACGTAGTTAACTACATATATTCAAAATATATTCGCCCTGCAATAAAACAGTATGACATTTAATAAACAAATAGTAATCTATTGCCCAAAAACGCTTAAATTTAAGCATGATTTTCGTCCTCAATAAAACCGACACTATTGCTAACAAGTTCCTGGCCGAATTGCGGGACGCCGTTACTCAGCAGGATAAGGCACGTTTCAGGCGGAACCAGGAAAAACTGGGAGCCATACTGGCTTATGAGCTTAGCAAATCATTACATTACGAAACCAAAGAAATTCAGACACCGCTGGGTACTGCCAGCATTAACATGCCTGCCGATGAACCTGTATTGGGGATCATATTACGTGCCGGCCTGCCATTTCACCAGGGCTTTATGAATTTTTTCGACCAATCTCCATCTGCATTTATCACCGCTTACCGCAAGGTAAAACGTAACGGCAGCTTTTTGATCCAGGTTGATCATATCTCCACTCCTAACCTTGACGATAAGATCTTTATTTTGTGCGATACCATGCTGGCCACCGGGCAAAGTATTGTGGTGGTTTGTAAAGAGCTGATGGCCCAATACAAAATAAAAGAACTGCACATTGCCGCCGTGATTGCCAGTACCGAAGGTGTGGCACACGTAAAGGCAAACCTGCCAAAGGCCAAACTGTGGCTCTGCGCTGTTGATGATGAAATGACCAGCAAATCCTATATCGTGCCTGGTTTAGGTGATGCAGGGGATCTGGCATTTGGAGAAAAAGTGTAGTCTCTATTTACATTAAAAAGCATGCTGTTTGGTTAATAAATGTTAAAATAATTGAATTAAAGTGCGGCTAAAACTTTAATTCCGTTATTTTATGATAAACCATTTACCTTATGCTTATCAAGTTTTTCCGTAACCTGTTTGTTTTTTTCTTACTCCTGTCTGTTTCTTTATATTCAAAGGCACAAAGCACAAAAAGTATCCTGCTAAAAAATGTTGATAGTATACCTGTGCCGCCGGCTCCGCAACTCAACGCGTTTTTTGTTGTAATAAATGATGCTCCTCAAATTATTGCAATGCAGCAGCCGGAACAAAATGCAAAAACAGCTGTTTTACTTACTTCGGTTTTAGGTAAAGGGAAAGTGGTATTTTTAAGCTCAACGGCATATTTAAAAACCGGGATGCTGGCCGATAAGAATGTAGCAAACCTGTTGGTAAACATACTTAATTGGGCAAAACTGGCTAACGGTGCAATGCTTGTTGCGCTTGCCGGTAATATGGAAAAGGGCTTTAATGATCTGCTAAAGCAGCAGAATGCAATTAGTTATATCACTAACGATTTTGTGTTGAAAAAGCAGACCGGTCTGTTGATCTTAAATAAAGATGTTATTGATACTGTACAATTAAAACGTATAGAACAATTTGTAGTAAATGGCGGGACGCTATTGTTTGCATCGCCCTACCCGGATTTATATAACAGTCCTGAAGCCACAGCGGATCTTAGTAATAGTGATCTGAGCGTAAATAAGTTACTGGCAAAAGCCGGGGCCATTAATCCCAACGTTTTAGTTGCTCGGTCGCCTGATAATACTGTTCTTAAAACAGATAGCGTTCCAGAGTACCTTTATGTACGGCCACTTTTCGGTAAAGTGCTTGGTCAAAATCAATTGGAGCCTAACAGCAGCCTTTCTTTTCTTGTAAACTATTATATCGATATGATATTGAAGTATAACAAGCCTGGTGTTCCTGTAATCAATTACATAAAAAATGTATTGAATGCGTCTAATGAAATGCCTGTACCATCGGTAGCCAATCCTGTGCCTAATCAAACACCTTTGCTTAAAGCAAAAACTAAGTTTGGTTACTGGTTGTATACCAATCAGCAGGATTTTGATCATCATCCTGAGGCTAAAGCTGCAGGCTACCAAACCTTTCCCGGCGACGTTCCTGTAACTGCGCCACGAGTAAATGAAACGGTTACCATACCTGTAAAAGTGGGGACGCAAGGACTTCCGGATATGCCATCAGTTTATTACCGCCCGCACAGTACAGGTTTATATGTACCTGCGGGCGAAAAGGTTAAAGTGATTATCCGGTATGCCGATATCAAACAGCATTTTAAAGCACAGGTAGGTGTTCATAATGATGACATTACCGGCCTGGATGCAATCAGGCGTGTACCGCTTAATTTGACAAAAATTTTTGAACTGAATAAAGATACTACCGAAGTTTATTCGCCTTATGGAGGTTTGCTGTTGATTAACATTGGTGATACCACAAAACAGAAAATAGTTAGCATAAAAGTTGAAGGTGCGGTTAAAGCCCCTTATTTTAAACTGGGCGAAACCAGCGAGCAGGAGTGGAACAACACCATCCGTAATAATCCTGCACCATGGGCCGAGTTGGCTACTGATAATATTGTATTTACCGTACCATCATACCGTATCCGCTATTTAAGTAACCCGGTTAAACTGATGCAGTTTTGGGATGAAGTAATGGACGCCGATGCCGACCTTGCCGATATTTCGCGGAAACGTGTGCACCAGGAACGTGTAATTGTTGATATAGATGCTGCCTATGGAAGTATGTTTACTGTTCCTTATAAAATTGTAGCACCAGATGATGAAAACTGCGGAAAAATGCTTGATGAAGCCTTTATGCGCTCAACCGGTTTATGGGGACATTTTCATGAATTAGGGCATCGTCATCAGTTTTTTGACCTCGACTTCCCTGGTACAACTGAGGTCACGGTGAATTTATACACCATGTATATTTTTGATAAGGTACTGCATAAGGGGCTTTATAATCACGAAGACATGAGCAATATGGCCGAGGTGCTGCAAAAAATAAAAACATACCTTGCAGATAATCCCAGTTACGATAAATGGAGCAATGACCCATTTTTGGCCTTGAGTATGTACATTCAGATCATTGACAAATTTGGTTGGGATGCTATTAAAAAGGCTAATGTAATTTACCGCAATTTACCGAAAAGTCAATATCCTAAAACCGATCAGGATAAGCGCGACCTATGGTTTACTACCATTTGCAAAACCACTAACAGTAGCCTTACCCATTTTTTTGATGTATGGAAAATTCCGGTTTCGGATACTGCAAAAAAACAGGTTGTGGCATATAAGCCCTGGTTCCCGGAAGAATTAAAGGGATATTGATTTGGGATTTCGAATGTTCGATTTCGGATTTAGCAATTAAGATTTTTTAATTTTGAATTTTCGATTTCTAAATCAAGAAATAAACAAATCCGAAATCGAAATTCCGAAATCCGACATGAAACAATACAAACACATCTTCTTTGATCTCGACCATACCATTTGGGATTTTGATAAAAATGCTGAGGAAGCCCTACATGAGCTATATGTTATCCATCAGCTTGCTGAAATAGGTCTGCAATCGGCCGAGTTATTTATCGAAACTTATACCCGTAACAATCATCGTCTCTGGGCGCAATATCACATTGGCGAGATCACTAAAGATGAACTACGGGAAGCTCGCTTCAAATCGACTTTTACTGACCTCGGTCTTCACCCCGACCTGATGCCGGTTGATTTTGAGGATGCTTATGTAAAGCTTTGTCCTACCAAAACCAACCTGTTCCCCCACGCGCATGAAACGTTGCAGTATCTGCAATCGAAATATACGCTGCACCTGATCTCGAACGGGTTTAAAGATTCAACCCGCATAAAGATAGCCGGAACCGACCTGGCCAAATATTTTCAAAATATTATCATTTCCGAAGATGTAGGCGTTAACAAGCCTGATAAAGCCATATTTCAGCATGCGCTTGACCTGGCCGGTGCCTCGAAACAAGAAAGCGTAATGATCGGGGACAGCATCGAAGCCGATATCCGCGGGGCGCTTGGCTTTGGGATGGATGCTATTTACTTTAACCCTTTCAACGCCGAAAAGCCGGATGATGTGCCCGTGCAGATTGCTCATTTAAAAGAGTTAACTTTACTTTTATGAGTATCGCCAAAGAACGTAGAGCCATTGACGCAGCCCTTGATGAATACCGCAGGCAACTGGATGTAATTCCGGATGAGTTGTTTGATGTTACTCCCCCCAATGGCGGCTGGTCGTTTGCCGAGGTATACAGCCATATTATGCAGGCTACCCTGGGCTCATCTATAGCGCTTGAACGTTGTACTCACGGCAATTGCGAGCCAACAAAAAAAGGTATTAACTGGGAGGGCCGGATCCTGCTGCTGTTAGGCAAGTTTCCGCCGGTTAAAACAACCGTGCCCAATACAGTAAGTGATAAAATGGCTGCCAGTAAGATCAGTAAGGAGGATGCCAAAAATCTGATCATCAAATGCCGCAAACGGGTTGAAACCACCATGCCCCTCATTGCCGCCTCATCGCCGGCAAATAAATACAAACACCCGCGCCTGGGCATGCTTAACGCCAAACAGTGGTTTAAGTTTATCCGCATCCATTTACAGCACCATTTAAAACAGCTTGACAGGATAAAAAGAAATTTAGCATAGCAAAGTAACCTTTTACATTTAATGTAGTCTTAACAGTAGGATAATGTTAAATTTCAGACATTTGTAAAAATCTTTGTAATGAATTTTGAGTATGCTTATCTGGTAGTTATAGGGTTGCTGATATTGGTCGGCTGCTTCTATGCAAGCCCATATGAATTGACAGTTAACGAAGATGAGGACGACGAGTAATCGTTGCTTTATTAATAAAAATGTTGTTTTCCGGCAAATCATGCCGGCCTGTAAAATAGCCCCTTAATTTAATGGCAAAACGCGAAGTTGATATTGTAGTAATATCTGATGTGCACCTTGGTACGTACGGCTGTCACGCAAAAGAATTGCTCAAATATTTAAAAAGCATCAAGCCCAAGATCCTTATCCTTAACGGCGATATTATTGATATTTGGCAGTTTAGTAAATCGTACTGGCCCGAAGCACACATGAAGGTGGTACGCCGGATCCTCAAGTTTGTTACCGATGGCATTCCGGTATACTATTTAACCGGTAACCATGACGAAATGCTGCGCAAGTTCACCGATTTTAACATGGGTACTTTTCAGCTGCTTGATAAGCTGGTGTTAAATATCGATGGTAAAAAAGCCTGGATCTTTCACGGGGATGTATTTGACGTTACCATGCAGCATTCCAAATGGCTGGCCAAATTAGGCGCGGTAGGTTATGACACCCTTATTTTGATCAACAGTTTTGTAAACTGGTTCCTAACCGCTATCGGCAGGCAAAAAATGAGCTTCTCGCAAAAGGTGAAAGCCAGTTTTAAGGAGGCAGTAAAATTCATTAACCAATTTGAACAAACAGCGGCCGACCTGGCTGTGGATAAGCAATACAGCTATGTAATTTGCGGTCATATTCACCATGCCGAGATCAGGGAAATTACTTCAACTCAAAACACAGGTTCTGTGCTTTACCTTAACTCGGGCGATTGGGTGGAAAGTTTGAGCTCGCTTGAATATCATAACGGCAAATGGGAAGTGTTTAAATACAAGCCCGATGATTTCAATACCGATGCGGATGAAGATGATAAAACCGATTCGGAAGATCTGAACGCCATGCTTGATGTTAAAAACTTATTGGAGCGTTTTAAACACGAACACGATTAATTACTCACCGAAAACATTTTTCTTTACTAAATTAAGCCCCTGAATATTGGGTGCGGGTAAATCAGCATGTTAATTACATCTCTTGCCGCACAAGCATCATCCTTTTGAAAAGAAATTATTTTAATGAAGATACTGTTTGGTATACAGGGAACAGGTAACGGGCATATAAGCCGGGCAAGGGAAATTGTGCCGCTGCTACAGCAATACGGCGAGGTTGACCTGCTGGTAAGCGGCACCGAAGCCGAAGTCTCATTATCGCAACCCCTGAAATATCGCTTTCATGGCGTTAGTTTTGTATTTGGAACCAATGGCGGGGTAGATAACTGGGCCACCTGGAAAATCATGAACCTGCGCCAGTTTCAGCGCGATCTCCGGAGCCTCCCATTAAAACAGTATGACCTCATCATCAACGATTTTGAACCCGTAAGTGCCTGGGCCTGTAAGCTGCGTGGCGTACCATCCGTATCTTTAAGCCATCAGTGTTCATTTGTATCGCCTAACACACCTCGGCCCGAGAAAAAAGATCCCTTTGCACAGTGGCTTTTAAAAAACTATTCGCCGACTACTTACCATGTAGGTTTTCATTTTGAGCGCTACGATACCTTTATCAACACCCCGGTGATCCGCAGCGAGATCAGGCAGATGGAAACCTCCGACCTGGGCCATTATACCGTTTACCTGCCGGCATATGATGATAAAACCCTGCTGAAATATTTGAGCGCCGAAAAAGGCGTTAAATGGCAGGTATTTTCAAAAAGGCAAAAACAGGCTTATCAATCGGGCAATGTGGAAATTTTCCCGGTAAATAATGAAGCCTTTAATAAAAGCCTGGCCAGCTGCACCGGCCTGCTTACCGGCGGCGGCTTTGAAGGCCCTGCCGAAGCCCTGTTTTTACAGAAAAAAGTGATGATGATACCCATGAAAGGGCAATACGAGCAGCAGTGTAACGCGCTTTCGGCCTCTAAACTGGGAGTACCGGTGGTGAGTGAAATAAACGATAAATTTAACGGCCATTTAAATAAATGGATCAACGACAGCAAAAAGATCATTGTTGATTTTCCGGATGAAACGGCAGCTATAGTTGATAAATTGGTAAAGCAATATGCAAGGCATTAAAGCATTGCACCGTAAGCAGTTTTTCTGCTAATTTTGCAACCCAAATACGGCCGCGCATTATGATCAATCTTTTCAGGAACTATAATCCCTTCAACATTGTATGGCTGGCTATTTTACTGCTCGTGCTGCGTATAGGCTTCATGGTGCAGATCCCCGAAAAGGTTGAGTTTATTTTTGTTGAACCATTTGCGCGGTTGCTGGTCCCCGTAAAATATGAATATGCTTTTTCGCCGCTGTTGAATGTGATCCTGGCAGGCGGACTTGTATTTGTGCAGGCCTTACTGCTCAATTCGCTCATCAACCATCATAACTTATTAGGGAAGCCCACTTTTTTACCGGCGCTGATGTACATAACGCTTTCGGGCTTATTCACCCCTTTTTTAACGTTAAGCGCCCCGCTCATCTGTAATTTTCTGCTCATATGGATGCTGTTTAAATTGTTCAACCTTTATAAAGGGGACGACGTTAAATCAACAACTTATGATCTGGGCATGATCGTAGCCGTTGGTTCGCTTGTTTACTTTCCGTTTATTTATCTGTTCCTGGTGATATGGATAGCGCTTATCATCTACAGGCCGTTCAACTGGCGCGAATGGGTTATTTCGATATTGGGCTATGTAACCGTGTTTTTTTTCCTGGCGGTTATTTATTTTATGAACGATATGCTGCCGCGGTTTAGTCATATCTGGTCGCCATTGGGCAAAAAGTTTCCTGACCACATCAGCATAAACTCCTATAACTACCTACTGTTGGCGCCGGTCATTGTGATATTGGTACTTTGTTTTTTCAAACTGCAGCAAAATTTCTTTAAAAGTTACGTGCAGATCCGTAAAACATTTCAGCTATTGTTTTTTATTTTTCTGATCACAGCGCTTTCATTTTATCTTAATTCGGAGTTTCTCCTGAGCCATTTTTTGCTTTGTGCAGTGCCGGTAACCGTGTTTTTTGCCTATTATTTTTTGTACGCAACAAAGCGCTGGTTTTATGAGATCCTGTATTTGCTGTTGTTTATCAGCATCATTTACTTTCAGTTTAACAAATTTTAACTTTTACATTCGTCCTTATTTCGGCGGTTATGTTAGTTTTGTAGCCTGAAACCATAATAATAAGCTATTTAGGTTCAACCCCAATTTTTTAAATAATTCTGATGAAGTTTGGAGTAGTTATATTTCCCGGTTCTAATTGTGATGAAGATATCATATACGTATTAGAAAAGGTAATGGGTCAGCAAGTAGTGAGGTTATGGCATAAAGATCATGACCTGCAAGGTGTTGACTTTGTTGTTTTACCCGGTGGTTTTTCATTTGGTGATTACCTGCGCTCAGGTGCCATTTCCCGTTTTTCGCCAATTATGCAGGAGGTTATCCAGTTTGCTGCAAAAGGAGGTTATGTAATGGGTATTTGCAATGGCTTCCAGATCCTGGCCGAAGCCGGTTTGTTGCCTGGTGCTTTATTGCACAATACTAACCGTAAATTTATTTGCCGAAACATTTACTTAAAACCGCAAACATCAAATTCGTTACTTACTGCGCAGCTTGATCCGCAGCAGGCATTAAGGATCCCGATCGCTCATGGTGAAGGCAATTATTTTGCCAGTGCCGATGTGATCAAAGCCCTTAACGATAACGACCAGGTAATGTTCAGGTATTGCGACGAGGCCGGTAATATCACCGCCGACTCAAACCCTAACGGATCATTGGAAAACATAGCAGGCGTTACAAACCTAACCAGGAATGTATTTGGCTTAATGCCACACCCTGAGCGTGCTGCCGATGGTTTGCTGGCTAATGAGGATGGTTTGGCTATTTTCGAATCAATATTATCAATAGTTAGGGCCTGATGACCAGTCTGGTTATCGATATCGGTAATACGCTCATCAAAATCGCAGTTTTTAAACTGGATGAAATGCTTGAGGCTAACCAATATGAAACCATTGATATGCCGGTACTGGATGTTTTGCTTAACAAATACCATCCTGTTAAGGCGATCATATCATCGGTAAAGAAACATACAGAAGCATGGCAAGCCATGCTGGGGAAAAAAATCCCGCTGATACATTTTAATACATTAATGACCAGCGGAATAAATAACCACTATTTAACCCCGGAAACCCTTGGGCCCGACAGGCTGGCAGCTGTTATTGGTGCATATCATATGTTTCCAGGTCAAAACAGCCTGGTAATAACCGGGGGCACAGCCATTACTTATGATGGCGTTGATGCCGCCGGAAATTATTTTGGCGGCAGTATATCGCCGGGCTTAAATATGCGTTATAAGGCTTTAAATAATTACACTGCGGGTTTACCGCTTATTGAGGCGGATACGGATTTTAATACGCCATACGGAAATAATACAACAACCGCTATCCGTTCGGGAGTACAAAACGGAGTAAAATATGAGCTTATAGGTTTTATTGAAAGCTATAAAACCATGGGCGAACAACTGAACATTATACTAAGCGGGGGCGACAGCATTTTTTTTGATACTCTATTGAAAAATAGCATCTTTGCCCGCTACATAAAAATTGAACCATATTTGGTTTTAAAAGGTTTAAACGAAGCTATACAAAAGCATAATGATTAAATATACCCGGTTTTTTATAACACTTTTATTGGCTGTTGCCGCTTTTTCAGCACACGCGCAATCAACGGCAACTTCAAGCTCTCCATATTCACGTTACGGTATTGGTGATATTGATCCTCAACTGATGGGCCAAAACATAGGCATGGGCGGTATAGCTGTAGCCACCAACAAAATAGGCTTTTTCAATAACATCAACGTTGTAAACCCGGCTTCATACGGTGCTATTAACCTTACAACTATTGATGTTGGTGTGTATGCAAACTTTTTAACACTGTCGCAAACAGGTGCTTCAAGCCAAAAAAACAGTAATTTCAGGCTTAGCCACATCGCGTTCGCTATCCCTACTTCAAAGCATTCAGCATTAAGCTTTGGTTTGTTGCCTTACAGCGAGCGTGGTTACAATTATAAAAAATCAGTGAGCAAATTAGGTACTTCAGGCTCTCCGGCCGATACCAACGTAACAAATTACAACTACAGCGGCGACGGCAGCTTATCAAAAGCATATTTCGGATATGGTTTTGGTATAGGCAAGCACTTGTTATTGGGCGCAAACGTATCCTACATATTTGGTAACATTAAAGATATCGCCACCACCGAGATCCCTGATCTGGCAGGCGCTATAAACTCAAAAATTCAAACAAGCAACGCCATTGGTGGTATAAACTATGATTACGGCTTGCAATACTCATTTGATTTTTCCGAAACAAAACACCTTGTTCTTGGCTATTCTGCATCAGCAGGTACAAAACTGAATACACAAAACAGCTTTATTGTTAGCCAGTACTTTAACGATTCAAGCGGAAACCAGGACATCCCTGCTGACAGTGTGGTTAGCACAACCGGCCCTAAATCAAAATTGAAATTACCTCAGATCAACAGGTTTGGTATCTCTTTTCAAAGCGATGGTAAATTCCTTGTTGGTGCTGATTACTCCATGGGTAAATGGTCTGACTTATCAATTGCCGGTGTAAACCAGGGCTTACAGGATAGCAAAACTTTCAATATCGGTGGTTCATATACCCCTAACATTGCAACCATCAGAAACTACCTTGCTACTGTTGATTACCGTATTGGCGCCATATATGATCAAACTTACATGCACATTAACGGCACTACAATTAAACGCTATGCCGGTACTGTTGGTGTAGGCCTGCCTTTACGTTCAAACAATGGCAGTTACTACAAGATCAACATCGCTGCCGAAGTTGGTCAGCGTGGTTCACTGGTTAACGGTTTGGTTAAAGAAAACTACGTGAACATTCACCTTGGCTTCACCCTTAACGATAAGTGGTTTACCAAGTATAAATTTGATTAATTGTCAGTCATGAGCCGCCCTTTAGTTAACATACCGGCTTTATGCCTGTTAATGTTGCCAATGGCGGCTTTAGTATCCTCGTGCGAAAACGATTTGAAAAAGGTTAGGGAAATATCAGCGAATGAGGTTGATACCGTAGCCCAGCGCACCACAGGCCTTGACCTGATCATGAGTGACTCGACCAAAGTCGAGATCCATCTTACGGCCCCACTGATGGTTGAATACCAGATCAAGAAGCCTTATAAAATTATGCCTAAAGGCGTAAAGATCGATTACTATGACCGCGGCACAGGCCAGTTTGCAGGTGATATAATTGCAGATACGGGTATCCAGCGCGAGAAGGAAAAACTGATCGAGTTTCATGGCAACGTGCTTGCAACCAATGCCAAAGGCGAAACTTTTAAATCAAACGAATTATTTTGGGACCAGGTAACCAAGCGTGTTTATTCTAACAAACCTGTCCAGGCCACACTTAGCGGTGGCAACGTTATGAACGGCAATACATTTGAAAGCGATGATAAGCTTTTAAACCCCACCTTTAAAAGTAGCACAGGCATATTTCATGTAGATGAAAAAGCTACACAATAATGACTTTTTTTAACGAAAATTTTGTGTTATAGAATTTTAGTAAAAATTGTATCTTGCGCGCTCTTTAAAAAAGAATAGAATAATTATAAATGTAATATGGGTATAATGGGTTTTTTGCGCGAAAGAATGGGGAAGATTCTCGCATTCTTTATTGGTTTCGCGCTGCTTGCATTCATTGTGAGCGAAGTTGTAAGATCGGGCGGTTCCTTTTTCAGGGACGATAGTAACGAGCTTGCCGTTGTAAACGGCGAAAAAGTGCCCTATGATAAATTCAACGAAAAGCTGGAGCAAAACTCGGCACAGTTTAAACAACAGGGACAGAGCATTTCTCCGCAGATAGCAAGCTATTTGCAGGAAACTACCTGGAGCCAGTATTTAAGCCAATTGCTGATAGGCAAAGAAATTGAAAAGCTTGGCTTAGTTGTTGGTGATGACGAGATGAACGTGATGATCGGAGATAACAATCCTGATCCGCAGATAGCACGTCAGTTTGCCAATCAGCAAACCGGCCAGTTTGACCGCAGCAGGTATGATCAGTTCAAAGCTTACCTGCAATCAGGCAAAGCCGATCCTACTCAGAAAAAAGCATGGAGCGATTTCGTGATCGACTTAATAGAAGCTAAAAAAGCCACTAAATACATGACTTTGGTTACCAATGGCCTGTATGTAAACTCGCTTGAAGCTACTGATGATTACGAAGCAAAAAACAAACTTGCTAACTTCAAATACGTATCGCTTGATTATGCTTCGATCCCTGATGCTAAAGTTACTTTAACTGATGCCGATTACAGCGCATATTATGATGCTCACAAAGCATTGTTTAAAACGCCTACGGAGTTAAGGAACTTTGAATACGTAAGCTTCAATGCAGCTCCTTCAAAAGAAGATAGCGCAGCGGTTAAACAACAAGCTGAAAAATTAGCGAATGACTTCAAGACCACTCCTAATGATTCACTTTTTGTACAGATCAATGCAGAAACTAAAACCCCTTTAGCATATCAGCGTAAAGGCAGCCTTGATCCTAAACTGGATACAACCATGTTTAGCGCAGCTAAAGGTTTTGTTTATGGCCCTTACCTTGAAAACGGCAGCTACAAAGTGGCTAAGCTGGTTGATAGCAAAACTACTTTTGATTCGGTTAAAACCAGGCATATCTTAATTGACCTTGCATCTGCAGGCGGTGACGACAAAGCTAAAGCTAAAGCCGATTCAATTAAAAAATTGATCCAGGGCGGTAAATCATTTGCCGAATTGGCTACTACTTTTTCTGCCGATAAAGGCAGCGCTGTAAAAGGCGGTGAAATTCCTTCATTTGATGCCAATGGCTCAATGGGTGGCGGTCAGGGTAGCTTAGTCCCTGAATATACCAATGCTGCTTTTAAAGCAAGTAAAGGCGAAATCCTTGTTGTAAAATCACAGTTTGGTTACCACGTTATCCAGGTTGAAGATCAAAAAGGTTCTGTTAAACTGGTTAAAGTTGGTGTGGTTGATAAACCTTTAACTGCAAGCAGCAAAACCCAAACAGTAGCTTACAGCAAAGCACAGGCATTTTTAGGTTCATTAACTTCTGATAATTTTGAAGCAGAAGCTAAGAAAGAAGGTTTAAAGACCCGTACTGCCGAAGATGTTACTGCTATAGCTTCTGGTCTTCCAGGCTTGGATAATGCACGTGACGTTGTTAGATGGGCTTATAAAGCTGCAAAAGGTGACATCACTGATAAAGTATTTACCGTAGGCGATCAATATATCGTAACCCGCCTTACCGAAGTTAAACCTAAAGGTACTTTAGCACTTGAAGCTGTTAAAAAGCAAATTGAGCCAATGGTACGTAACGAGGTTAAAGCAAAACAATTAAAAGAGAAATTTGATGCAGCCCTTAGCGGTGGTGCGTCAATTGACCAGGTTGCTCAAAAAGTAGGCGGCAAGGTAGTTCCGGTTGAAAACATCGTGTTTGCCAACCCTATTATCCCAGGCCAGTCTGCAGAGTATAAAGTTATCGGTTCAATTTTTGGTTCGGCTATCAACAAAATTTCAAAACCTGTTGATGGAACACAAGGTGTTTATGTATTTGTAGTTAACGGTTTCACTAACCCACCTGCACTTGCTAACGCCATTAAACAAAAAGAACAAATTAACCAGGTGCTTTTACAACGCTCACAAGGCCAGGTTCTGGATGCATTAAAAGATAATGCAATTGTAAAAGATAACAGGGCTAAATTTTTCTAAACAAAATTTAAAGTAAATTTGCATCCGGGAGTGGCATTAAGCCGTTCCCGGATTTTTTGTTTTAAATGATATGGATATCCAGGAAAATATAATCAACAAGGTAGCTCAAAGCGGCCTTGTTACCTTAGACCCGGCTTCGTTTTACCCTGCCGGCGACCGTGTTATTTATGATATCAAAGATAACCTGTTCCATGGCCTCATCCTTCGCGAGAAAGATTTCAGGGATTTTATAAAAGAACATGACTGGGCACAATACGAGGGCAAGAACGTAGGTATCACCTGCTCTGTCGATGCTATTGTACCTGCCTGGGCATATATGCTGCTCGCTAACCGCATGGCCCCCTACGCCCGCGAAATCGTTTTTGGTGATAAAGATGTATTGGAGACCGTACTTTTTGAAAAAGAGATAGCTAAGGCAGATTTTGAACAATACCGCGGGCAGCGTATTGTGCTGAAAGGCTGCGGCGATACCGAAGTACCAGTATCTGCTTATGTTGAGCTTACTAAAAAACTAACCGCGGTAGTCAAAAGCCTTATGTTTGGCGAACCCTGCTCAACGGTGCCCATCTATAAGCGTAAGGATTAAGTATTTAAGTGCCCCTGCGCAATAAAAAGAAGTTTAAACCATTTATAATAGCAGTTGTCATATCACAAGCTCCGCTAAAGGAGCTATTAATCAATGAAAAAACTGCTCATAAATAAATACGCTTTTACTGTACTGCTTTTTATAGCCTGCTGTTCGGGTGGATTTGCCCAGGAACTGAAAAAGATCAACGAATCGATCTTCAAGCCAGGCGAACAACTGAACTACAAAATGAAATATGGATTTTTTACCGCTGCCGAAGCTACCATCAAGGTAGAGGCCAGCGATAAAAAATATAATGACCGTCCTACTTTTCATCTTGTTGCCGAAGGCAAAACCGCCGGCTCTTTCGACTTGTTTTATAAGGTGCGTAACCGTTATGAATCATACATTGATCAAACAACGCTGATGCCCTATTTTTATACCGAAAACAGGCGCGAAGGCAAGTACAGGCATACGGACAATGTTACTTTTGATCAGAAAGACAAAAAGGTAACAGCAAATAAAGGAACATACGGTTATAAAGGCGAGTCCTTCGATTTTGTATCGGCTTATTATTTTGCACGGGCTATTGATGTGTCAAAGCTGCGCGAGGGCGATACATTTGATCTGCAATACTTCCTGGAAGATGGGTTTCATAGCATGCAGATAACCTATGTTGGTACCGAAACCGTTGAGTGTTCGCTTGGTAAATTTAATTGTCTTAAATTTAGCCCGGCAATTATTCCGGGGCGTATTTTCCGGAAGAACAGTAAGTTGTACCTTTGGGTTACCAATGATAAAAACAGGATCCCGGTAAAAGCCCATGTTGAAGTGCTGATAGGCAGCGTAACAATGGACCTGAAATCGGCGGCGGGACTTAAATATCCGTTAAACCCTATTAAAGATTGATTTAAAAAAAGATGATTGAGGTTGGCAATGTGTTACTGCACGAAGATGTGGTAAAGGAAAATTTTGTATGTAACTTAAATAAGTGCAAGGGAGCCTGCTGTCTTGAAGGCGACTCGGGGGCCCCGCTTAACGCCGATGAGCTTGATATCCTGAAAGAGATCTACCCAAAAGTAAAACCTTACCTTACTGCAAAAGGTATCAAAACAATTGAGAAAGACGGTGTTTACGTAACCGATTTTGAAGGGGATTATACCACGCCTTGCGTTGATACCAATAAGGAATGCGCTTACGTAATATGGGAAAACGGCATCACCAAATGCGGCATTGAAAAAGCGTACGAAGAAGGTGCTATTAACTGGAAAAAACCTATATCTTGCCATTTATACCCTATCCGCATCACTTCATACCCGGAATTTGATGTTTTAAATTACGACCGCTGGAATATTTGCAGCCCTGCTTGTTCATTTGGTGATGAGCTAAAAGTACGCGTACACGAATTTTTGAAAGATCCGCTTATTCGTAAATACGGCGCCGACTGGTACCAGGAACTGGAAGATACCGTAGCCGGGATCTGATTTCTCAAACAGCCTTCTCTTCCTATTTTTTTGGTCATTTAACAGTAGCATAAACATAGTTGATGCCTATATGTTGAGCGTTATGGGAGTAATTACAATAAAATTGGATATTATTGTACTATACAATACATGTACGCGGATTATTAATGAAAAAGGCTTTAATAACAGGAATAACGGGTCAGGATGGCGCTTATTTGGCAGAATTTCTGCTGAAGAAGGGCTATGAGGTTCATGGGGTTAAACGCCGCTCATCATTATTAAATACCGACAGAATAGATCATTTATACCATGATCCGCATGAATCCGGTGTTAAATTCAGTCTGCATTATGGCGATCTTACCGATTCAACTAACCTGATCCGGCTTATCCAGGAAGTTCAGCCCGATGAAATTTATAACCTGGCGGCTCAAAGCCATGTAAAAGTAAGCTTTGAAACCCCCGAGTATACTGCCAACGCAGATGGTGTTGGTACATTACGGATCCTTGAAGCAGTAAGGCTGCTTGATCTCACAAAAAAAACACGCATTTACCAGGCCTCTACATCCGAGCTTTATGGTTTGGTTCAGGCTGTGCCACAAAGTGAAACTACGCCATTTTATCCGCGGTCACCTTATGCTGTAGCAAAACTATATGGTTATTGGATTGTAGTTAACTATCGCGAAGCTTATGGTATGTACGCCTGTAACGGGATTCTTTTCAATCATGAAAGCCCGATAAGGGGCGAAACTTTTGTTACCCGTAAAATTACACGGGCAGCATCAAAGATTGCACTTGGCCTGCAAAACTGTTTGTATGTAGGTAATCTTTCGGCACAGCGCGATTGGGGGCATGCCAAAGACTATATTGAAGCCATGTGGCTGATGCTGCAACAGGAAACCGCCGAAGACTTTGTAATAGCAACAGGGGTAACTACCACTGTGCGTGATTTTATCAGGATGGCGTTCGCGGAATTAGGTATCGAGGTTGAATTTAGCGGGAAGGATGAGAACGAGCGCGGGGTGATCATTGATATTGATGAGGAACGGGCCGCCGCTCTTGAATTGAATTTAGACGCTTTAAGGTTTGGACAAACGGTGGTAAAGGTTGATCCCCGCTATTTCAGGCCAACCGAGGTTGATCTGTTAATTGGCGATCCTACCAAGGCTCATGATAAACTGGGCTGGAAACCAAAGTATAACCTGCAGGCACTGGTAACAGATATGGTACTTGCAGATCTGCACCTGGTAAAAAAAGATGAGTACCTGAAAAAAGGCGGTTTTAATACGCTTAACTATTTTGAATAACAAAAGATAAAAACCATATCACCTATATATGAAGAAAATATTTACAAGCATTATTTTATTGTTTTTGATAACCGGAATTGCGAAGGCGCAGTCGGTATATCAGCCTTATAACTATCAGTTTTACCAAAAGCTAAATGAGGATGTTTATTCGACCAAAACAAGGGTGCATAGCTCATTGAAGCCATTTATGGTTGATGATTCGCTTTTAAAAGTTCACTATGATTCATTGATGAACCTCAACGGACTTAAAGGGCGTTTTTTTAATGAGCACCAGATAGATGTTAAAAGCAGTAATTCGACATTTTATGCCGATCTGCTGCCCGACTTTAATTTGAGCCGCGATTTCTCCGGCAAAAAGAACACCAATTTTGGTACGCTTGGCATCCAGTTGGGCGGAACTTTCGGTAAAAACTTTTCATATAATGTGGCCGGTTATGAAAACCGTGCTGTATTGCCTAATTACCTGCAAACTTATGTTAACCAGGTTGGCATAGCTCCCGGTCAGGCATACGCGGGTATTTACGGTAACGAATACCGCTGGTCGTACATCACGGCCAATGTATCCTATACCCCGATAAAATTTTTGAATATCAGCGCAGGTCGTGATAAAACTTTTGTTGGTGACGGCTATCGTTCATTGTTATTATCTGATTATGCATCGCCATATCCTTTCTTTAAATTAACGGCTACCCTGGGTAATGTACGCTATATGGCTATGTGGGCCTATTTCAATGATCCGCTTTCAGTAAAAGTAGATAATGGCGACAGGAAAAAATTTGGTGTATTTCATTATTTAGACTGGAATGTATCAAACAGGTTATCGGTTGGCTTCTTTGATGCAGTGGTATGGGCAGCGAAAGATGATAAAGGCCATCAACGAGGCTTTGATTTCACCTATATAAACCCTGTAATATTTTTAAGGCCGGTTGAAGCCTCAAATGGCTCGCCCGATAATGCTTTGATCGGTTTTACCGCCAAGTATAAGTTAACAGACGGCATTACCGCCTACGGTCAGTTTGCACTTGATGAATTTGAGTCGTCAAGCTTTTTTTCAAGCAAAGGCAGCGCCCGTAATAAATATGGCTTTCAGTTGGGTATAAGAGGCGCAAACCTGTTTAATGTTAAAGGCTTGAATTACCTGCTTGAAACAAACAATGTTAAACCATACACCTACTCCGAGCGTTCATCTGTGCTCAATTATGCTGAAAACGGCGAACCTCTTGGGCATCCCTGGGGTGCTAATTTCCGGGAAGCTGTTGGTTTGCTGAACTACACATACAAAAGGTTTGATTTTACCGGCGAAGTAGATTACGGTCATTACGGCTTAAATATCAATGACCTTAACTATGGTAAAGATATTTACCTGCCATACCTTACCCCTGCAAGGGCATATGGCAACTATACAGGACAAGGCCTAACCACCAATATGGTTTACTTTGAAGGAAAAGTAGCCTATTTGATTAATCCTAAATATAATTTAAGGTTTGAACTTGGCGGCCTGGTACGCCAGGATAAAAACAGTCAGTTTAATGATAAAACTTCCATGCTGACTTTTGGTATCCGCAGTTCATTCCGCAGTGTGTATAATGATCTGGTGAGTTATAAGACGCATTGATGATATAATCAATCTTATACCGATAAGATTGAATTTTACTTTTTGTATGTTTAAGTATGATCAGGACAGTGTTAAAGCCGAGCAATCGTAACATATCAATTAATTTACCGGAAGAATTTGTTGGTAAACAGGTGGAACTTATTTCATTTACTATTGAAAAAGCCGATAGCGCTACCGAAAGTATGGATAATATCACAACTCATTTTGCTACAGAGGCAGTTTTGGCTAAAAGCTGATTAACAACAGAAGAAGATGAGGCATGGCAGGATTTGTAACGGGAAATATTCGCCCTTCGCGTATTTTTACTGCTGATAAAAAGATGATTATACGCACAGCTGGAACACTAAAAAGAATAAGCTTCGCAAAAGTTTCAAGTGCGATTATCAAGCTTTTAACATAATAAACTTCGTTTACTGCTGGATCAGATTATTCACTGATTTTCCGAAATGTCAGGCTTATCCTCCCATTTTCGGTATCCGATTCAGGTATGGCGTGCTGCCAATGCGCCTGAACTTCTTGGGTCATATATATCAGGCTACCTGATGTAAGTTCATAATTAACAAGTTCATTCTTATTTTCGATATTCCTGAGCCTGAAAGTCCGCGGTTCTCCTACCGAAATTATTGCAATGCCGGTGCCAGGATAAAGAATATCTGTTTGGTCAGAATGATAGCCCATCTTGGCCTTCCCATCAAGGTAATAATTGAGAAGGCAATTGTTAGGCTCAAACCCAAGTGTGTTGGCAAGTTTTTGGATGATCGCAGCCAGCTCAGGTAAAAACTGTTTAAATGGATAGCTTATTTGCGAATAGTTATAAGCCACCCCGAAGCTGGCTGTTTTCCGAGCGGCCATTCGTTCGTCCCATACAACATTCATTGTCAAAAAACTGAATAGTGATGCCGGATCGGCAATAAAATTTTCGATATAAAGTATGCCTTCCATTTACCTGAAAAATGATTGAAAGAAAAGTTTCCTCTCTCCCTTTAGGAAGTCGGGCACCTACGACGCTATATTATTCACATTCCGCTTTTCGGCCATGTTCCTCACCTGCCGGGCTATGCCGTTGGCATCGAAACCACAATCGGCCCAAAGTTCGGGCTGGTCGCCATGTTCAATGAATTTATCAGGGATCCCCAGGCGTTTTACCTGGATGTTGGTGTAGCCATTATCAGCCATAAATTCAAGCACAGCTGTACCTGCGCCGCCTTCTATACAGCCATCTTCAACAGTAATCACTTTATTGAAGTTTTTGAATACGTCATGCAGCAAAGCTTCATCAAGCGGTTTTACAAAACGCAAATCGTAATGGGCCGGGTTATAACCTTCGGCATTAAGTTCGGCGATGGCTTTAACTACCTCGTTACCGATAGCTCCTATTGAAAGTATCGCTACATCATCACCATCACAAACCTTACGGCCTTTGCCTACCGGGATAGCTTTGAACGGGCGTTGCCAGTCGACCATAACGCCATTACCGCGTGGATATCTGATCACGAATGGCCCCATGTTTTCCTGCTGGGCAGTAAACATCAGGTTTCGCAGTTCTTCCTCATTCATGGGGGCAGATACCACCATATTGGGAATACAGCGCATGTATGCCATGTCATAAGCACCGTGGTGTGTAGCGCCATCGGCACCGGCAAAACCGGCACGGTCAAGGCAAAATACTACATTGAGCTTTTGTATGGCCACGTCATGGATCACCTGGTCATAGGCCCGTTGCATAAAGCTGGAGTAGATATTACAAAACGGAACAAGTCCCTGGGTAGCTAAGCCGGCAGAGAAAGTTACCGCGTGTTGTTCGGCAATGCCCACATCAAACGCGCGGTTTGGCATAGCCTTCATCATGAGGTTTAATGAACAACCTGAAGGCATGGCCGGAGTAATCCCCATGATCTTAGGGTTTTGTTCGGCCAGTTCAATGATGCTGTGCCCAAACACATCCTGGTATTTAGGAGGCTGTGGCTTATCGTATTTAGCTTTTTTGATCTCACCTGTGATCTTGTCAAACAAGCCGGGAGCATGCCACTTGGTCTGATCTTTTTCGGCCAGGGCATAGCCTTTGCCTTTTACCGTGATGCAATGCAGTAGTTTAGGGCCCGGGATATCACGCAGGTCCTTCAAAACTTTTACAAGGTGGTTTACATCATGTCCATCAATCGGGCCAAAGTACCTGAACTTAAGGGCTTCAAAAAAGTTGCTGCGTTTAAGCAGGGTACCTTTAATGCTTTTTTCAAGCTTTTGAGCCACTTTGAAAGCATCAGGGCCAATTGATGACAGTTTGGCCAATACATGTGCGATATCGTCCCTGAAGCGGTTATATGGCTTTGAGGTAGTGATATCAGTCAGATATTCCTTTAATGCGCCAACGTTAGGATCGATGGCCATGTTATTATCGTTTAGGATCACCAGCAGGTTGGAGTTCTCGATGCCCGCATGGTTAAGGGCCTCAAAAGCCATACCCGCGGTCATGGCACCATCTCCAATTACAGCAACATGCTGCCTGTCGGTTTCGCCTTTATACTGGGAGGCAACAGCCATGCCCAATGCAGCAGATATAGAGGTTGAAGAGTGGCCTACACCAAAGGTATCATACTGGCTTTCCGAGCGTTTTGGGAAGCCACTGATGCCACCGTGGATACGGTTGGTGTGAAACTCATCACGACGACCGGTAAGTATTTTATGGCCGTAAGCCTGGTGGCCAACGTCCCAAACTAACTGGTCGTAAGGTGTATTAAGTACATATTGTAAAGCTACGGTGAGCTCAACCACACCTAAGCTGGCGGCAAAATGGCCTCCGTTAACTGATACCACGTCAATAATATACTGGCGTAGTTCCTGGCACACCTGCTCAAGCTCACTTTCATTAAGTAGCTTTAAATCAGATGGATAATTTATTTTTTGTAATAAATTCCCGGCCGGTACCTGCATTGACATTCGTAAGGATATTTAACCTGCAAAATAAGGTAATTATTGTTAAAATAAGGACATCTAAATGTATTAATTGTTTTGCAGACTTGCCAGGTACAGCATAAAGTACAATAATACCCGGGCAGATTAAAGGAGGCAAAACAACTATCTGCCTGAGTTAATGTAATTTATTATATTTAGCTTTATCCAAACCATTAACCTTGTTATTATATGACTGAGACTACCGCAGCCCCGCTTTATTGGTCGGCCCTGCAAAAAATAACTTTGAGGTTTTTCCTCCTATTATTTATATTATACATCTTTTTTAACCCAAACGGCGTGCTGCCTTACACCGATGTTATATCTGATTATCTTATCCAGCCTTTCCATATAATTATCCCCTGGCTTTCTAAAAATCTGTTGAATATGCCACAGCCTATTACCACTTTCACCAATGGAAGTGGTGATACTACGTATGATTATCTTGTTATTTTACTCATAGCAACAGTATCTGCAATAGTAACTGTTATTTGGTCGGCGCTTGACAGAAAAGCCCGCAATTACAACAAGCTATTTTATTGGCTGTGCGTGATCTTGCGGTACTATGTAGGGATAACGATGCTTAGCTATGGTTTTATTAAGATCATTAAATTGCAGTTTCCGTCACCTTCTCCGGGGCGATTGCTGCAATCATTTGGTGATGCCTCCCCTATGGGCCTGGCCTGGACTTATATGGGCTACTCAACCGGCTTTAATTATTTTACAGGCATAGCCGAGGTTTCTTGTGGTTTGTTCCTATTTTTTCGTAAAACTACAACACTGGGTGCAGTGCTGGGTTTGATAGTTGCAGGGAATATCATGGCGATAAATTATTGTTTCGATGTGCCGGTTAAGCTCCTGTCAACCACGCTGGTGCTTATGGCGTTGTTTCTGCTTGCAAAAGATGCGAATCGCCTTGTCAATTTCTTTTTTTTGAATAAAACAGCATTGCCATCAGAAATTGAACCGCATAGGTTTAGGCGGAAATGGAAAAATATTACAATTGCTGTTATTAAATATGTTTTGCTGACCTACTTGTTGATATCAAATATTGGTGGCGATATAAAAGCAGCTACTCAATACGGAGACGCTGCCGTGAAACCACACTTTTACGGCATTTACGATATTCAAAGCTATGTGGTAAATAAAGACACCATTGCACCATTAACTACAAATACCGAAAGATGGCGAAAATTGGTAGTAGGCAGCTCGGGCTATGCTACCGTTAAAAAAATGAATGATAGTACGCAAAATTACACTTTCAGAGAAGATATTAAAGCACACGCCATAGTGATGTTCACAGATGCTGATACATCTGCCAAGTATCATTTTATATATTCTGAACATGGGAAAGACAGCCTGATGCTGAAAGGGAAACTTGGTTTGGATTCGATTAAGATCAGCATGAAAAAGTTTGACATGAAAAACTTCAAGCTTATTAACCGCGGTTTTCATTGGGTTAATGAATTTCCTTATAACAAGTAGAGGCATCTGTATAAAGGCGGTACAAGGAAATCGTTTTTAACCACATGTAAATGAAAAATTTTCACACTAATTTTTACGTATTGATCGAATTGCACGAATTTAGAATCAATTTAAGATTCGTGTAATTCGATTAATTGCAGATGATTTGAAAAGCATTCGTGTAGAAATTTTTCAGATGAGATTAGTAATATAAGGCGAATTATTTTAAATGCGATTTCCTTGAAAGCCGGCTGGTTTCTAATTATTTGATGTTGTAAAATGTTTATTTTTGCCCCTTTATGACCGACGATAGTTTTGCCATTAGGTTACCCCAGTTTGAAGGCCCGTTTGACCTGCTGCTGTTTTTCATTGAACGCGATGAGCTGGATATCCACGATATCCCGATAGCAAAAATTGCCGATGATTTTCTGCACTACCTGCATCAGATGACAAGCCTCAACATGGAAATTGCCAGCGAATTTATTTTCGTTGCAGCAACTCTTATGCGCATTAAGGCCAAAATGTTGTTGCCCCGTTATGGTACTGAGGAAGCGGGGGATGACCCGGACACCAAAGAAAACCTGATCAGGAAACTCATCGAATACAAAAAGTTCAAAGAAGCGTGTGAAGAGATCAGGCCCATGGAAGATGAGCGCTTTAAACAGGAAAAGCGCGGCAATATCAAACATGACCTTGAACAGGTTGAAAAAGTGGCCGTGCCTGGCGAAGAGCTATCCGAGTTAACCCTTTACCGCCTCATGGTTGTTTATGAGCGAATGGTCCGCAATTTTACCAGGCGCAGCGAGGAAGTAAAGCATACGGTGGTACAATATCCTTACACCATCGAAAAGCAAAAAAAGGCGGTTGCCGATCTGCTCAAGATCAATAAAATGCTCGATTTTAAAGCCATCGCCAAAGAATCTGAAAATAAGGTGCATTTTGTATATAACTTTTTGGCTGTGTTGGAAATGCTTCAGCAGGACCTGATCGATATCCAGATAGGATTGGGATATAATAACTTTTGGATCTCTTCGAAAGCCGGGGCCGAAGCGGAAAGCTAAAAGCTTTGAGCCTTTAGTTTTAGGCTTTCAGCTTTTTTACAAAAATGTTCCGGATCTCACCCCGGAACACCGTTACCATTATAGGTAATCAACTAAATCACCAATCTCACGTTGGTGATGCCTTGCCGCTTGCTGCGGACTAAAATTCATTTACCTGAATAATCTACCTGCTTTTTTAATTTAATGACCGGTACTCTTGTGGCGTATGGCCAACTCTTTTCTTAAACAGGCGGGCAAAGTGCTGCGGGTATTTAAAACCTAATTCGTAAGCAACCTGGTTAATGGATTTGCTGCCGTCGAAGATCTTTTCCTTAGCCATATCAATTAGTTTGGCCTGGATATATTCCTGGGCCGTTTTGCCTGTCTCTTTTTTTACCAGGTCGCCAAAATAATTGGCCGAAAGGTTCAGTTGCTCTGCACACCAGGCAACGGCGGGTAACCCGATGGTCTGCGGCTTGTCTGATCCGAAATAATCGTTCAACAGGCTTTCAAATCTTTCTAAAATTCCCTGGTGTATATGATCCCGGGTGATGAACTGCCTATCGTAAAAGCGGGTGCAGTAATCCATGAACAATTCGATATTAGCTACGATCAAGCGCTTGCTGTGCTTATCCACCCCTCGCTCCAGTTCATAATCTATTTTGGAAAAACAATCCAAAACGATATTCCTCTCACGCTCTGACAAGTGCAATGCCTCGTTGGACTGGTAGCCGAAAAAGGTAAACTCCTGGATCCGCTTACCCAAAGAAGTGCCATGTATGAGGTCGGGATGAAAAGCCAGCGCATTACCTTTAGGCTGATAGATTTCACCATTGCTGTTTATGCCGGCTACCTGCCCCGGGGCAAGTAAAACCAATGTCCCTTCCTGGTAATCGTAGGTGTTTCGGCCATACACCATGTCACCGCATTTAACATCTTTTAAAAACACAATGTAAAAGCCGAAATACATCCGGGAGCCCGACCGCGGGTCGGCCTTCGACAGATCGACAACGCTCACCAATGGGTGTTTGGTTTCGTTGTTGTTAAATGCATTGTATTCATTTATCGTATTGAAACGGCGCATGCTATCCATATCCACTCTATTTTAGTTCGAATTTACGCTATTAATCAATGCGTTGGCACCCGGGCGTACCCAATCAGTAATAATGGTATAAACATCCGTAATCTGTATCCTGTTTGGGCAAATAAAAGACCTCAACTTTGTGATGTTAAATATCAGCTATGCAAAAAGTTAAATTAAATAACGGTGTCGAAATGCCCATCCTTGGGTTTGGCGTATTCCAGGTAACAGATCTGGCGGAGTGTGAAAGAAGTGTAAGAGAGGCTATAGAAACAGGTTACCGTTTGATTGATACGGCGGAGTCTTACATGAACGAAGAAGCTGTAGGTAAGGCTATCAGGACAAGCGGTATTGCCCGAGAAGAATTGTTTATCACAACCAAACTTTTTATACGATCAGACGGCTATGCAGCAACCAAAAAAGCTTTTGAAAACTCGCTTAAAAAGCTACAGTTAGATTACCTCGACCTATACCTGATCCATCAGCCTTATGGTGATGTTTACGGCGAGTGGCGGGCGATGGAAGAACTGTACAAAGAAGGAAAAGTAAGGGCAATTGGCGTAAGTAACTTCCATCCCGACAGGCTGATCGATCTGATTATTCACAATGAGATTGTCCCCGCGGTAAACCAGGTTGAAACCCATCCTTTTCATCAGCAAAATGAGGCGCAGCAATTCATGATAGATAACCAGGTGCAGATTGAATCATGGGGGCCATTTGCCGAGGGCAAAAACAACATTTTTCATAATGAACTGCTACAGTCCATCGCCGGGAAGTATAATAAATCAATTGCCCAGGTTATCCTTCGCTGGCTTACACAAAGGGGCGTTGTAGCTATTCCCAAATCGGTACGAAAAGAAAGAATGGCGGAGAATATCAACATTTTTGATTTTGAACTAAGTGCCGAAGATATGGACGCCATTAAAACATTAGATACCAAAGCAAGTAGCTTTTTTGACCACCGGGATCCGGCGATGGTGAAATGGCTTGGAGAAAGAAAATTGAATAATTAAACCTGCAAAATCATGAAAAAAGTATTGTATGTAATGATCTTATTGGGAGCGATGGCTTCTACCCGTGTAATGGCACAAACAGCGCCTGTTTTTACAAGAGGCGAATTATCTAAAACCAATAACCATACAGGGGATGTGTGGCTTAGGGAATTGAACAAAGCCGATAGCGTAATTGATTGCAATATCGCTACGGCAACCTTCGCGCCCGGCGCTAAGCTCGACTGGCATATTCACCCTGCCGGACAAATCCTGATGATCACCGAAGGTACCGGCTATTACCAGGAAAAAGGTAAACCTATCCAGGTAGTACATCAAGGCGATGTGATCAAATGTGTTCCCGGTGTAGCCCACTGGCATGGCGCATCGCCTAAATCAACCTTCACTTACATTGCAGTAAGTACCAATGGAGCCACAAATAAAACCCAATGGCTGCAAAAGGTAACCGATGAGGAATATAACAGCGTGAAATAGTTTATCAATACCAATAATCCTGTAAAAATTATGAAAGTATCAATTATCACATTATTCCTGTTAATTGTCGGCGTGCAATTAGCCAGCGCACAAACGCCAAATACATCTCCTACTCCTACCAAAGCAGAACAAGAGATCATCAATCTGTCAAAAACAAAATGGACCTGGATGGCAGATAAAAACGTTGATTCATTAAATGTGCTGTTTGATGAAAAATGCGTTTTTGTTCACATGGGCGGAAGCTGGGGAAAACCGCAGGAACTCAACGTCATTAAATCGGGAGGCATCTGGTATAAAAAAGCAGTGGTCTATTCTGCCTCGGTGAACATTTTTGGTAACACGGCTATCTTGCTAAATGATATCGATTTGCTGGCAGTAGTGGGTGGAAATGAAGTTACCCACGCTTTTATGGTGACCGAGGTATACATTAAAGAGAAAGGCGAATGGAAGATGGGCTCACTCACCTTCTCACAATTGTTAAGACCGGTTAAGATGGAAGCACCGGTTAAACAATAAAAAAACAAGCCTATGAAAAAAGGATTCTTTGTTTTGATGTTAGCTGTACTCTGCTGCATGTCTGCCTGTTCCAGCGCGCAATCCATATCGGCAAAAAAGATACTGATCGTATACCTGTCGCGCACCAATAATACCAAAGCAATAGCCAATATTATACATGAAGAAGTAGGCGGAAAGCTGGTTTCGCTTGAGCTGGAGAAGCCGTATCCTGAAAATTACCAGGCCATAGTACAACAGGTTGCCAAAGAAAATGAAAGCGGCTACCTGCCGCCATTGAAAACAAAAATTGACAGCATCGATCAGTATGATGTGGTGTTTGTTGGCTTCCCTACCTGGGGAATGAAGCTGCCGCCGCCCATGAAAAGTTTCCTAAAGCAATATGACCTGAGCGGAAAAACGATCGTGCCATTCAATACCAATGCCGGTTATGGTATTGGCAGTACTTTTGAAACAGTAAAAGAATTATGCCCCAAAAACAATGTATTAGAAGGCTTTACAACCAAAGGCGGCATTGAACGGGACGGCATTTATTTTGTAATGCAGGGCGAACGTGAAAAACAGGCAAGAGAGGAAATCAAGGCTTGGTTGCAAAGAATAAACATCCAGCGATAATAATTCATATGCAGATTGAAACTCAATAAGTGAAAAATTTTTACACGAATTTTTACGTATTAATCGAATAACACGAATTTTGAATTGATAATAATTTAAGATTCGTGTTATTCGATTAATTGTGGAAGGTTTGAAAATCATTCGTGTGGAAATTTTTCAGCATGCGATTTAATCAAACGGCCTTAATCATTTAAACGCGGTTTCTCCATTTGGAAGATGCGTAATTTTTAAAAACCATTATCTTTATATAATTCTTACGTTATGGATATCGCATTAAAGGATAAGATAGTGGAAAAGATCATTCAAAGTAATGATGATAGTATAGGTTTATCTGAAACTGATTTTTGGTCAGATCTTCCAACACCGGTTCAACAAGCAATTGATAAAGCAAAAAATAAGCTTGATCAAGGCGAAGGCACCCCTCACGAAGAAGTGATGGCTAAAATAAAATCTCGTTTTCTTAATAATTTCACCCACAATTTGTAAGTGGTTTACGATCATTGTGTTTGCATAAAGCTTTCTGATAATTTATTTGCCGTAAGCGCCTGAGTGGCAAATAATATTGTGTTTACTTTTAATTAAGTAAAATCTAACATTGCGTGAATCTCAAATCTAATATCTCACATCTCAAATCTATCTTTTTCGCTAACTTAGCGCCGTTAAAAACACACAATGAAAAGAGACAAACTGATATTTAAGCTATTGGATGAAGAGCAGCAACGCCAGGAAGAAGGCATTGAGCTTATAGCATCTGAGAATTTTGTAAGCAGGCAGGTTATGGAAGCTGCAGGTTCTGTTGCAACTAACAAATATGCCGAAGGTTTACCGGGCAAACGCTATTATGGCGGCTGCCAGGTGGTTGACGAAATTGAAACCATAGCTATTGAACGCGCTAAACAACTGTTTAACGCCGAGTGGGTTAACGTACAACCGCATTCAGGTGCTCAGGCAAACGCGGCAGTAATGCTTGCGATATTGCAACCAGGCGATAAAATATTAGGTTTCGATCTTTCTCACGGTGGTCACTTAACACATGGCTCGCCTGTTAACTTTTCGGGCAAATTATATGAGCCTCATTTTTATGGGGTGAAAAAAGAAACCGGTTTGGTTGATTATGATCAGCTGAAAGAAGTTGCCCTGCGCGAAAAACCAAAACTGATCATTGCAGGCGCTTCGGCATACTCGCGCGATTGGGATTATGAATTTATCCGTAAGGTAGCTGATGAGGTTGGTGCTTTGGTACTGGCCGATATTTCGCATCCGGCAGGTTTAATTGCCCGTGGTTTATTGACCGATCCGCTTCCGCATTGCCACATTGTTACTACTACTACCCACAAAACCTTACGCGGTCCGCGTGGTGGTTTAATTATGATGGGCAAGGATTTTGAAAACCCATTCGGCATCAAAACTCCTAAAGGCGAGATCAGGATGATGTCGTCATTGCTGGATATGGCTGTATTCCCTGGCACACAGGGTGGCCCGTTAGAGCACATCATTGCCGCTAAAGCAGTTGCTTTTGGTGAGGCTTTGAGCGATAACTACATGAAATACATTGTACAGGTTAAAAAGAATGCTGATGCCATGGCTGAAGCATTTGTGAAACTGGGCTACCAGATCATTTCTGGCGGTACCGATAACCACCTGATGCTGATCGACCTGCGCAATAAAAACATTACCGGTAAAGCTGCCGAAAATGCGTTGGTAACTGCCGATATCACCGTGAACAAAAACATGGTGCCATATGATGATAAATCACCGTTTGTAACTTCAGGTATCCGTGTGGGTACAGCGGCTATCACTACCCGCGGTATGAAAGAAAAACATATGGAGCATATTGTTGAATTGATAGATGCTGTAATTACTGATCCTGAAAATGAACATTCTATCAAGAAAATCCGTAAAAGGGTTCACAAGTTAATGTACGACTTTCCGTTGTACAGAGATAAGGACACAGAGTAAAAAATGACACCAAGGCAGGAAGATCCATCAAACATAGAAAATAAGCGTTTAGCCGCGCTTAAATCATACAATGTTTTGGATACCATGCCCGAAAAGGAGTACGACGCCATTACGCGTTTAGCTTCCTATATATGCCAGGTACCTGTAGCGTTAATAACGTTGCTTGATGCCGAAAGGCAATGGTTCAAATCAACATACGGCGTCGACGTGGGGGAAACACCCCGCGCCGACGCTTTTTGCAACCGCACTATCCAATCCGACGCGCTTCTTGAAATAACCGATTCTAAACAAGACGAGGAGTTTAAGGATAATCCCATAGCCAATGAAATGGGCGTGCGCTTTTATGCCGGCGCGCCATTGATCGACCCTGATGGGCACCGCTTAGGCTCATTATGTGTTATTGATACAAAACCCCGCAAACTCACGGCCGAACAACGCGATGCACTTCGCACATTGGCCGATGAGGTAATGTCGCACCTGCTGCTCCGCAAACAGAAACTGGAACTGGAGCAAAACCTGAAGAGCCACCAGGAATTTCACAACCTTTTTGACAGTTCGCCCGATATCCACTGTATCATGGACAGGGATTTTAACATTGAGCAAATTAACAGTTCTGCCAAACCTGTCTTGGGTTATTTAGCCGCCGAAGTTATTGGCAAACCTATCTGGCATTTTTTCCCGGAAGAAGAGCAGGCTAAATTACTGTCGCTCCTGAAAACAGGGTTGAGCAGACAGCAGCGTCATTTTGAAATAGAAGCACATATTATAACACCATCGGGCGATGTCAAATGCATTAGCTGGTCGGTAACTTTTAAAAATGATAAATGGTTTGCCAGTGGGCGCGATATCAGCTATCAGAAAAAAGTAGCCGATGAACTGGCATTACTATCATTGGTAGCAAGTAAGGTTACAAGCGGTGTAGTGATCAGCAACGCGGCCGATGAGGTGATCTGGACCAATGAAGCTTTTGAGCAGATAACAGGTTACAACCAGGCCGATGTTGAAAACAGGCGTCTGCGTGATGTGCTTAAAGGAGTTCCGCTGGATGCCGAAGCAGTTAAAAGGCTTGATGAGGCTATCCGCAAGCAAGTATCCTATGAGGTTGACCTGCTCATCGATAAAAAAGGTGGCGAACCGGTATGGATCTCGGTATTTAACTCGGTGATCCGCGACAGCGCCGGGCAAACTGATAAATTTATCAGGGTTATTATTGATATAACCCAACGCAAAAAGATTGAGCAAGACCTGGAGATCCTTTCTTTTGCTGCCCGTAAATCGCCGAGCGGCATCCTGATCCGCAGTAATGCCGGCGAGGTTGTCTGGATGAACGAGGCCCTCGAAAATATCACAGGTTATACGCTTGATGAAATGCGCGGCAAGATGTTTGGCACTATGCTGCTTGGCGAAGATACAGACCTTAATGTGTTTAAAGCCGCAGTAAAAGCTGTAGAGGAAAAGCGGGGATACGAGGTTGAAATAAAAATTTATAAAAAAGATAAAACACCGATCTGGGTGTTTTTGTCGAATAGTCCGTTGTTTAACGAAATTGGCAGCGTTGAACGGCAGATAGCTGTAATGGTTGACATTACGGAGCGCAAAAAAACGGAAGAGCAGGTAACCATGCTTTCGTTAGTGGCCAGCAGCACAGCCAGCGGTGTTGTGATTAACAACAGCGATGGTAAGGTGGAGTGGGTAAATAAAGCCTTTGAACAGATAACCGGCTACACTTTGCTTGATGTAGAGAACAACCATCTTGGAGATGTGCTTAAAGGCGAGCTTACGGATGTATCCATTATTCAAAAGGCCCGTGAATTGTCACGTAACAAACAATCATTTGAGGTTGACCTGCTGGTTTACCGTAAGGACAGGCAGCCTTTATGGATCTCGGTGATTAACTCGGTGATCATTAACAGCAAGGGCCAGGTTGATAAATACATAGAGGTTATCATTGATATAACAGCTAAAAAGAAGGCCGAAATTGAACTGATCACAGCCCGCGAAGAAGCCATACAGCTCAGCCGTGCTAAAGATATGTTCATATCGGTAATGAGCCATGAAATCCGTACGCCGCTGAATGCCGTAATTGGTATGTCGCATTTGTTATTGGAAGATGATCCGCTTGAAGGACAAAAGGAAAACCTTAATATCCTGAGGTTCTCGGCCGAAAACCTGATGACGCTCATTAACGATGTGCTTGATTTTGCCAAGATCGAAACAGGGAATGTGGAACTTGAAAAGGAGCGGGTTGATTTAACAGAGCTTGTTCAAAGCATAACAAGTTCGATGCAATATAAAGCCGGCGAAAAAAATATTTATATTAGCAAAAGCATTGATGAGGCCATACCCAAAGTAGTTTTGGGCGACCGCACCCGGCTGATCCAGATATTATTAAACCTGGTTGGTAATGCCATTAAATTTACCAGCAAAGGTGGTGTTACTATCGACCTGAGAGTGATACAGGAAAGTGAGCACGATGTACGTGTAAGGTTTGCTGTAATTGATACGGGCATAGGTATTGCCGCTAATAAACTGGGCACCATATTTGAACAGTTTAAGCAGGCCGAAATGGATACTACCCGCAAATATGGCGGTACAGGATTGGGCCTGGCTATCAGCAAGCGCCTGATTGAGCTGCATGACTCGCGGATAAATGTTGACAGCGTTCCGGGCCAGGGTTCAACTTTTTGGTTCACCATAGGTTTTAAAAAAGGCGATTACCAGTTAAACAGAAATAGCAATAACGTGGAAGAAGGACTTAAAATAAATGTTTTAGTAGTTGACGACAACCAGATAAACCGCCTCCTCATTAATAAAATATTGAAGAAGTGGGGTGCCAGCGCCGATTTTGCCGAAAACGGAATTGAGGCTATTGAAAAGGTTGAAACTAACCGCAACTACAACGTAGTGCTGATGGATATCCATATGCCCGAGATGGGCGGTTTGGAAGCCACCGGTATTATCCGTGCTAAAACAGATGCTTATTTCCAGCAACTGCCAATCATTGCCCTTACTGCCTCTATGCTCAGCAACCAAATGGGCGAGATCAACAACGCCGGCATGAATGATTATATCCTTAAACCCTTTGATCCGCGGGTACTTTACGATAAACTAAGCAGGTATCAGCAGCAGTAGATTTTAGTGATCAGAGATTGGAGATAAGAGGTTAGTTGGCAGAAGAAAAGACTAAATTAAGAGAAACTACTTCAATCATTCGTCCTTCTATTCTTCAACCAGTACCATCCCAAATTAAAGGCGATGACAAAGTGGTTAAAAACAGTTGGGATCAATCCATAGTTCCGCTTCATGATATCGAAACGCTCCACTAAACTTTGGCGGTGCTTTTTTTTCGACATCCCCCCTACCAGGTATTTGGCAACGTAACGGTTAACGTTAACTATCTTTTTTGCTTTTTTGGCTGCTCGGATTATCCAGTCGATATCCGAACTGAGCTGGTAGCGGCGGTCATATGGCTCAGCAAGGGAGCGCTTGATATAGATAGCCTGGTGGCTGATGCTCATACCATATTTAAAACCACGCCAGGTAAATTTTGCAGGTGCTTTATGCCGGCGCTGTCCTAAACTACTGCCATCATCGGCAATCATTTCGGTTTCACCATAGTAGATATCGGCGTCATCAGCTGAAGCAAAAACTGCCTTTACGGTTTCGCTATCATAAAACTCATCGCCCGAGTTCATGAAGATCACATAGTCGCCGGTTGCCAAAGCAAGGCCTTTATTCATAGCATCGTAAATGCCCTCATCTTTTTCGCTGACGATTTTGGCTACACGGTCTTTATATTTTTCGATGACCCGCAATGTGCCATCGTTCGATAGGCCATCAACAATCACATATTCAATATTGGCATAGGTTTGGTTAACCACCGAGCGGATGGTACGCTCAATATCCCTAACGTTATTGTAAACAATAGTGATAACGCTTAAACTTGGATTAAACATTCCGGCCTCCCATGTTCAACAAATTGTTATAAACTTCGATGTGTTGCTTAGCAATTACTTCTTCCGAAAAGGTATCCATAATGGTTTGCCGCGCCTGCTGGTTTAGCTTTTCCTTATCGGGATGTTTGATGATCCACTCCATCCCATCGGCAAAACTTTCGGATGATTTGTAGGTAGCTAAATATCCATTATGCTCATGTTGCACCATATCGGGGATACCGCCGGTGGTAAAGGCTATCACGGGTGTCCCGCAACTCAGGCTTTCCATTACGGTGTAAGGTAAATTATCTTCGAGCGAAGGGATCAAAAAAGCATCGGCCGCAGCGTAATGCAGTGCCAGCTTTTCATCGTTATTGATGGTTCCTAAAAAACTGGTCTTGAAAGGAAATTCGGGTACATTTTCAGTTCCCCGGTTGCCAAATACTACCACTTCAATTTTATCAGCATCTACCCCTAAACGTTGCTTGAGGAGCTCCATGCTTTTCAGCAGGTATTGGGTACCTTTGTGCAAATCCTTGCGCGATGGCATAAATCCGCTTAAAAAAATGAATTTATCAGTCGGCAGCCCGGCTTGCTGTTTTGCTTGCTTTTTATCCGCAGGTTTAAAAATATCCGTTTCCAGCGTATTTGGGACATGATTAACGGCTTTGCCCTGCATCAGGCTGCTTTTCTTTACAGAAGCCTGCATCCATGAACTTGGGGCAGCTATGCTAAAATCAAGCTGTTGGTAGGCTTTATTTTTTTGCTTCCAGATACGGTGTGAGATATCATCCTCACCAGCGTTGATCAGCAACGGGCAGTTACCGCATTGCTGTTGGTAATGATCGCAGGTATAGCGTACATGGCAACCGCCGGTAAAGGCATTGCTGTCATGAAAGGTCCATACTATCGGTTTACCTAATTTTTTAATTTCGGCTATATGTTTGGGATCCAGGAAGCCATGATTAACCCAGTGCAGGTGAATGATATCAGCATTCTTAACATCAGGGTGTTTGATCACCGAGCGGCCAAACCAGGTAAAGGAAAACGGGGTACGGCTATCGGGTTTTAAAAAGCGTTTTGCCAGTATGCGCTCCAATATAATGGTTGCCGCCGCGTATGATTTCTGAATAACATTACGGTTAAAAGTCTTGATATCAGGATTATTTCCAAATTTATAATGTACTATAATTTTAGAATCGATATTTTGGCTAAGTAATGCCCGGTTAAGGCGCATGCAGGCCCTGCCCGCGCCGCCATTACCGTCATACGTATTGAGGTGCACCACTTTTAACATGGCTCAAAAATACATTTATTCATAAAACTTAAACCATATGAAGAAACTATACATCGTATTGTTTTCGGCAGTATTGTGTCAAACAAACCTTAAAGCCCAAACAAACTCAAGCTATTTCACATCCAACCCAACCCTAAGCCCCGATGGCAAAACCGTAATTTTTAGTTACGAAGGCGACCTGTGGAAAACCGACATTAACAGTCCGGCGGCTACCCGTTTAACTGCTATGCAGGGCGAAGAAACCAATCCACGAGTATCACCCGATGGGCAATGGCTGGCGTTTTCATCAAACCAGTTTGGTAACAATGATGTATATGTGATGCCCCTTGCCGGCGGCGATATCAAACAGATCACCTTTAACGATGCCTCAGACAATGTTGACTCCTGGACCTGGGATTCAAAATCCATCTATTTTACTTCCGGCCGCTATAACAGCTTCAGCGAGTATAAAGTAGCCGCCACCGGGGGAACTCCAACCCGGTTGTTCGGGCACTATTTCAATACCATACACGGCGTTGTTGAGCACCCGCAAACCGGCGAGCTATTTTTTAGCAACACCTGGGAAAGTATCTATTTTCCAACCCGCAAGCATTACAAAGGCGCTTACAACCCCGATATCCAATCGTACAACCCTAAAACCAAAGTATATAAAAAATATACCGACTGGCAGGGTAAGGATTTCTGGACTACCATCGACAAAAAAGGTAATATCTATTTCGTGTCCGATGAAGGTAACGAAGAGTATAACCTGTACACGTTTATCGATGGTAAAAAAACCGCTTTAACCCAGTTCCCTACTTCCATCAAACGCCCGCAGGTTAGTGCCGATGGTAGTAAAGTTGTTTTTGAAAAAGATTACCAGATTTTTGTTTACGATGTGGCGTCCAAACAAACACAAAAACTGAGTTTAAACCTGTTCCGCAATAATGTATTGCCTAAAGATCAATCGTTTGAAGTGGGTGGTAAAATTGAGTCGGCAGCTTTATCTTCCGATGGAAAAAAACTGGCTTTTGTATCCCGTGGCGAACTGTTTGTAAGTGATGCCGAAGGTAAGTTCATCCAAAAACTGGAACGAAACACCAGCGAACGGGCCACCGAAGTAAGCTGGATGGCCGATAACAAAACTTTGATTTTTGCTCAAACTTTAGGCGGCTTCCCCAACTGGTACACTATTGCAGCTGATGGCACAGGCACTGAAAAACAGCTCACCACAGATAAAGGCAGCAACCGTCTGCTAAGCATGAATAAAGACCGCACACAAGCTATTTACCTGAGCGGCCGAAACGAACTGAAACTTTTAGACCTCAAGGCCCTCACTTCAAAAACCATTGTTACCGATGAGTTTTGGGGCTTTTATAATCCGCAGCCACGTTTTTCACCCAATGGCGAGTATGTGGTATACAATGCCTACCGCAATTTTGAAATGGATGTTTTTGTTTATGAGATAAAAACCGGAAAGATCATTAACCTTACCAACAGCGGTGTTACCGAAGCGGCACCGTTCTGGTCGCCGGATGGTAAGTATATTTATTTTACCTCGTCGCGTACACAGCCCGAGTATCCTTATGGCTCAAAGGATGCCCACGTTTACCGCATGCCTTTGCAAAAGTATGACGATCCTTTTAAGATGGATAAGTTCACCGCTTTGTTTAAAGAGGAGAAAAAAGATTCGGACGATAAAAACAAAAAGGATAAAGACAAAAAAGCCTCAAACAAAAAGAAACCATTATCTGAGCAGCCTACGCCAAAAGCGCCTTCAGATATTGTGATCGACACAGAGGAACTGATGAAGCGCCTGGAACGGATCAGTCCGGAGTTTGGGCAGGCACAGGGTTCATATGTAATTCAAAAGGGAGATAAAACACTGGTATACTACGCCTCAAATCATAGCGAAGGTAAAGCAGCCCTTTATCGTACCACGCTTGAAGCCTTTGAGCAGCCTAAAACCGAAAGAGTTGGCGGCGGGGATTTTGGCAACTTCGACATTTTTGGTAATAGTGATAAATATTTCTTAACCGCCGGAGGCAACATTTATACCTTAAACATTGACGCCAACAAAGTTGACAAGATCGACATCAATTACAGCTTTACCCGCAACATGGCAGGCGAATTTGCGCAAATGTTTGATGAAACCTGGGCCGGCCTGGATGAAAACTACTACGATGGCAATTTCCATGGGGCCGACTGGAAAAAGGTTCACGATACCTACAAAACCTTTGTACCCTACATTAACAACCGTGCCGACCTGCGCCTGTTGCTTAACGATATGCTGGGCGAACTGAACTCATCGCACCAGGGTTTTTACTCAAACGGCAACGAGGAAAAGAAAACCCTCTCCTACCGTACTATGGAAACGGGGATCATTTTTGATAACGATTCACCATACAAAGTTAGCGGTATAGCCATCCGCAGCAATGCTGATAAAGCCGGTATCGATGTAAAGCCGGGCGATATCCTGAAAGCGGTGAACGGTGTTACCGTTGATGAAAAGCAGGACCGCAACTATTACTTCAGTAAACCATCGCTTGATAAAGAAATTGAACTAACTTTTAGCCGTGCAGGCAAAGATGTTAAAGTAAAACTGCACCCGGAATCTACAGGTGACCTGTCAGGCAACCTTTACGACGACTGGATCGAAAACAACGCCAAAGCCGTTGCCGAAAAAAGCAAAGGCCGCATAGCTTACTCCTACATGAAAAACATGGGGCAGGGTGCCTTGGAAGATTTCCTGGAAGATATGGTTGACGATGCCTATAAAAAAGACGCACTCATCCTCGACCTGAGGTATAACACCGGCGGCAACGTACATGACGATGTACTTAAATTTCTGTCGCAAAAGCCATACCTGCAATGGGCTTACCGCGATGGTAAAAAAACACAGCAGTCAAACTTTGCACCGGCCGCTAAACCCATTATCCTGCTCATGAACGAGCAAACCCTGAGCGATGGCGAAATGACTTCGCAAGGCTTCAAGCAATTAGGATTAGGAAAAATCATCGGCACCGAAACCTACCGCTGGATCATTTTCACCAGCGGCAAAGGCCTGGTTGATGGCTCATTTTACCGCATTCCGGCCTGGGGTTGCTATACCCTTGACGGCAAAGACATTGAAAAAAATGGCGTATCGCCGGATATCTATGTAAAAACAGATTTCGCCGATAGAATTGAAAATAAAGACCCGCAATTGGACAGGGCTATTGAGGAGATTTTGAAACAGTTGAAGTAATCAGTAGCAGTTTTTAGTAGCAGTTGCAGTTTTTAGTGGCAGTTGCAGTTCAAAGTAGCAGCAATCTAAGCTCCGTTACTAAAAACTGCAACTAACCAATTCTTACTGCAACTCCCACTAAAAACTGTAATTAACCAATCCTTACTGCCACTGCTACTTAAAACTGCAACTAACCTCACCCACTTATTTAGAACATATCCAAATAACATTTGTACATGCCACTAACAGCTTTCAAATGTTATTTTTTGTAAATTCGCCGTCCTAAGGCCGGATAACGGGCTTAACGTCAATTTCTTTTACTTTTCACCTAAAAATCAAATACAAATGGCTTTTGATTTAGATATGATCAAAAAGGTTTACGACCGCTACAGCACACGTGTAGAGGCTGCCCGCAAAGCGACCGGTAAACCCCTAACTTTAACCGAAAAGATTTTATACGCCCACCTTAGCGAAGGCGATGCTCAAACAGCATTTGGCCGCGGGGTAGATTATGTTGATTTTGCACCAGACCGCGTAGCCATGCAGGATGCTACCGCGCAGATGGCCCTTTTGCAATTTATGCAAGCTGGTCGCCCGCAGGTTGCTGTTCCGTCTACCGTACATTGCGATCACCTGATCCAGGCTAAAATTGGCGCTGTTGAAGATTTAAGTACTGCTGTTGACGTTAACCGTGAAGTTTACGATTTCCTGGCTTCAGTATCTGATAAATATGGTATTGGTTTCTGGAAAGCCGGTGCAGGTATCATTCACCAGGTAGTGTTGGAAAACTACGCTTTCCCTGGCGGTATGATGATCGGTACCGACTCACATACTCCTAATGCAGGTGGTTTAGGTATGATCGCTATTGGTGTTGGTGGTGCTGATGCCTGCGACGTAATGGCCGGCTTACCATGGGAGCTTAAATTCCCTAAACTGATCGGTGTTAAATTAACCGGTAAACTTTCTGGTTGGACTTCAGCAAAAGACGTTATTCTCCGTGTTGCGGGTATACTTACTGTAAAAGGCGGTACCGGTGCTATTGTTGAATATTTTGGCGAAGGTGCACGTTCACTTTCTGCAACCGGTAAAGGTACTATCTGTAACATGGGTGCCGAGATCGGTGCTACTACCTCTATATTCGGTTACGACGAAAAAGCTGCCGCTTACCTTAAAGGCACTAAACGTGCTGATATCGCCGAGCTTGCTGATGCTATTGCTGAACACTTAACCGGCGATGACGAAGTTTACGCTAACCCTGAACAATATTTTGACCAGGTTATCGAGATCAACCTATCTGAGCTTGAACCACACGTAAACGGTCCGTTCACTCCGGATCTGGCATGGCCTATCTCTAAATTCGCTACGGCAGTTAAAGAAAACAACTGGCCTACCAAACTGGAAGTTGGTTTGATCGGTTCTTGTACCAACTCATCTTACGAAGACATCACCCGTTCGGCATCTATCGCTAAACAGGCTATCGATAAAAAATTAAAAACTCAGGCCGAGTTCACCATCACTCCGGGTTCGGAACTGGTGCGTTACACGGTTGACCGTGACGGTTACCTTGATACCTTTGCCCAAATGGGCGGTGTGGTATTAGCTAACGCCTGCGGACCATGTATTGGCCAATGGGCCCGTCATACTGACGATCCTACGCGCAAAAACTCTATCATCACTTCGTTTAACCGTAACTTCGCTAAACGCCAGGATGGTAACCCTAATACCCACGCTTTCGTAGCATCACCTGAAATTGTTACCGCTTTTGCTATCGCGGGCGACTTAACCTTTAACCCGCTTACTGATACTTTAACCAATGAAGCAGGCGAGCAGGTTAAATTTGACGAGCCTCAAGGTATTGAAATGCCTGTTAAAGGTTATGCAGTTGAAGATGCAGGCTACCAGGCACCGGCCGAAGATGGCAGCAAAGTTGAAGTTATCGTTTCTCCAACTTCATCGCGCTTACAATTGCTTGAGCCATTTAAAGCATGGGAAGGTACCGACATTACCGGCTTAAAACTGTTGATCAAAGCTAAAGGTAAATGTACTACCGACCACATTTCAATGGCCGGCCCTTGGTTGAAATTCCGTGGCCACCTGGATAACATTTCAAACAACATGCTGATCGGTGCTATCAACTACTTTAACCTTACTGCCGATAACGTTAAAAACGAATTAACCGGCGAATACGGTCCTGTACCGGCTACCCAGCGTGCTTACAAAGCAGCAGGTATCGGTTCAATTGTAGTAGGCGACGAAAACTATGGCGAAGGTTCATCACGTGAGCACGCAGCTATGGAACCTCGTCACCTTGGTGTACGTGCTATACTGGTAAAATCATTTGCCCGGATCCACGAAACTAACCTTAAAAAACAAGGTATGCTGGGTATCACTTTCGCTGACAACAACGATTATGATAAGATCCAGGAGGATGACACTATCGATATCACCGGCTTAACTACTTTTGCTCCAGGCAAACAGTTAACCGTTGTGTTACACCATAAAGATGGTTCAACTGAATCATTCCCTGTAAACCATACTTACAATGCTCAGCAAATTGAGTGGTTTAAAGCAGGCGGTGCGTTAAACATCATCCGCAAGCAAATGGCATCTTAATTTCGGATATCGGAATTTTGATCTCGGATTTAATATTTGAAAGCCTTCCCAAATGGGGAGGCTTTTTTTGTTGATCGGCTTGAGCCATCCGTGAGGGCACCGATGCAGTGGGGACATTTTCTTTTCCCCGTTGACCGTGTCCTCACGGTCAACTTCAACGCGATATGCTACTTTAATGGATCACCGGTTTCAAATCCCGGACGAGGTCTTTATCAAAAGCGGTTACACCTTTTTTATTCATGTGGTAGTAGTCAAAAAACATGGTTGTATCCTGGCAGATGGGATTGTTTGAATAGTTGAGATACTTAAAGCCATACTTTTGGGCAAGCGAACTGTAAATTCCGGGGATGCTGTTGCCATCTTTAATTTGCGCCTGGTATTGTTTAAGAGATGGCACCCAAACCAATATCAATGTAATGTTTTCCTTTTTGCAATAAGCAACAAAATCAACAAACTCCCTGTAAACGGAATCAACCACCTCAGCTTTAATACCCGAAGGATAGTTTTTGATAAGTTGACGCATAGATTTATTGCTGTATGGGAGATCATAAGTGCAAAAGCCTTTGTAATTGCCATCATCAGCCACCTCGCTTCTAAATATGTTTCTCAATCCGGCTACGGTTGCTCCATAAGCCGTACGGTATTTATATAATGGTATATACAGATCGGCCAGCGTATAGTCAAAATGACCTTTGAATTTTTCTATAAGCGGTTTATTCAGATACGGAATAAACTGTACAAATTCAACCTGATTAGCATTGGTAAAGGTGGAAAAATCCACCACCTGGATAATGTACTTCGGCTTTTTATTGTGCTCAAGATATTGCCTGAACCTATAATTTTGCAAACCGAAAGCAGTACCGCTCATGCCTAAATTATAGGCCGACAGGCTAAACTCCTTTTCGAGCAACGAGGGAGATATATGGATCCTGGCCCTCGATGAACCCTGGATCAAAATATCTGCATTTATTTTGGAGTTCATTAAATCGTACCAAACTTTATAATCGGCTGAGTAATTTGATTTGCGCAAGCCGGTATCTATAATCCATTGCAGCAGGTATGCTATGGCTATACCGATAAGTAAAAAGCAGAATAACCTTCTTAAAAACCTGCCCATATCAAAACTGAAAATAGATAAACCTTGAACTTTGGAACACTCCGAACAATAATATTGAAAAAACGAGGAGCAGGTAAACACTCCATCGCACAGCCACAATCTGCCTTGAGATCAATGTACCTATTCCTCCAATAAATTCCTGGTATAAATGCACAAATGCAAGTAAGCCTGCAAACCCAAACATCAACACTTTTGATAATGATTCCTTCCCCCATGGCGAAAGGGCGTTTCGGGCATCGTTAATATCAAATTTTTCAAACAGGTGTTTAGTCATAAAAAAAGCCTGCTGCAGGTCAGTTGCCCTGAAAAACACCCACGCTATGCTAACAATGATAAAAGTTAAGATCCCCTTTAGTAAATTATGCAAGACGGGGATCCTTGTCAAACCTGTTCCACGGGCAAGCTTAGCAGCCATGGGTTTCAACAGGCGTTCAACAACCAGGATACATCCATGGATCATTCCCCAGATAACAAATGTCCAGCTGGCCCCGTGCCAGAGACCGCTTATCGTGAATACAATAAGGATATTCAGGCACCAGCGCGGCAGCTTTACCCGGTTGCCGCCTAATGGAATATATAAATAATCCCTGAACCATGTTGAAAGGGAGATATGCCAGCGTGTCCAGAAATCGGACAAAGACGTAGCAAGGTATGGCCTTCTGAAATTGGTCATGAGTTCAATGCCCATTACCCTTGCTGCACCAATGGCTATGCTTGAGTAACCTGCAAAGTCGCAAAAGATCTGGATAGTAAAAGACAATACACCAATAATGGTTCCCAGGCCCTTAAAATGTTGATAACCATCGAACACGTTATTAGCCACCAGCGCAAAATTATCGGCAATAACCATTTTCAAAAAAAAGCCCCAAAGCATCAGTTTTAATCCGTTTGTAACGCGGCCATAATCAAAGTGATGTTCGGTATAAAACTGATGGATTATATTTTGAGGCCGTTCAATGGGGCCGGCTACCAATTGCGGGTAAAACATTACATACAGCGCATAAATACCGAAATGCCTTTCGGCCTTTTGATTGCCCCGGTAAACCTCAATGGTATAACTCATGGCCTGAAAGGTGTGGAACGACAAGCCAATAGGCAGCAGGATAGTTAAATATGGAAACGGGTTAACACCACCATAATGATGAAAAAGCCAGGAAATATTGTTATTGATAAAATTATAATACTTAAAAACACAAAGGATACCAATATTGGCAATAAGACTGCAGATCAAATAAACGCGACGCGCCTGCCCCTTCGAGCTTTCTATTTTTAAACCGGCAAAATAGTCGATAATAATGGTGAAACCCAGTATCAAAATATACACAGGCACAAAGGCCATATAAAAGTAACAGCTACTCAATAACAATAATCCCCATCTAAACCTGTGCGGCAGGATAAAATATAACGATGTAACTATTACAAAAAAAGCAATAAAGCTTAGGGAGTTAAAGAGCATAATTGCAATGCTGTTGTTAATTGCTCAAATATGCTAAACAATTTAAATATTAAGGAACACGGATCGCCTTATCTGGCATAATACCAGAAAACCGGACCTTCAGCGCTATGCCACAAAAAAAGCGCCCGTGAGGTCACGGGCGCCAGGGGAAAATGTATCTTAAAATTCTATGAACCAACAACTATGATCCATGAACTAAAATATTAGAATTTATACCTTACAAAAGCTTCCATAGCTTCATATTCGGCAAGGCCGAGGCGGTCATAGCGTTGGGCGGTGTCGCGGGTGCGGTCTTCTGCACGTACCCAAAACTCCCTTGCATCATCACCAGGGAATACCGGTGTATCTTTCTGCGATTGGTGTTTAAAGATAGCGTTACGTTTCCTGATCACTTCCTGTGGCGACAATGGTACTGCCATCTCTATCTCATAGGTTTCAAACTCATGCCATGCGCCGCGGTACATCCACAACCAGCAATCTTCTACCCAGGCTTCCTTACCTTTTAACCTATCCAGTGCTGCGAGAATGATCTTGAAACATACCAGGTGGGTACCGTTAGGGTCGGCAAAGTCGCCTGCTGCAAAGATCTGCTGTGGTTTTACTTTTTGCAGGAGTTCGATGGTTAACAGCACATCTTCTTCTCCTACCGAATTCTTCTTGATCTTACCTGTTTCGTAGAATGGTAAGGCCATGAAGTGGATATGGTCGTCCTGTAAACCTGCATATCTTGCTCCCGAGATCGCTTCTGTTTTCCGGATGAAACCTTTCACGTTACGGATCTCCTGTGTGTCAATTTCGTTTGGCTGTTTGGTCGGGAAGAAGGCACGCATATCTTCGTATGATTTTTGAAGATGAGTAGTGTCTTCACCAATACTTTTCGTGAAATCGATAGCAAATTCCATGTACCTCAGCACATCATCATCCCATACCGCGGTATTGCCCGAGGTTTGGTAAGCTACGTGAACATCATGGCCCTGGTCGACCAAGCGGATAAAGGTACCGCCCATAGAGATCACGTCGTCATCCGGGTGCGGTGAAAAGATGATACTTCTCTTTTTGGCAGGCAATGCCCTTTCCGGTCTTTGTGAATCGTCCGCATCCGGTTTACCACCCGGCCAGCCGGTGATAGTATGCTGGATCTGGTTAAAGATATCGATGTTGATATTGTAAACCGGGCCCTGCTCTACTGCAAGCTGCGCCATGCCGTGGTTATTGTAATCTTCTTCGGTTAGTTTCAATACTGGTTTGTTAACCTCGTTGGCCAACCAGATCACGGCCTTTTTCTTTAACTGGTTGTCCCATACACAATCCTTAACCAACCACGGGGTATCAAACCTTGTCAGTTCTGAGGCTGCATCTGCATCCAAAACAAATTCCACATGTTGTGACAGTTGCAGGTAGGTTGCCGGTACATCACCCGAGATCTCTCCTTCTACCGCTTTCTTGATGATCTGGGCTTTCTTCTTGTTCCAGGCCATCAGGATGATCTCCCTTGCTTTGAAGATCGTACCGATACCCATGGTGATCGCTTTTGTTGGCACATCAGCTTTACCACCGAAATCCCTTGCAGCATCACGCCTTGTCAAATCATCAAGGGTTACCATCCTGGTACCTGAATTTGGTGCCGAGCCCGGTTCGTTGAAACCGATGTGGCCCGTACGACCGATACCTAAGATCTGAAGGTCTAATCCACCAAGCTCTTCTATCTGTTTTTCGTAAGCCAGGCAGAAGGCTACAACTTCATCTTTATCCAGCGTACCATCTGGAATATGCACGTTGGCTTTTTCTATATCAATATGGCTGAACAAATTATCGTACATAAAAGTCACATAGCTTTGCGCTGCTGTGGGTTTCATCGGGTAGTACTCGTCCAGGTTGAAAGTGATCACATTTTTAAAGCTTAAGCCTGCTTCTTTGTGCTGCCTTACCAGTTCAGCATACACCCCTATCGGGGTTACACCTGTAGCAAGGCCTAATACCGCCTTTTCGCCTTTGGCTTGTTTTGAGCGGATCAGATCTGCTATCCGGTTCGCTACCGCCACCGAGGCTTCATGCTGGTTGCCGTACACGCTTACAGGTAACTTCTCGTAACGCGTCTCTTCCAATAAATTTAATCGTGCCATAATTTGTTCAGAACCTATGTGTTATATGTTAAAGTTTAAAAAGTTGTTATACAAAAAACCCCCGCCTGGGCGAGGATTTTTATCAAACCAATTAACAAAAAAGTTTATCCTCACCGACATGAGGGTAAAGTAAAGTGCGTATAATAATAAGCTGTGCATTATCAATACAAACTTAATAAAACATAATCTGAATTAAAAGAACTTTTTAAATTTTTTTAATAAGTATTTTATCCTGTAAAGGATAATTTAATGGTTGTTTAGGTTAAAATCTGCACTTATGTCTATGATTCCGGATTGCAACCCCGCAAAATTGTGAAAGCTGAAGGAAATTGATTCAATAAAGTTTTGTCCCTCTGAGTAAGATTATTTGCGCATAAATTATTGAATGATTGGCAATTGATTGTAAATACGTTCAATCAATTTAAGCTTATAATGACGTGATCTTAAGATATTGATTATTAAATATATTGAGGATTGATATTGTAAACACGGGCGTTGCCTGCGGCCCGTGTTGTCCGCTCATACTGCACAAGGCATTAGCCCAATATGATTAAGTTAAGGGATTGACTGGTTGCACCAGAGGTGCAAAAGGTTTGTAGAAATTAAAGATTTGTTTGTCTTAGTGTGCCAGAGGTACACAACTCCGAGTGTTCCGTACCTCTGGCATGGTTATTTTCGGTATATGATATTACTACAAACCTGTTCCCCCTCTGGGGGATTTCCCGTAACTTAATGACATTGGCCGGTATCTGCTACTATCACCAACGTCCCCCCGCGCACCAACGCTAAAATATATTTATATGTCATCACTGCTTTTTTCAGCATTTCCCCAGTGGTTACTCATAAAGAAAAACCTTTGCGTCTTCGCGCCTCTGCGAGAAAATATAACAGGCTCGGTATGACCCTGTTTTTAAGTTGTTATGGGAATCGTATTAAAAATTCTCTAAAAAGGCAAAAGAGCTCCTGATGGGCAGGAATACTCTTTTTGCTAACCAATTATAAAACATAAATCATGAGAGGAGAAGAGATGCAGGGGTGGAATCGAACCATCCGTTTGCTGCCGGCCAGCACCTGCCATTTAGTTTAAAATGAACCCCATTTACAAACTAATCTGTTGCAAATATATAAATATTCTATTAAATCTATATATTTAGTAGAATTTATTCATAAAACTTTCACATCAATCAAAAACATGTTAATTAACAGGTATTTTAATTTATGATCAGCGCTGGTCGGCCTTGTTAGAACAGATCTTTTCGAAAGGAACGGGATATGCTTCGCCTAATGACTTCTCATATTCGGCACTAAACTCTTCGTAAATTTTCCGTGCATGTTCAATGCCTTTGGTACGGCGCAAGGCCTTGAGTTTAAATTTGATCCCGATATCGTTAAAAGGATCGATGCTCAGCACAATGCGGGAAATCTCCAGTGCTTTTTTATAATCAAAAGCATCGTAAACCTTTTTTATCACCGGCAAAATAACAGGCATCAGCGCCTCTTCATATTCCTGCTTAAAATCATCAAGCCAAATTTCAGGGATGTGCTGCAACAGGCCGCCACGGGCTACCAGGTCAAAATGATTGAACACAGCCGGTTCATTACCGTTAGATTGCTTTAGGGAATCTCTCACTACAAAGTAATCGCAATAAAAACCTTCGGTAATGATGAAACTGTAGGTATCATTTAAAAAGGCAAGCTCCAACCCTTCTATATCCGAAAGAATATTGCGCAGGTGATTGATGGTTACCCCCCGGATATTCTTGGTTTTAACCACATCCTTATCAGGCCACAACGTAGTGGAGATCTTTTTAGATACTACCCCATTTTTTTCACGGCTATTTAATAGTATAAGAATGAACAGCTGCTTGATCTTGGGGCTGAACAGGTAAGTAATGTCCCGCTTATTTTTATCGTAAACAGTAAACTCACCTAACAGATAAACCGCGTTGGCCTTGTTGCCAGCCTCCGTTTTCTCTGTTTCTTCGGTAACCGTTTCTTCGCTTTCAACTGGTATCGGCTGCTCCTCGTCTTTCTTTCGCCTGAGGAAAAATACGACTATACCACATAATAACACTAATGCTGACGCTCCCCCCAATATCCTGTATAAGGTAAACGATCTTTTTGGGGGTTCATGCGCGGCCATATAAGCCTCCTGGCTCACCGGCGGTGCGGTAAGCGCAAAGATCTTTATGGTAGATCGCGACGGGGTTTCAAACTCCTGGGTAGTACAGTAAAAAACATCCTGTTTAGCGTTATAAAACAGGTTATGGTCGGTTTCTATCCGTTCGGACACTACCGGGATAGTACCGCTTACTACCTGGTATGAACCATCTTTTATTGAAAACTTATACAGGCGCAAGCTCGTTTTAGGGCGTTCATGCGGATAGCATAACACGTAGAGGAATTGCTTATCTTTTGAAACGATGAGGTTACTTTCCAGCACAGTGGGATCCGAAGCTTGGAATTCACGTGACTTGAAGTCGCGGC